>PDWJ01000587.1_pt1 | contig 51695 bp, 50 predicted proteins | sample 1430881 | NCBI WGS metagenome assembly PDWJ01 (sample SAMN01162460, study PRJNA174530) | Oral metagenome, whole genome shotgun sequencing project. | biome: Marine environment; feature: Marine mammal; material: Swab sample of the gingival sulcus; isolation source: swab sample of gingival sulcus...
TCTATTGCTTGGTTAACGACGGATGGATGGCTTGCTCCGCTTCTGGTTTTAGCACTTTACGTTTTCGTTCAAGTACTGGAAGGATATCTGCTTACCCCCGTTATCGTTGGAAAAACGGTAAAGTTGAACCCGCTTGTTGTCATCATTGGGATGATTATTCTTGGAACCATTGGCGGAATTATCGCGATGATTATTGCCGTGCCGATATTAGCAACGATTAAAATTTTATTAAAACATTCTGAACGCTACGGAGCCGTAGCAATTCTCCTCGGAAACGGAGAGCAAACAAACGTTTAAACAATACATAACATGAAAAATGCACTGGATAAAATCTGGAACAAAGTTTCAGGTTGGTATGAAGAATTTCTTTTGATTCTCCCCAATCTATTGATGGCGATTGCCGTTATGGTCATCTTCTATTTCCTCGCTAGACTGATCAAAAATGGATTACTCAAACTGATAGGAAAAGTCTCTGCCGATCGCGCAGTTATTCGTTTACTGGCCAATATTTCAACAGTTGCCGTAATGATTATCGGACTGTTTGTGGCACTCGACATCATGCACCTCGACAAAACCGTCACTTCCATTCTAGCGGGTGCTGGGGTAATGGGACTTGCTGTTGGTTTGGCATTTCAAGATCCTATCCTGAACGTAATTTCAGGTGTATTGCTTTCTATTCGTTCCATGCCGTTTAAGATCGACGATTTGGTAAAAACTTCTGGGTATTTTGGACACGTGCATCGAATTACACTCCGATCAACAATTATTCGAACCTTGGATGGTATTGACGTAGTTATCCCGAATAAAACGGTACTTCAAAACCCGATTGAGAATATCACATTGACACCAAACAGACGAATTGACATCGCCTGTGGCGTAGGGTATGGTTCAGATTTGGAACTCGTTCACAAAACGGCTATCAAAGCGATTGAATCACTGGATAGAGATACTTCTAAAGAAGTTGAAGTTATGTTTACCGATTTTGGCGATAGTTCGATCAACTTTATTCTTCGATATTGGGTGAAAAATGCCGAGGAGAAGTATTATTTGGACAATCGAAGTGTAGGAATTATTGCCTTGAAGAAAGCCTTCGATAAAGAAGGAATCAACATTCCATTCCCAATCCGTACACTGGAATTCAATCAAAAAGAAGTATTGGAAGCTGTATCGAAATAATACTAGCTCGCAACACTTTCCCTATCTGCGATAAAGGAAACGGCTTGATCAACAACGGTGTCGGACCACAGCATTTTGTAGTGTCCGACCCGTTCGAGTGGGAAAATGGACGAGTTTGTTGTTTTATCATGAATGATTTCTGAATTCACATACGGCAATACTTTGTCCGTTTTATCGTGAATAAGCAATAAATCGTTGTATCCAATTCGATTCAGGTTTGCATCCACATCAAGGGAAGAAATAGAATCTCCGAGTAATTTTTCCGTTGTTTTCAACAAAGAAGCATAGGCTTTATCTCCCAACGAAATGATATTCTTGAATTCCATGAAGATATCTTCCATTCTACGCGGACTCGTTAGAAACACCAAACGATCAACCTCGTAATTCGAGCGAGATAAGGCATTCGCAGTAACAGCTGAGCCTAATGAATGCGACACCACAGAAATTGGAGCTGTCGGATTGAGGTGATCTAGCACGTTTTTCATCGCATGATAACATTCATACAAGTTAGTTGAAGACGAATTGTGCTGTCCGTGTCCAGGCAAGTTGAAAGCGACCACGCGGTAACCTAACTCTACAAAGCGATGCATGAACTGGGACATACTACCGGCATTCGATTCCCAACCATGAACGAGTAAAACAAGCGGTCCACTTGGATTTCCAAAAGCAAAACAATCAATGTCCTCCTTCTCGAAAGGAACCGTAAATTTTTCTGCATGATCAAAAAATGCTTTCTCTCGATCGCGAATTTTCTTGATCCGTACTTTCTGAAACACTTTAAAACTTCTACGTCCTGTAGCTTTTGGAGCCAACTTTGAGCTCACCGAGAAATACGTCCTGATTAATTTTATCATCTATCTAACTTTTTATACCGTTTGGTATATTATTATTCAAAAAAAATTAAAGCGTCAATTCATCCGCAATAATCATATCCAATCGATCCATTGATTCCATCAAAAATCGATCATCGTCCGTCGTTATCATCAAAAAAACACTTCCTTCAATCACAGAAAAGAAATAGCGCCCGTATTTTTCAGCATCAATACCCGGCTTAATTTCACCCGACTCCATTCCTGCCCGAATCATTTTGACAATTCCTCCCTTGAGGCGATCAATAATTTCTCGAACCCGTTTCAACAACTTCATGTTATCGTGATTAGCATCTACTCCAATATTGATTACTGGACAACCTCCACTCTTCTGCGTAATCGATCGATAATTTCGATAGAAATCTGTTAGTTGGTACAGTTGTTCCAAAGGAGAATTTGTACTCGACAAGTGAATTTTGATCTTGTCCACCACACGTTGAACGTTGTATTCAAAAGCAGAAATCGCCAATTCTTCTTTGTTCTTAAAATTTCCATAGAGCGCGCCTTTGGTTAACCCCGTTGCTGAAGTTAAATCAGACATTGACGTTCCAGAATAGCCGTGTTTGTTAAAAATCGGTGCGACTTTCTCCACAATAAATGCTGTTGTTCTCTCTGCTTTTGTCGACATAACGATACAAAGTTAGCAAAAATATACCGATTGGTATAAAATGATCTTTCTAAAAAATGGAAATGTAATTTTTTGTAAACTTTTCCGTATCCCTTGTTATTCCACTTCTTAGTCGCTCAAAATCATCTAATTTTATGATATGACTCATTTTTTTACGTTCATCGTACTCAGCTTCTTCCTCCTATCTTGCAAAGGAGTTCCTACTCCAAAAAATCAAAAAGAAGGAGAAACCATCGCTTGTACTGACTCCATTACCCGATTAACTGATCACGTTTCCATCATTTTTCAAGACAGTAAGGGAAACTATTGGTTTGCGAACGAAGGAGCGGTCAAATTCGACGGTTCAACCTACACCCGTTTCACAACGGAAGATGGCTTGCAAAGCAATAGTATCCATACCATTAAAGAAGATCATCTTGGGAATATTTACTTTGACACAGGCGAAGGAATCTGTCAATACGATGGTTCCAAAATGACACCATTAACCGTAATTGAAGACTCCACGAAAGCAAAACAACTTCGTTCAACTGATTTATGGTTCGCTGGAAATTGGAACATGAATGGCGCTTATCGTTGGGACGGCGAGTATTTGTATCAACTAAGATTATCGAACCATCCCTTCGAAGAAGAATTTCTCACTGCATACCCAAATCCCTCGTACTCTCCATATTCCGTTTATACTACGTATGTCGACAGGAGTGGACATGTTTGGCTAGGAGGAGCTGTATTTGGAGCCTGTCGCTTTGATGGTGAATCATTCTTTTGGATTTCAGAACGAGAAATGACAGAAATGGATCCAGGACCGTCTATGGGTATTCGAGCCATTGCACAAGATGGAAATGGAGATTTCTACTTTGGCAGCAATGTAAATACGAAGTATCGAATGGTTGAAAAAGACGGAAAAGTGGATTACACGCAACTCGAAGGAGCCGATACTCGCAAGAATGAAGCCGTGAACAGTGCCTGTATGTCCCTCGTAATTGATGATGAAGAAAACATTTGGATGGCACATTACAAAGATGGTGTTTGGAAATTCGATGGCACGGAATTCACGCATTATCCCGTTCTACATGAAGGAGAAGAAGCTGAGTTGTTTTCCATTTATATCGATCGGAAAGGATGCCTATGGCTAGGCACCAACAACGCAGGAGCATATCGTTGGACTGGAGAAAAGTTCGAAAAATTCTAACGAACTATGCCTATCTTCGCTTTATGCAAGAACCAATAATAGACCATCAAGCGAGAAGAGAGCGTACTACTCCGATGAAAATGGTACAGTGGTGGGAGAAAAAGCGCTACCTCTACAACATCATTTTGGTCGTTTTCATTGTGTTTACGCTGTTTTCCTTGAGCGATTATTTAGGATTAATGCTAAGCCTTCCAGAAGCGATTATTCAAGCCGTTGGTTTTGTGATATTTGGAAACATTTTTTACACTTTCGGTTGGGCAACTGGTGTTCTGCGTCATTATTACTCATCTGGGGATTCATTATCCAATACAAGTCGATGGACTCTTTTTACATTGGGTTGCCTTTTCTCTGTTGTAGTCATCCACTTTCACTACATCTTAGCGCTTGATGTCATTTTCGCTGATTAATCGAAATCGAATGCCTATCTTGTGACGATAATTTTTTGATCAATTTTGCGTTGATCATAAAACGAACAATTCCATTCCAAAGAGAAAAAACCTTTATGACGTCATTTGAATTTCCCAACATCATGGCTGCGGTCGTTCTTCAACCTGAAACATTTACGGGAGGGAAATCGCGTGAGGTAATATTGGCGTTTCTAGCCGGACTGGAACTGAAGATGCCTCTAGAAGATCGTTTTTCGGTGAAATCAGGTGATTTACTCACGAATCATTACAAAATCGAAGCAGATAAACGCGGCTGGGTAGGACAAATTGAAGATCTATCTCGCAAGAAGGGCTTTGAATGGATTTCAGGTTTTAAGCAAATCGGGATTGAAGTCGTTTTGAATGAAATGAACGCACACCAGCGCGAGCAATATGCTTCCTTTATCAAGCGGTACATTGTTCATTTAATTTCTCAGCTAAAAACGGGAAGCGAACACTTTAATTCTTCTTGGATCGACCAATGGATGGGAATTGTCTTGTTACACACGTCTTGGGGACGTAATATGTGGAACTTGCATGAACTGGAATTAATCGACCAGATTGATGAAGAAGTCAAGAAGATCAATGTGTTGAGTTATCACAACCCTTCGGTTAGTCCAGATTTAGATATTTTGCGATATCAGTTTGTTGGATTAAACAAAGAAGCCGATGTGGTGGAAAAGTAGTTTCATCCTGTTTTTTCCCTTAGCACTTGCATGCACACATATAGAAGAGAATGAACATGATGATTTCCAATTGTTTAGACAGAAAGACCATGAACGGATTTGTCACTAACTGCTACCGCGAACACACCTTTTGTTTTGTAGACTTCTTAAACAACTGCCATCCAGAAGGAAAGGTTATTCACTACACAAAAAAAGAACTTATTCAAACTGAAAAGGACTGCCAAGAATACAACTATGGTAAGAATGAATGAATTATCCCATTCCATATTTCTCAAATTAATTACTCTCAAACATCCCTCAAATGAACGAAGCTAACCCTCAAAAAAAAATCGAATATGCAGAGTTAATCGATCGTATCAAAGCAGCATTTTCAGACATGGTTGTTTTGGTTATTCTCATGTATGCGGCAACAACTGTACTTTCTTCATTTGAGTACGTTCCCATTGAAGCGAGAATCGCGGCATTTGTTGGAATTTTCTTTATCTATGAACCCTTATTCATTTCCGCTTTCGGAGGAACAATTGGTCACTACGTGAATGGATTACGTGTAAAACGATCAAAGGATTATTCGAAGAATATCATTTTTCCTTGGGCGATTGTACGTTATGCTGCGAAAATCTTTCTTGGTATCATTTCACTGTTTACCATTTCCTCAAACTTCGAAGGGAAAGCTATGCATGATATGATTGTGAACTCAGTTGTGATCAAGAAATAAAAAACCCGTACAGTTCGTTAATTGAAGCCTCAATTAACACGTTTAGGATTGCCGAGATGGTCTGAGTTCTGCTGTTTGGAATTGCTTCCTCTACGCTAAGCTGCAGCCTTTCATCATATCTCTGAGACGCCCCTTAAGATTTTTTTCCTAAGCTTCAAATTTACCTGTACGGGTCCTCTTTCGAGTAGACAATCAATTCCAACTCTGTGGATGTTGTCATAATGTAAAGATACGAAAAGATCATTAGATTTCATCCTCTGCGTCGCGCATTTTCAGTTGCGTTTTTAAGGCCGTGATTTCCTTGTCTTTCTTTCTGAATTTTCGATAATCGAATAAGGTCGCCAAACCAAACCCTCCTGCTAGACTCAAAACAATGAGTAAAGTTGTTGGAATTCTTACACTTACAATAAGGAAGTTAACGGGAATTGATTTCCAATTGACAATAGCGAAAATCAGTACGAGTATTCCTAATACTGCACTAATGATATATTTCAGTTTTTGGCTATTTGATAATCCTTCCCACCACTCTTTCATTGCTGTCTGATTTAAAAATTGATTCGACGTTACTATGTAAATATCTTAAAAATTCGCGGGAAAAGGGTGATTTCCTTCATGAATAATTCGGACGAGGTTCAACAAATTGAAATTTTTAGTGTTCCACTCTTTCGATATATCGAAATATGCCAATATGTACATATTGCAATTTCGCAATATTGCGAAATGAAATCGAATTAACCCGCTCAATCCACTCATTCCAAGGAAAAATCATTCGTATTCGCTATATTCGCTCTCGAAAGAAAATTGACTATGGCAAATACATCAGATATCAAGAATGGATTGTGTATCAAGCACAACGGCAAATTATTTCAAATCATTGAATTCCAACACGTGAAGCCAGGGAAAGGTCCTGCGTTTGTTCGAACTAAAATTCGTCAAATCGACACAGGAAAAGTCTTGGACCACACTTTTTCAGCAGGACATAAAATTGAAATCGTGCGTATTGAGAACCGCGATTATCAATACTTATATCAGGATGGAGAAGATTATGTATTCATGAATACTTCTAATTATGAGCAAGTGAATATTCCTCCTGCCATGATTGAAAAACCAGAATTCTTGCAAGAAGGAATGATTTGTTCGATTCTTTTCCACGCGGAAGAAGAATTGCCACTTGTTTTGGAATTGCCGATGCACATTATCTCAGAAGTTACCTATACAGAACCAGGAATCAAAGGAGATACAGCAACCAACACGATGAAACCAGCAACCATTGCAACGGGAGCTGAAATTCGCGTTCCTTTGTTCATCGACAACGGAGAGGTCATCAAAGTTGATACGCGCACAGGTGTATACGTAGAGCGTGTGAAAGACTAATTCAATTTATTGAACACATATATAGAACTTCCACTTCGATTCACTCGAAGCTGGAAGTTTTCTTTTTAGGAATGATTGCATCTATCGGAAACCTCCAACTCAGCTATCAGGAAATTCATCCTCAGCAAATGACCAATGAAAGCATCGTTGCCTTGTTTATTCACGAAGCGCTCGGGAGTATTGGTCAATGGAAATCCTTTCCAAAAGAATTATGCGATTCGTTGGGAATTCAAGGTATTGTGTACGAACGTCAAGGTCATGGCAACTCCAGTCCGCTGACAGAAAAGCGAAATGAACATTATTTGCACCACTATGCGCTCGAGGAATTGCCCGCATTTGTAAATTCCGTAATTCCCTCAACCAAAAAGATACTACTTATTGGTCATTCCGACGGTGGTACAATTTCACTCCTCTTCGATCATGTTTATCCTGAACGCGTAGCTGGAATGATAACCATGGCCGCACATGTTATCAATGAGCCCGAAACCGTTGCTGGCATTAAACCTGCTATTGTTGCGTATCAGCGAGGAAAACTTGATGGATTGAAGAAGTATCACGGAGAAAAGACGGATGCATTATTTAAGGCATGGGCGGACATTTGGCTAGCGGATGAATTTCAAAATTGGAACATTACTTCGGAGATTGGATCACAAACGCCCGCTCTTTTTATTCAGGGAAAAGATGATCACTACGGAACTGAAAAGCAACTCAAATTGATTGAATCCAACTATAAGAACGGCTCCTCTGTCCTACTCAATAACTGTGGACATCATCCGCATTTAGAACAAAAAGACCGCATTATTTCAGCCATTTCCTCCTTCTTTTCAAATCACATTTCGTACATTTAATTGAACCAATTGAACACGACCACTATGAAAAGAGCTTCTTTCCTTTCGAATGTTTCCTACACCGAAACAAAACCCAAAATTGATGTTATGCTCGATACGGAAGTCAGCAAAGAAATTCGAATTGCACTGGATAGAGAGCAAGAAATGAAAGAGCATCAAACACCCTTCCCTATTATGATTCAAGTACTTAGTGGAGAGATTGACTTCGGTGTGAATGGTGAGAAATTTCGATTACTTTCGGGTGATATTATCTCGCTTGAAGGAAGTGTTCCTCACGATTTGTTTGCCATTGAGCCGAGTATTATCCGCTTGTCTCTAACAAAATCTGACTCCGCCGAGCGCGTGCACAATATCCAATAAGATTCTCGTTTCGTTCTAAATATTAGAGGGAGTTTTCGTAACTTTATACTATGTCAGAAAAGTTTGAAAATCCGATAGACCCCGATAAAATTACGGAGAATCCAAGTTCGTTAGAATATCCGCATCACGCTGGATCTGCCATTGTGAAACCTGAAGATCAAGGGCGTGTAAAAGGCAATGCTATTGCCGCCATGGAACACCAAACGGACATGCAATTGAGCCAGATTTATCAGCAAATGCAATTGTTGGCGGATCAAGCGAAGCAACTCAATGATCGAAAAGTCATCTCCGAAATTATTTACGGTGCTGAAATGCGTTTTGAACCACTGATTAATCATGTGTATCATCTCTACGAAAAAGAAGATACGTCCTTTTTGTTATCGCTGATTGCGCCCGACCAATGGGGACGATCTAAGAAAAGTTTTGAGTTTGTGGCAACAGTGCGACTCCTCGCTGACCATACTTGGGACATTCTGGATAAGAATGACGACTTTGATTTTGGAAACGAGAAGTAGTTATCCAATTTGATATCAACCAGTTTCCAAATGAGAACGTTTACACTTTTACTTTTTTGCTGCTTGACAGCTACCGCTTTCGGTCAAGATTCTACGCAAACACTCAAATCGCGCTACTACTCGGATAAAATTGCCGTTGGTGTTTTCGATAAAACGCTTTCTGATTCCTTAGAATATGCCAACAAACTTCATCCTGCCCAGCTTTATACCATTTGTGGCTCGTTCTATCGAGATAGTATGTTGAATGAAGCGGCCGTTGTGTATCTGATTGCACGAAACCGATATCGTTTGTACAACAAAACAAATCCGAATTATGAAGCAAGTGCTGACGGAGCGCTAGCAGGAAGTTTTTCCTCTATTTTTGGTTCCGTTGTGACTCCTTATCTCCAAGAAAACCTAGAAAACTTTGCCCATGTATTAAAATTCAGTGGTACATGGTACAAGGAGAACAAATACTTCTATTTTGATTACCCGGAAAATGATTCTCTTTACCAACTCCAAACCGATGCTATGCTTCAGTTAAGTGATACTTTATTGAATCATCCTGAAGAATATATTCAGCAACTGGAAAACAAGCGAAAGGAACGTGAAGAACTCATGAAAAAGTACGAAGAAGAGCTTGATGATGAGTTTGAGGACATGCCGAGTGAGGACTAAAAGTGGTTCCCTATCCAGATAGAGCATAATACGTGATCATTCGCTCCTAATGAATCAGAAAATTCTCAACTTTTCGTAATACTTTTGTCAAAAAGTACACCTTTCAAGGAATTTGAATTACCTTTCGGTGATCGAAACAGTATCGGTATCTGATTTTACTGGTTTGAATTGTGCTGTTTCAAAAAACATCATATCGTGGTGAAAGGTACATTTTACAAACAGCTCACAAAGTGGTATCAAAAATTGCGAATAACCAAATCGCCGCAACTGAACTTAGTTTGGGGATTTTTTCTCTACACGCTGATCGGGTTTGGTTTATTGTCTATTCCCTTTTTTCACAAAACGGACGTATCGTTTCTCGATAACCTATTCATTTCGACATCGGCCATTTCTACAACTGGACTTGTTACTGTGAGTATTAGTGACTCTTACAATTTTTTCGGGCAGTTTATCATTATGTCGCTGATTCAAATTGGAGGTATCGGTTACATGACGCTCACCACCTACTATTTGATTTTCACAACAAAAAAATTAACGAATTGGCACAGTCGCGTAATTGGCGCAGAGTTTACACTTCCCAACACCATCAAAATAAAAGATTTCATCAAGAGCGTGATCGTTTTTACGTTGATTATGGAAACCCTCGGAGCCATTTTCTTCTATATTGCTTTTTCTGAATCGGGAATGGGAACATTTCAAGCCATTTGGTATTCCATCTTCCATAGTGTTTCCTCTTTTTGTACGGCAGGATTTGGGCTCTTCAACGATAGTTTTGAAGGTTATCATGACAACACCTTTGTGAATACGATCATTTCTGTATTATCCATTGCTGGCTCGCTTGGATTCATTGTGATTACTGATTTATGGTACCGCATTACTGGTAGATCGAAAGAAATTTCCTTCACCACAAAAATCATTGTTTACGGCTTTTTAGTCCTTCTGTTCTTGGGTACTTTACTCATTTACGTGACAGAACCAACGTCTACACTCGGTACGAAAGCCCCCTTGATGACTTCATTTTTTCAGGCCATGACTTCCATGACTACGGTTGGTTTTAACACCATTCCTATTAGCGAAGTATCGCTGCCAATTTTATTGCTTCTTACCTTCCTTATGTATATTGGTGCATCGCCTTCAGGAACTGCGGGAGGAATGAAAATCACCACCTTAACAGCAATGTTTTCCATTCTTAAAAGTCGTTTATTCGGTCAGAAAAAAATCACTTTTTTAAATCGATTAATTCCCTTCGATCGAATCTATGTAGCTACATCTACTTTTATGTTGTACACAAGTTTGATCTTTTTCTTCTCTTTTCTGCTTTCGTACACCGAAGATTTCTCATTCGATCATTTGCTATTCGAAGTAGCTTCTGCCTTAGGAACTGTTGGCTTGAGTATTGGGATAACACCGGATTTAACCAGTCTGGGTAAGATCCTTGTTGTCATTTTGATGTTTATCGGTCGCGTAGGCGTCTTAACCTTCGGTTTTGCCCTGTTGCACCAGCGAAAGGAAAAATTAGCAAAAGCCCGGCCTGACGATTTAGCAGTGTAACAAAAAAGGAGCGCAATGCACTCCTTCAATTATTCTCTTTTCGAATTCTTTGCGAATTACTTACACACTTCGTCTCCGAGTTTGATCATTTCATTCAGAACGCGATCTCCTTTCTTTTTCGTGAAGATTTTCGCCAAGTTCAATAAGATGCGCGCGATGGGCCACCATCCGCAATACTTATTCTTAAACGCTTCGATGTCTGGATTTGAGAAATCTTCCTCCTCTGCATTATCGAAAATTCCACCTGCCGTCAAATCGTTGTTAATCATATCACCAATTGCTTTCGCATTGTGTAGGTTCAGGGAGTTCGATTTGAGCATTTCTAGTTCTTGTGCTGATAAAGCCATAATGATAGTGTTTAAATTAGATTCTAAATTTACGAGATTGATTGGACGATGTCAATAGATAACTGCAAAGATTTGATAACTAGACAAAATACAGTCAGTGCGACATATTGACTACAACGCACTGACTTCTACAGAATAATCAAATTCTATTTAGTGCTCGAAAGCACAAGGTTGGTATCGCTTTACGCAAGCCGTTCCTGTATCTACGATGATGTAGTGTCTACCATTTTCGTATCCTGCTCCCATAAATGTTTCTCCTGGTCCAACGTCTTCCCCTCCATGGATTTTACTCATTTCCTGAGTGCTTAATGCTTTAAACTTTTTCATACTGTTGTGATTAATCATTATTACATAAAACAACGAATAATTCGAGGAGGACACTCTCCCCTTCTCAGGGGATATTTGCGTATACATTCACTTCAGCGCTTAGCGACATCAATTTTTTATAAAACGATTGTTCGCGTTAGGGGTTGAAGAGGAAAGCTACCGACATCAGAATGATAGGCGGTACTTGCAACGAAAGACCCGACTGCGACGTACTGAAGAAGCCGTCGGAGGAACGCCCAAATTATTATTAGACTGATTTAAAATTGAAAGATACTGCGTTTGAGTACTTGAGCAATCCGACACATGGCCATTTGGATATACAGTAAGTGAGTCTCAGTGTACTCCATGAGCCCAAATGACACTTTCGAACTGTTACAGCGGACTTCGATGGTCTCAGTCCGATCAATGATTACATTCCCATTCCTGGGCCGCCCATTCCTTTGAACTGACGCATCATTTGGCGCATGTTCTTCGGGTTGGACATCATTTTCATCATTTTTTTGGTGTCACCGAACTGCTTCATGAGTTTGTTAACCTCTTGCATGCTACGTCCACTTCCTTTCGCGATACGGTTTTTACGCGGACCATTAATGATTTGCGGATTCGAACGTTCTTCGGGTGTCATTGAATAAATGATTGCCTCGATGTGCTTGAAAGCGTCGTCTTTGATATCGACATCTTTCATGGCTTTCCCCATTCCTGGAAGCATTCCCATGAGGTCCTTCACGTTCCCCATTTTCTTCACTTGCTGAAGTTGTCCGAGGAAATCGTTGAAGTCGAATTGGTTCTTCTGGATTTTCTTTTGAAGCTTACGTGCTTCTTCTTCGTCGAATTGTTCTTGCGCTCGCTCTACCAAGGAAACAACGTCTCCCATTCCGAGGATACGATCGGCCATACGTGAAGGATAGAACACATCCAGTGCATCCATCTTCTCTCCTGTTCCGACAAATTTGATTGGCTTGTTTACCACCGACTTGATCGACAACGCTGCTCCACCTCGTGTATCACCGTCTAACTTCGTTAGGATTACTCCGTCAAAATCGATGCGCTCGTCGAATGTCTTCGCTGTGTTTACCGCATCTTGTCCTGTCATCGAATCGACTACGAACAACGTTTCTGTTGGTTGGATCGAGCGTTTTACTTCTTCGATCTCCGCCATCATTTGTTCGTCAACGGCCAAACGTCCAGCTGTATCGACAATTACCACATTGAAACCGTTGCTCTTTGCATGCTGAATGGCAGCTTGTGCGATGGCTACAGGATTTTTCTCTTCTTTGTTTGAGTATACTTCGATTCCCAGTTGCTCTCCCAAAACGTGCAACTGATCAATCGCCGCAGGACGGTAAACGTCACAGGCAACCATCAATGGCTTCTTTCCTTTTTTGGTTTTGAGGTAATTCCCCAATTTTCCTGTGAAGGTCGTTTTACCCGAACCTTGCAAACCAGACATCAAGATAATTCCAGGATTTCCTTTGATGTCGATGTCTACTTGCTCAGACCCCATCAGGTTCACCAATTCTTCGTGACAGATTTTAACCATCAACTGTCCCGGTGAAACTGTTGTCAATACATCACGTCCGAGTGCTTTTTCTTTTACCGTGTTGGTAAATTCTTTCGCCGTTTTGAAGTTCACATCGGCATCCAAAAGGGCACGACGTACTTCTTTTAGTGTTTCAGCAACATTGATTTCAGAGATTTGCCCTTGTCCTTTGAGGACTTTAAACGCTCTGTCAAACTTCTCGGATAAATTTTCAAACATGTGTATTTGTTTTGGGAGGACAAAGATAGGAATATTCGAGTGGAAATGATAGGGTTTTGGTGGAAAATGGGGATCAGACAAAAAAACGATCAAACACATTCATCAACGACACCCAACACAAAGTAATTCCATACCTTTGCTCTGAAGTTCTTTACTGTATTTCATCAACCAGAGAGGTTTTACTTAAGTGTAAATGAAAAGGGAATTGTGTGTAAATCGCAAGCTGTCCCGCAACTGTAAGTAGCGAATAAGGAACTGCCAATTGTATCCACTGCGTAAGCGGGAAGGATGGCAGAACTGCTACAAGCCAGGAGACCTGCCTGTTCTGTATTGACTGTGCTTTCGTGGATTGAAGTGAGTGTCAGGTTGGATATTGAAGTGAACGCCCCATCTATTTGGTGTGGACTAAACTGGCTTATCCCCTATTATTTCTCTTCACGAATTCTGAAAAAAGCAAAGAGTTTCTGTTTTATCTCGTGAATAAAAAAGGAAGCAACATGAACAAAGAGAAATATCCCGTACAAAAGAACGCCACTCAACTGATGAGTTTAGACATTTTTTATGATTCGTTATCTCTTCAGGAAAGGGAGAAAATTACCAATCGAGTTACTGCGAAAAAGCATGTGACAAGTCCATTACTATCGTGGGAATACTTCACACAGTCTTATTTCAATACGGTTCGTGAAATCCTACGGACAAAAGATTTATCTACCTTGAAATCGTTGTACAAAACGCACAACTGGACCAACGATCCAACTACGTTGATTACCGCCAATTATGATGGCATTGTGCTTACGAATGCGGATTTAGTTATTGAATGGGTGGATCGTGGTTTTATGGAAATGACGGGTTACTCTGCGGACTTTGCCATTGGAAAGAATCCTCGTTTTCTCCAAGGAAAAAATACTTGCCCGGAAACACGCAAGCAGATTCGAGCGCACATTGAACGACGCAAGCCCTTCACGGAATCCGTGATTAACTACACGAAGAATCAAACAGAATATAGGTGTGAACTGAATGTATTTCCACTCTCGAAAGCAGATGGGAATATCAGTCACTTTTTAGCATTAGAAAGAGAAATAAAATGACAGTAGAAGAACGCATACAACAATCGGAAACGCGCATTTTTAAGGCGGTTTTCCCGAATACAACGAATCATTATGATACGCTGTTTGGAGGAACTGCGATGCAATTGATGGACGAAGTGGCTTTTATCACCGCTACACGATTTAGTAGACAACGCATGGTTACGGTGAGTAGCGATCGGATTGATTTCAAACGTCCAATTCCGGCTGGAACAATCATTGAATTGGTAGGAAAGGTTGCTTACTTGGGAAATACTAGTTTGAAAATTCGGGTGGATATTTACATTGAGCAGATGTACTCTGAGAAACGCGAAAGAGCAATTCGAGGGGAATTTACTTTTGTGGCGATTGACGAGGATAAGAATCCGATGAAGATTGTGTGAGGTTGGGATTGTTTGGTTTGAACCGCATAGGACATATAGGTACATAGGTTGTTTTTTAACAATGAGGACACGGATCGCTGCGCGGCACAAGGTTGGATAGGTAGGTATTGTTTGGTTGAGACGTGTAGGTTTAGTTTGAATTAAGATTGTTTTTTGAACCACATAGAACATAGAGGTACATAGGTTGTTTTTTAACTACGAGGATGCGGACCGCTACGTGGCACAAGATTACATAGGTAGTTATTGTTTGGTTTAGGCGTGGAAGAAGCACACCGCATTGGGCTTATCGAAATGAAATCCTTTAGTTTTAGTTGGATAACTTAAGATAGAAACAAGCAGTAACTGTATGATCTTCGCTGTTTTTACGTTATCTTTGGTACATGTTACACACATTTCATATCGACGGTTCTGATTCCAAGGCGAAGGCTTTAATGGAATATTTGAGAACTCTTGAATTTGTCAAAGAGGGTAATTCCGATTGGGCGGATGATCTTCCTGTGGATGTGAAAAATGGAATCCAAGAAGCAATTGAGCAGGCTGATAACGGCAAAACTATTGCTCACACTCAAGTTAAGGAGAAACACCGCCAACGATTCCCACACCTCAACATCTAATAAATGGAAATCGTTTGGACAGAAAAAGCAGACGAAACTTTTGATGAAATAGTTAGTTGGATAGAGAAAAGATTCACTCAAAAAGAAGTCGACAATTTTGTTATCAGTACGTACGAAGTACTCGACAACCTCAAAGAGTTACCAAAATCCTATCCTGCTAGTGAAACTTTAAAAAGAGTACGAAAAGTGGTAATTCACCCTCATAGTTCCTTGTATTATAGAGTTCAAAAAAAGAAAATTGAATTACTCTTTTTCTGGGATAATAGACGAAACCCAAATAGTGCAAACTGCCCTGTTGCTGCCGAGAAGTTTTGTTTTTTCATTTTAGGTGAATTGTACAGGATTCACTTCTTGGTTGCTGCTCGGCATGAGGTTAGATAGGTATTGATTGGTTAAACGTGGAGGTTTGGTTGTGTTTTTTGAACCACATAGGTTGTTTTTTACCACGAGGACACGGACCGCTGCGCGGCACAAGGTTAGATAGGTATTTATTGTTTGGTTGAGACGTGTAGGTTTGGTTAGAATTAAGATTGTTTTTTTGAACCACATAGAACATAGAGGTACATAGGTTGTTTTTTTAACCATTAGGACGCGGACCGCTGCGTGGTACAAGGTTCGGAAGTTGGGTGATTTATGACGTTGTGATGTGAATATTTTACTTAGTCATTGCGTGGTGGTTTTGGGATAGGCTGCGAAGCCATTCTACTTCTTTCTCAGTGACGTCGAGTACTGGAATAGTATATTCGAACCAGAACATTCTGTATTTCAGCTTGCTTTGATCGAATTCTTCAACGGTTACTACGCCATCTTCCTTTGTGGAAACCAGAATCCCGGATTCATCGAGTTCAATGGATTCAATTTTATGTAAAGGGAATATATAATGTTGTTCAATGGAATCTCCTTTGTGAGAAATCACGATTGCTCTTCTTCCTAAGTCCTTTTTTACCGAAACTTCGTTGACCACAAATGTCTTTCCTGAATCAAACGTTTCTACCTCGAAATTCCCCTGAGACTCCAATTTTTCCTTGAATTGAGCAAACGTATGTTCAAACTCCTCGATTTCTTTCGTGTCCTTTGAAATAAAATAGCTCTTCCTAATGGGGTCATAGGTTTCCCAATCGAAAGATGGCGAGCATGGATTTGAATTTAATCCTACTTCCCACGCCAAATTTTGGGCTACTCCCTCCACATTTACCCATGCGTAGGCTAAGTCGATGGTTCGATTGACAGAATCACCCGATACTTGGTCTACTCCTTGGATGCGAACGCGACACCAATTACTCGCCTCACATTCATACGAGACCTCGTTCAACGTGATTTTATCGTAGGTATCGTTGGAACAGCAGCCACAATACAGTATAATTTCTTGATGCGTTTGAAGGTACTCCACCGTTCGTTGGGCATCCCCCTCGTATAACACAGATTGTTGATCCGCATGCGTGAAAAAGGTAATCATACCCAATAGGAAAATGAGGCTGTATTTTATCATGATGTCAATACGTGTTTCTCTAAAGTAATGGTTTTCGGATAAAAAACATGGCAGAACACGGAAGTACAAGCGAATGTTCCACTCAAAACAACATAAAGCTGATAGCTTCAAATAAAATACACGGTTTTGGGCAATGATTGTAGCCTTGAAGTCTTTATTGAGTTGACCTGTAGATTTTTGGGTTGATTTGGTTAACTTGGGAAGGCCTAACCGGGATTCGATTTTAAGTAGTTGTAAACGTTTGTATCGGTTGCGTAAAGTGAGGTGAGCCTCAGTGTGGCATAACAAATAAGATATGTGTGATGACACATTACACAAACGTGAACTTAAAACTTACAATCGCAAAAGTAAATAATGATGACCCAACAAGAGTTACAAGAGAATTACAAGAATTTTGACGATGCTCGAATTGTAGATTTAGCTCATGACCCACACGGATTAAGCGACTTAGCTCTCGAAATTCTTGAAAAGGAAATTGAGCGTCGACAACTCGAAGTTCAAATTCAACTTCAGGTGAAAGAAGAAAATGTTAAGGAAAGTCCTTTCAATTTGAATAATCGAATTGCCCCTACCTTCGAAGATTTCCCTATTAAAAGTGAAAATTCGTCGCATGACCTTTCTGGTAACGCGAAAGTATTCAAAACAAGTTCGTTCAGTCTGATCAAAATTGGCTTGACCTTCATTGGTCTCGGCATCTTTGTGCTTTATGTGGCTCTGAATTTTCTATCGTTTAACAACCTCTTTGGTCCAGTAACGGCTTGCATCGGGTTTGCTGTGATTATTCTCGCGGTTATTATTCTAAGAGCAAGTGGTAAAAATCAAATTACCTTGTACCCAGAAAAAGTCGAGTTTCAACATCGCAAATTCATACCTGGAGGGGAGTTTTCAATAATTGATTTATTAAGAATACTATTCTCGTCAAGACGCACAATAATCAATAAAAATGACATAAAAAGTATAAATAAGCCAACATCTTTCTTTCGATACAGCTCATTACATTTTGAATTAAAAAATGGTATTAGGTATGAAATTAATTTTCTTGGAGATGCCGAAGAACTAGAGTATGTTCATTCTTATATTTCCGAGTATCTAAATTCATAAGGAAGAGACACACAAAACATTGATTGCTGACTTAGGTCGCCTCATATTTCAAGTCATTTACTCCCCATATTCGAGAGGCAGCACGAAAAAAACCTTTCCTTCTAGACAAGAATTAGAAAATTCAGATGCAGGAAAAGTCGCTCTAAAACAATTTGCATCATTCTTCGAAACTGGATTGCAAATCCAGCGCAGCTGGGTAGTACAAGCGAATGTTCCACTCATCAACAACATAAAGCTGATAGCTTCAAATAGGATCAAGATCATTTTACAATCTCAACCTTTTCAGAAGCTAGCGTTTGACCTTCATTTGTTATAATGCTTAAGAAATAGGTTCCCTGTCTTAATTTGTGAAGATCAAGATTCATAATTCCGCCATAGCTCAACTGCTCAAAAACTTGTCTTCCAGTTATATCGGAAACAACAACCTTCGTATCCACAAAGTCTGTCATCTTTACTTGGATTTCGCCATTTGTTGGGTTGGGAAATACGACAAAAGAAAGATCCTCATCGAATAATCCTAAATCACAATCTGACGCGTAGAAATCGCCTTCCATAGTTCCGCCGGCGATCGATGACTGTATTCCCAGTGAACAACTCAGAGTCGCTGAGACAGTATTCATATCTACCTCATATATTTCGGATTGAGACCCCACGTACATTTGTGTGTCATCGCAACCATAGTGTGCCGCCCAAAAACCAAACCAATTTCCGCTCCCCAAGTTACCTGCGACACTACTTGCTGCTGGATTAGCTATATTCACTTTGAGAACGACACCAGTAAAGCAAGTAAGGTATAATTCGCCATTATAAAACGCCAAATCTCCTCCTGAAAGACATGGCAAAGCACCTAGAGATGTGAAAACTCCTGTAACTGGATCAACGGTATATAAATCACTCCCAGCAGCATACAAGGTACCATCAGCTGCGGCCACCAATGAATTAGCACCAGTAGCATGCGTTGAAATGGTGGTTGCGCCGCACGATGCCAAGTTGATGGATACGAAATAATCAGTCACAATTCCGTATAAATTTCCATTTGGATGGTACGCAATATCGCTGACCACTGAAGAAAAGGTTCCTCCACCAGTGGTGATAGTAATAGAACATAAAAAAGTCTCTGCACAAGTAGCCGAATTCACTTCGTATAAATCAGTCCATGCGGAAACTAAATGATTCTGCGAATTAGCTTGAAACCCTCCGAATAGTATTGTTAGTACTAGAGCGATTTGTCCGAATAACTTAAATAAAGTGATTGTTTTTCGACGTTTGTTTTTGTGAGTGGTATGCATGTTGAACAATGTTTGGGTTGATAATCCAAGTATTAGATGAAGCGATGCTAGTTGACTTACATGACTTCATCATGGAATACTTACCGACTAAAGATACTACTTGAAACAGTTAATCTGGGATTTATTTCTTGGAAATTGAAAATACAGATGGGCAGAAGGCTGTTGTGAAAATCGAAAAAAGGTAGCCTTAATCGGTGGCAAGAGTTGGAGATTGAGAAAATATCTTCTCCGTTAGCTGAGGATTCACTTGAAACAGAGCGATATTCATCGTAACTGAACTTCTACGATACTCGCTCGACGAAAGATTTCAATGCATGCCTTCCGTATCCAAAATCGTGAAATTTCACGAAAGTTATTACGATTGAGGGCGAATCACTCATTGAACTAGTTAGTATTATTGATAACGACAATGGCAGTTCGAACCTCCTTGAGATTGAGTTCTCAAAAAATAGCGATTAAGAGTGGAATGACCGCGTTTTAACGTTATTTATCAAAGTATTACCACGAATACTTGCTAGTCCCTTCTAAAAAGCCTAGGTTCCATCGAATCAAATAAATATAAGTTTATGATTGCAAAAGCAAATGATCAAGTTAAGGTGCATTACAAAGGAACTTTAAAGAATGGAGATGTCTTTGACTCTTCTGAAGGAAAAGACCCCTTAGCTTTCAAACTGGGTGCAGGGCAGATAATACCAGGATTGGAAAAAGGAATTATTGGAATGAAACTGGACGAAGCAAAAACAATCAATGTTCCAGTAGACGAAGCGTATGGGCAACCGAATCCAGACCTGATTCATGAAGTAGATAAGACGAAATTGCCTCCAGATATTGAACCGAAAGTAGGAATGCAACTTGTTTCTCAAGCCCAAGACGGAAGAAGTATTCCTCTTGTGGTAACAGAAGTGAAAGAATCGACTATCATGATAGACTCGAACCATCCTTTAGCAGGAAACGATTTGACTTTTGAGGTAACACTTGTAGGAATCAATTAGTAATTCGGCTTTCAAAGCTATTTAAATAAGGTCTCCCGTAGGACGCATTAGTGCGTTTTGGGAGGCTTCTTTTTTGTTTTAGTCTACTATTGTTTTCTTGACCACCGAAGGCGAAAGGGTTTCATGTGGTTGGTGTTTTCAATACGGGACTATTCTTATTCTAAGCATTTCGGAATTCAATCTCACCATTGTGAAACGCTCGCCTTCTACTCTCCCTTCCCACCAAAACGAAAAGACATTCCAGCTTCTACATGAATCCCGAAGTAGTCGTCCCACTCTTTTCTATTTTTAAAATAATACAGTGAGGGCCCCATGAAGATCGAGAAAACACCTTTCCGCCATGACACCATAGAGCACAATTTGAGATCGAATTTGTCTCTCTCGAAATCAACACCATAACCTAGAAGACGTGAATGTCCACTATCCTCATAATCGAAAGCTTCCTGCCCAGTGCTGTATGCAGTAGTTCCTCTCCATCGCTGTTCTATTACACTCGTTACCCCAACAGACAGACTCGATTTCAAGTAAAAAGACTTCTTCAACTCAACCTCATAGTTCACGGTGAATGTGGGAAGAACGTATCCATACAAGTATGTACGACGACCATAATGTGTGATCCAATAACCATTGGGGTAAGGGTTTATAGATCCATAATAAATAGTTCGCGCTACCGAATCTCGTTCGAAACTATATCGAAAAATGCGAAGTCCAAGTGCAAAACTAAAATGCTCAAACCCTTTTGGATAATAATCGAAGCTTAATTCATTGGTGTTCCAGACAGAAACTGGCCGAACGTTATCTGCACTACTCGGATACGAAGCCGTATTATTGATTGATTGAATCATCGAATGAGCGTTCGAGATTCCAGAAAGTCCGCCGTGCACAGAAAAACCAAATTCATGATCTTGAGCATGCAGCTTGGAAAAAAAGAGGATAAAGATCAATACTACAATTGAGCGAGGCATAATGGTTCTCATGATAGGTCTAATATACATCTCATAACGTCGTAAAATGACCAGTCGTTGGTAACGATTCCCCATTGAAGTATGAAAAAATCATCCCAAAATCGATCCTCCCCTACCCACTCGTTCTCCCAGAAATCGTCAAATCAATTCCTTTCAACGACTGCGCAATCCCCTTCATTTCTTCCAGAATAAACTGCACATTATTCGATCCGCCTGGGTTTCTGTTGTTCTTCACAAATGTTTCCTTGATGCTTGCCCAACGCGCCAACTCCTCTTCCGTGATCGATCCGAATAATTCCTTGAAGCGCAATAAACTCGATTCCGCTGCGGAGGTCAGTGTTTGTGCCTCGTTTTCGTAGTGCGAAAGGATGAGCGTATTCAATTCTTCATCATTCATGACGGGAACCAATTTCTCGACAATCTTGTTCATGTCACGATACGATCCTTGCAGCTTAAACGACGGCGCTTCGCGGTAATCGTCTTCCATCGAAGCGGAAGTAATGTACTCCATGTTCACCTTGAACACGATATCTCGAATGGTCAACACGCGTTTCAATAGATTCACGTAATCTTCGATTTCATCCGAACTGTGATTCGCTTCTAAATCCAAGCTTTCTTGAGGGCCGTCTTTCGCGACTTTGATGAGTGTTCGAACGTCTTTGAACGATTTGTTATTCAATTGCGACAAAATCGAATTGGACGTGAGACAGTTCTCGATGTAACTCAATTCGAACACTTCCTTCTTTCCGCCGATAACATCACCCAAGTTGTAAATATCGGAACGGTTCGCCAACATGTCTGGAATCTGGAAGCGCTCTCCCGTCTCCGTGTAAGGGTTTCCTGCCATGACCACCATGACTTTTCGTCCACGGAAATCGTAGGTTTTGTTCTTTCCTTTGTAGACTCCTTCAATCTTACGTTGACCGTCACAGAGCGAGATGAATTTTTGTAAGAATTCGGAATTACAATGCTGAATATCGTCTAGGTAGATCATGATATTGTCGCCCATTTCGAAGGCTAAGTTCAAGCGATTCAACTCTTCTCTAGCCGCTGAGTTCGGTGCTGCCATTGGGTCGACAGACGTTACTTCGTGTCCCAATGCAGGCCCGTTGATTTTTACGAAAATAAGTCCAATTCGCTGTGCGATGTACTCCATTAAGGTTGTTTTTCCGTAACCTGGAGGTGAAATTAACAGGAGCATTCCCATGAGATCCGTTCGCTTGTTATCGCCCACCACACCGATTTGCTTCGCCATGTTGTTACCGATTAAGGGCAAATACACATTGTCAATGAGCTGATTTCGTACGAAAGACGTCATCACTTTCGGCTTGAAGGAATCTAGTTTCATTTCTTCCTTAAACGACTCAATTTGCTCATGTTTCAGCGCTACATATTGACGGTAATTCGGTACTTCAACGGTATGGAAATGATCCATTTTTTCGCGCCATGCATGGTAATCGATGGTCAATTTGCCATCTACGATGCGACCGTGTTCGCCTGCCATCCCTTCCAAAACGCGATTCACTTCAACATCGACCAATTTCTCTTTCTGAGCATCGTTTACAAGCAATGAAACGGCACTTTCTAGAATTGCTACACGCAAATTATCTGCCTTGTCTTTTTGGATAAATCGACGCAGCCATTCCTGCAACAATTCGAGTTGGTAACGGTGCGAATCTTCCAGTTCCTTCATCGAATCGTTAAGTGCTTTTTGCAACTTTTCCGACTTCAACCATTTTTTGAAACGCGTGGTTAACTCCGCTCCTTCCGGACTGATTACGAACGTATCGTTGCCACTCAACTCTAAGAACAAATACTCGGCAATTCGCTCTGCATATTCGCTGCCCATTCGTTCCGAAATCAATTCTTTCAGCTCAAAACGGATATCTGCAGGTACTTCTGATGTTTCAAAAGCCGAACGCATCAATCCATAGGCAATCAATCGCTTTTTCCAGGTCGCTCTCTCCGCTTCTTCTAATCTGAAATTCCAGAAAAAACGCGCTTTTGCTCTCAAATTAGGAGAGAAAACCAACAAATCTACGTTCTGCTGGATCTCGAGCAAAGACGCCAAAATTGCTGTCGCATCAACATCATGAATTCCCTTGATGTAACGTTCATCGTAGCGATCGTGCATGAACTGTTGTACGAGTCCACGTAATTCTTCGTTCGACTTCCTTAACAAATCATCCAAACTAATTTCTTGCTCTCCGAACTGGCATTTCTTCGCCTCGGTAAGCTGAATAAAAATCATGTACGCCAAGTATTCCGCTCGATAGACCGATGCATTTTCCGAAACAAACTGCTGATCCCAGTATTTTCTCGTTTGCAAAAAGGCTTGGTCCTGAATCGGTTCGAAGAAATTGGTTCCAGTCAAGTGATAACTCATCTCATCGCCTTGCTTTACCAAAGTTACTTCTAACTTCTTCGTATTCACCGAAAAATGATGCGTTCCCAACTTAATCACATCCTCTCCCTCGGCGAATAACTCTTGTTTATCGCGTAATTGACGCAAGGCATTTTCGCGCACGGACTTCAATTGACTTTTGAGTTCATCCGCTTTTACCGAATCATCAATTGCGATTAGTTTTTCAATGTTATCGCGTACTTTTTGCACCAAAGCATCTGAAGCGAGGTAGGCATTGATTTCATCAACTGTTTTGTATTGTTTGAGTCGATTCGTGACTCCCTGAATGATGCGTTCTGCCGAGCGTTGAATGGCAACTGCTTTGTTGTTTCGCTCCTCGACCAATGCGAGTTTATGCGATTCAAATGCATTCGCAATTTCCTCACGCACATCCGCCACTTGAATTCCAAATTCGGGGAAATCCGAGAATTTTCCTTCGAGATCTTCCAATTGGATGATCAAACGATTGAGGTAATCATCACTCTTATCTGGCGTATCACTTAGATTGATGTAGTTTGAAGCTCCTTGCTGAATCAACTTTAGTTGACTGTTGAATTCATTTCCTGCTTCGGCACCAAAAATGGTTTTTCGTTTCTTCTTGAGATCTGCAATAATGCGGTTGAAACGGTAGAAAATATCGGTAATGTTGTCGATGATTTTGGTGGTCACCGTACTGTCTTTGATATCGAGTGAATTGACAATTTCGATCATCATTTCCAGTTCTCCCGACACTTTCGCAATCTCTTCGTCGAGCTCATCAGCCTCAATTACTTTCGTAATCTCCTTAAGTTTCTCTTCAATCAGATCGACTTTCTCCTCATACGGTTTGAGCGCACCATCTGTCAACAAAAACTGTACACATCCTTCCGAATATTCAGCTTGCAATTCAAGGACGCTCTCCTCCATTTCATCGATTCGAGCCACATCAATGTAACGGGTTTCCTTCGCAGAAATTAGCTCTCCACGGAAACTTCTCAAGCTCGTCAAAGTGTCTACATAATGCTGCACATCAGTATACGTAGCCGATTTAGCCGCTTGCCGAACCGTTGCCATCTTTTCATCCAACGCTTCAATATCCGACTCAGCCGTTTTCTTCAAACTAAGCACCTTATCGAACTCTGCAATGGCCGATTTAGCCGTCGATTCAATCTGTTCCAAAGGAACGGAAAGCTGTTGCGCTTCCTCGTGAGAAACCCAGTGATAGGCATCCAAGGTAACGCGCGCCATTTTCGCCAAATCGACGTACAAAGTTTCGTAGGCTTCCTCTCGATCAATCAATTTGAGAATGGAACGACATTCTGCCATCGCTGTTACGACTGCCTTATTCCCTACTTTGTAGAGGTACGTGTCTTGATTCGCATTCACGATTTTATCCGCATGTGAAAACGGCGTTTCCCAAATCTGAATGCTGTGATGCTTCTTCGCTACCGCTTCCGATCGGAACAAACACATTTCTCCATTATCGAAGATGGAATAACCGTTACAGTGAATCGGTGCCCCCAATTGCTGCTCAATGATATTGTACATCAACAAGGTGTAGCTACCTTCCTCTGGCGTGTAGAAAACGTACAGAAAATCCTCTCCATTGGATGATGGAATTGACTTTACGAAGCCCAAACCATTGTAATCGAAATCAAACAGTTTGTATTCGCCATTCTGGAGATAATATCCTTGAGGGAAAATGATTCCCTGATCTTCAGGCAAAAGAATACACGCCTCTTTTAGCGCATCTACGCGAATGGCTTCTTTGATACGGTCGTTGTAAACGATGTAACGTGCCTCTTTTTCCTGATACGGAATGATTTTGAGTACGATGATATCACCGATAATCGCATAGGCCACATCGGCATCGTTGAGCGTTTGATCTTTGTGGTCGACTGATTCCGCATAAATTCCCAGTCCAGATTCCGTATTGTTTTCAATTTTAATCGTGAGATCTCCTCCCACCGTTTCCACAAATACACGATCCTCGATTGAAATGTGCGGGTGTAATCCTGAAACATGATCGTCTGCTGTTGGTCGCTTCCAATCAAAACCATGTTGATTCGGCAAACGAACTTCGTGTTCACTTCGAGAATCGACGTATTTCAGTGTTGCATCAGGCTGAATTAGCCACTTGAACGTCTTGATATCGGTGATGCTCTTTCCAATCTGGAAAACAAAATAGAGATAGCCGTTCTTCTCCACGAACTGCGCAAAGCGCGCGTCACGATAGTACTTGTAGAGGTTCGCAAAATCTTTCAGGAACGTTTCATCCTTCAAAAGGGAGGCTGACTCGGGTTGGAAACTTCGATTGGAATACGCGTAAATGCTAAACACGTCGTCGATTACCGTTTCGGTTTTCAAGCCAATGTGTACGTTGTATCCAAAAATGAAACGATCACCAATGGCAATCATATCGCGTGCTTCACACGAATGTTCCGTTGCCACCAATTGCGTTTCGACGCCACCGAAAATTTCTTTTCGTTGCTCGTTCAACACGTTTAAGCGAGATTTGAGGTCAGCACCATACTTATTCAGACGATTCCGAATGATTTCGTACGTGCCTTGCTCCAATCCAGATTCACTTTGTGGTTGCCCTTGGTGGTGATCCTGATTTTCTTGCGTTTCAGACATATTCTATCTCGATCTGTACAGATCGGTCTTAAGGTTCATGAAAAATGTGGTTAAAAGAAAAAGTAAAAATCGGCCTCACCTTCTATCGAAAATGAAGCCGAAATCTCTTTATTCTCCTAATCCGAGGCTTCCTGCGTTCGTATTATCGATTCCGAATCGTTTTGCCATAGAAAGTAATTCAGACAGCATTGATTGGTCATCTTCCGACTTCGCCGACTTGATCAACTTCAAGAGTAGTGCCGAAACCGTCAAGTTTTTCACGTCTTCCGACTTAATGCTCGAACCAGCGATCAATCCACGGAGTTTATCCAATACTGTTTCACCGTTCGCGGATGACAACAACTGCTCCTTCACCGTATTGATGATCGCACTCTTGTCAGCATATTGATCTACCACTTTTGCGTTTGAAATCGCACCAATGATCTTATCAAAGAAGACAGGTTCTCCACCAACGATATCAATCTTCGCAGACTCAAGCGCGCTTGAAAGTACCGTAGCTTGTGCAGATGCGATATCCTTTTGAATATTGATTTGCGCCAATTCCACTTCCTTCTGCTTGTCGAGGTTGAGTTTGAACTCTTCGTGTTCTTTTCCAACACCGTCCAACTGCTTCATTGCTGCTGCTTTCTCCTTGATTCCTTCTGCTTCCGAGCGTAATTTTTGCTCTAGAACAGCCGCTTCTGCCATTCCTTTTTCTTTATCGGCAGCCGCTTTCAAGTTGATGATTTCCGCATCCGCTTTACCGAGTTCACGATCTCCGATTGCCTTAGCGTGCGATTCAGCCTCAATACCTTTTGCACGAGCAATTGCTTGAGCTTCCAATACAGCTGCTTCCGCTTCCCCTTGTTTCTCGCGTGCTTCCGCCTTCGCTTCCATGATTTTCGCTTCAGCTAATCCAACAGCGGCTTGCTTCGTTGCTTCCGCATCTGCCAAAATCTTAATTGCATCTGCTTCCTGCGTCGCTGATTTTTGTGCCGCTTCTGCTTCAATCAATTTTTGATTTGCTGCATGTTCAGAAGCCGTTTTCTTCGCTTCCGCCATTTTAATTTCCTGTACGAATTGCTTTTCCGCTTCCTGCTCAGCCGCTTTAATCGCAACAGCTTTTTCACGATCCGCTTGCGCAAATGCACGTGTATCCTTGATTTTCTCTTCTTCGTCAACAACTGTTTTCTCGATCGCTACGCGCTCACGGATCACTTCTTGGATGTTTCGTTTTTCAACTTCCACCACTTTGTCTTTCTCAATTTGAGCCAGCGTAACAATTCGTTCACGCTCATTCAATTCGAGCTGGCGATCTTTCTCTACACGTTCCGTTTCAACGGCTTCCGTACGCTCTTTGTTCTTCGCTGCAGTAATTACTTGACGTTGCTTATTCTCTTCCGCAATCATCAAGTCTTCCTCCGTAGCAATTCGCGCACGTTCACCTTTCAAACGCTCTTCCTCAGCCACCTTTTTGATTTCTGATTCTTCGCGCGATTTGATGTTCGCAATTTCACGTTTCTGCTTCTCCTCTTTCTCCGCCAATTGACGTTCCATTTCGAGAATCGCTTCGCGTGCATCCACATCTTGTTGCGTGATCGTTTTTTCTTCTTCGCGCTTGATGTTGTTGGCTAGAATATTTTGTCGTGCCGTTAATTCAGTAATCTTCTTGATCCCTTCCGAGTCTAGAATATTCATCGCGCTCAGCGAAGACAAATGTGTTTGTTCCAGGTAATCGATTGCCGAACCATCGAGAATGTATCCATTCAGATCACTTCCGATTAAGTTGTTCATTTCCTCTCTAAACTCATTTCTTTTGTTGTAGAGATCTACAAATTCGAATTGTTTCCCGACTGTTTTCAATGCTTCCGAAAACTTCGCTTCAAACAGCTCATTCAATGCAGCAGGACTTGAAGCACGGTCACATCCGACAGATTGCGCCACTTTGACAACGTCTTCTTTCATCTGGTTTACACGCACAAAAAAGGCAACTTTGATATCCGCACGCATGTTATCCTTACAAATCAGTCCGTCTTTCCCCATACGCTCAATAATGATTGTTTTGAGGGAAATATCCATTCGTTCCAACTTGTGAATAACTGGCCAAACCATCATTCCTGTGAAAGCCACCTTGGTTCCACCTACACCTGTTTTCACCAAGGCTTCACCTTGCTTTGCTTTCTTGTAAAATTTGGCAATTGCTACGAGCAAGCCGACAATGATAACCGCTCCTACGATTACCAGGATCATGGTCATATTTGAGGCCAACTCACCCGTTCCTACTTCTAAAGGGATCATAATTAAATTTAGTTTAGTTTAGATTTCAAAATGTTGTTCTACTTCGTAGAAGTCGTCTTTTTTAGAGTCGTTGACGATCATGACTTTTTCTCCTATTTTGACCGTACCTTCTTTGGTTCGGATTTTCAGGCTGAGATAAGCATTCCCCAATTTGAATTCTGCTTGTCCCGTTTTTAATTCCGAGGCAGACATGCGCACTGTTCCAATTGTACCGAGTACGTCGCGTTGAGAATCTTCTTTATCCAATGCTTCAAAGATTTTAACGAAAGGTGTTGTTAACAATTTTGCAGCAAAAAGGGACACAATCAACATGGGCAGCATCACCATCAATCCTGACAGAAAGCCCGTGAATCCGAACCAATTATTGACGATCACTGTCCCGAACCACCAAGGCAGCACCAGGAAAGTCATGAAAATCATGAATGGAATTCGTCCGAGGTTAAAAAAGTGAAGTACTTTGTTGAGTCCAAAAATATTGGAGCTATCCACATCTGCGTCCACGTCGACATCCGCATCTACTTCAATATCGAAATCAAAGTCAAAGGTATCGAAGTCTAAGACTCCAAAAAGAACGACGAGCCAGTAAAGGAGTATGACAAAGAATAGCAGCGTAACGAAAATATTCGATGCCTGGAAGAAAATGTGAATCATAGGAAGTTAAAATTACGAATTACTAGATGAATCTCCTGATTTAATTCCCAAACGCTCCTTCATTTTTTCCAACTCTTCATTTGCACTGATGCGGTTTTCATCGCCAATTGCCTTTTCGATTTCATCGTCTAACGAACGACTTTCCGATGCGATATCGCCATACGACTCAGCCAACGCTTCTTCCTGCGCCACTTTTTCCTTCATGCGTTCAAGCATTGCTACTGTTCCACCCGAATCGATTGAAGACATCTCTTTGTTGATATTTTTCGTTGCTGTTGCCACTTTTACGCGTGCTTTCAACGTTTTTAGTTCATTTTCATAATGACTAATCTTCGACTTCAATCCTTTGATGTTACCATCCAATGTTGAGACAGACGCTTCGAACTTTTCCTTATCAGCCAAGGCATCCGATGCCAACTTCTCGTTTTCCTTCTTTTTCAACAGACACTCGGAAGCCAATCGATCCGCCTCTGCGCTATCCATGGTTCCATCTTGTGCGTTTTTCAACAAAAGCATTGCTTTCTTTTCGTAATCACTCGCTTTTTCCGAGTACGTTTCATGATCGTTGCGCGAACGAATTGCCAAGGCCTTTACCTCCGCTAATGCTCGAATGCTTTTATCGAGGTTTTCTTTCAACTCGCGAACACCTTGTTCGGTCATTTTTATTGGATCTTCCAATTTATCCAGTGCAGAATGTGCTTCTGCTTTTCCCATTCTAAATAATCTTCTAAATATGTTCATTACGTGTATTTTTTAGTTTTTTGAAAATGCGATGATTTCATCTGAGAACTCGCTAAGCAACAAACTCAACGAATTGATTGAACCTTCCAGCTCATTTTGATCTAGGTTCTCTAACTGAAGTGTATCTCTGAAAATCACCTTATTCGATTCACTGAGAACGAATGCTCCGTGAACGATATCCCGATTCTTTTGCAACAATGCTTTGTACATCTCCATCGAGTCAGCTTTCACATCGAAAATATGCTGTTCCAAAATCAAAATTGGATCCGAGCAACCAATCACGAGATTATTAATTCCATCGTCTTCTTTGTTAATTACGAAAACTCCTGTCTCTTCATTTTCTAGTGAAATTGTATAGTCAAGATCAAGCAGATAATCCCGCACCTTATTAAAATGTATATCCATCTTTTAGTTAATTAATTTTCAAGTATCATTGTTCAGCCAAAATTAGGAAGAACAAGTGGTATTTTGTGTTGACAACAATTCAAATATAACTAAATTTTCAAATGAATAGCTATATTTTTTAGTATTTTGCTAAAAATAATTAACTTTGAACCATGGAAGCGATTCAAAAAAACATTAAAAAACTCAGGAATATCAAGGGGTTAAACCAATCTGACTTTGCTAAATTATTTGACTTAACTCGTGCAAATATTGGCTCATATGAAGAAGGAAGAGCCCAACCTAAGATTGAAACAGCCACTCGAATAGCTAATTATTTTAGCATTAGTTTAGATGATTTCGTTAACCGTGAATTGAGTGTGAATGAACTTTCTGGTTTTAATGAACTGAAAGAAAATGCACTACAAACAAAGACATCACAAAATCGCGTTACGCACATTCCGTTTGTGAGTCCAGAAGAAGTCAAATTGTATATTTCTTTAGGGAAATCCTCGGAGTCAATTTCCATTCCAGCACACAACAAAGCTGATTTTGCCCTACTCCACTCTGGACACCACTTGGAAGGAATAGATGGAATTTCTGATGGCGACACACTTCTTCTTGAACGAATTAAAGCAACAGAAGTCCGTCATGGCTTTATTCACACCTTTTGGCACAAGAATGCATTTGTCACGGGAATTTGCTTCATCGATGGTTATACAATTGAATTGCGCGGAATGCAGGAGGGAATTACGATTGCAAAGATTGACATGAATGCCATCAAAAAAGTATGGCGTTTGAAAGGCGTTTTGTCTTTTAAGGAACGAAACTTCGAATACGCGTGGTTGAATAGTCGCGTGGCAGAATTGGAAGAAATGATGAAGAAGGTGCTAGCTAAGGATTGAAAATCAAGTAGAGCTATGGCGTTAAATGCGTGTAGAATTCACTAAGTGGCTGCTTCGCTGTAGAAATCCTGCGTAGCGGTAAAAAGGGCCTAGCGAAAACCTTAGGTAGCAACGGTTAATTAACGCAGGATTGCAAATCCTGCGTAGCGGTGGATTCTTGTGAAACTCGGGGAACATTAGTGAAGGATGAAAAATTCTGCACAGCGGTGAAAACCTTGGGTAGCAACGGTTAATTAACGCGGGATTAGAAATCCTGCGTAGCGGTGGGTTCTTGTGAAACTCGGGGAACATTAGTGAAGGATTAAAAATCCTGCACAGCGGCGCAAATCCTGTGTAGCATTAAAAAAATCATTTTGATAAAAACCGTTACTTACTTCCAGCCAATCGTCGGATTCGAATGTTGAAATAACCGAAGATGATGGTCATGATTGGACTGATAATATTAAAGAAGCAGTACATGAAATAATCTCCAGTTGCTACACCCAAAACTGTGGATTGTGCCGCTCCACAGGTATTCCATGGAACTAGAACTGAGGTAACAGTTCCCGAATCTTCCAATGTACGACTTAAATTTTCTGGAGCCAATCCGCGATCTCGGTAGGTATCTGCATACATTCTACCAGGAACCACAATGGCTAAATATTGATCGGATGCTGTGATATTGAAGAAGATACACGTCGCTGCGGTTGTAGCAATGAGTGATCCGACAGACTTAACAACTGAAACAATGGATCGGGTGATTTTTTGAAGTAAACCACACGCCTCCATCACACCTCCGAAGCTCATCGCACAAATAATCAACCAAATGGTATTCATCATTCCAGACATTCCACCGGCCGAAAACAATTTGTGAATCGCTCCGTAGGTTAAGTAATTGGAAGCGAGAATCTCCCTGTATTCATCTGACTCGATGGCTGAATTTCGAATTGCCGCTTGTACTTTTGGATGAAATGGCTGAGGATTATCCTTATCAAACAACTTAGGGCTCTCACCTTTTACCGCTTCAAATACACCATGATCATCCCCAAGAATGGATACTTCACCAAACATTGCATTCACCGATGAAGTGTATGCTGCAAGACCATAATTATCTTTCTCTCCAGAAACCTCTTTGAGTAAATCTGGTTGGAAGATGATCGCGAAAACAGCTCCCAGAACTACACCTACAAACAAAGCAGGAATAGCAGACACTTTCTTTACAATCAAGAAGATGACAACAGCCGGGACGATGAATAAAATAGGATTAATCACAAACTTTGACTCTAGCAAAGCCAAAATATTATCCACTCCTTCTTCACTCGGAACTGAACCAATAGAAAATCCCCAAATCAAAAAGATAATTAGCGTAATCGTAATGGAAGGAACCGTTGTTAATGCCATATAGCGAATATGCGTAATCAAATCTGTCCCTGCCATTGCAGGCGCCAGATTCGTAGTATCAGACAAAGGCGACATCTTATCACCAAAATACGCCCCTGAAATGATCGCTCCTGCAATTACCCCTGTATGAATTCCCAAAACAGTTCCAATTCCTAATAAAGCAAGTCCAACTGTTGCAATTGTACTCCACGAACTCCCCGTTGCCATCGCTACAATGGCGCTAATCACACAAGCTGCAAACAAGAAAATCGTTGGGTTCAGAATTTTCAAACCATAGTAAATCATCGTAGGAACGACTCCCGAAAGCAGCCATGTTCCAGCCAACGCACCAATCAATAACAAGATCAAAATAGCGGGCAATGCCGACTTTATACTTTTTACAATTCCTTTTTGGATTCTTTTCCAGCTGTAATTAAGCGAAAAACCAATCACTGTGGCAATCGCCGTTGCTACCAATAACGCAATTTGATTTGGACCATAAGTTGCATCTTCGCCATAAATCACAACGTTTAAGTACAGTAATCCGACAAGAATGACAATTGGAACAAGTGCGAGTAAAAAGTGAGCTTCTTTTTTCGTTTTGACAGCCATGAGCAGTTCTTAGATTTTTAAAACTCGACTAAAGTAAGGAAAATCTTATTGCTTCTTTTTGGGCTTGTAGAAAAGTAGCAGGAGAACAGGCAATAATGTTAAATCAGCCAACAACGCTACAAACAAGGTAATGCATAGCATTAATCCCATGTAATACGTACCCAAGAAACTCGAGAAGACGAGCAACATAAATCCTGCACAGAGAATAAGCGTGGTCAAAATCATGGCTTTTCCTGTTGTCAAATAACTGCGCTTGAGTGCATAGAGCTTGTTATGCCCTTTCATCAATTCATATTTGAATTTTCCGAGGAAATGAATGGTATCGTCGACAGCGATGCCGAAAGCAATGGTAAAAATAATTGCCGTTGTTGTTTTCAGCTCAACACCAGTGAATCCCATGATTCCCGCAATAAAAATGAGAGGCAACACATTCGGAACGATGCTAATCACCAAAATAGGCAGCGAACGATAAATCAAGCCGATAATGAGTGCAACCACCAAAATGGATAGTGCTAACCCCATAACTAAGCTTGTTGACAAATAACTGATGTTTTTATCGATTAAGTGAGCCGTTCCAGTGAGCTGATAATCAACCAGACCTGTTTTCTCCTTCTCTTTTATAAATTTCTCCAAAGCCTTGTTCCGCTTCGTCACCTCGTTATTTCCTAAATCGGGAATTGAACCACTAATTCGCATCGTTCTTTCGGTAGAATCAACGAAGGTTCGAATGAATTCTCCCCCACTCGCCATTCGAAGAAGTCTACGGTACTTTCTTAACTTTCGTTTGGAGCTTGGCAACTCATAAAACTCTTTCTTCCCTGAATGAGCACTTCGATTGAAGACTTTCAATGATGAAACCAAAGACGTTTTAATCTCAGCCTTGTAGTATTTCTCAATGTATTGCTCTACTGAATCTACCTGCTGGAGGACATCTAAATCCCACACTGTTTTCGATGTATCTTTTACCGAAACAGACATTTCGAAAGGTCGCACTCCGCCGTAATGTTCATCCAAATAATCGAAATCAACCTTAAGTGGTTCATCTGGTCGCAAATCGTCCATGATGAAGTTATTGCTTGTCACCTGAAAGGTTCCGATCAAACTCACGATCACAACCAGTAATCCGACTAGCAGCACTTTCATTCTATGCTTTAGAACAAACGTAAACCACTTTTGAAGGTATTTGTACCAGTAGTGGTTTTTCTTCTCCTCGCGCACAAAGCGTGGTCCAGGAAATAAATAGAATAAGGCGGGAAGTGTGAGAAACGTAAGTAAGAATGCAATCAAAACGCCAATTCCCATCACAATACCAAATACTTGTATCGGTTGAACGCGAACGAAATAGAGCGAGAAAAATCCGATAGCTGTTGTAATCGAAGTGAGAAGTGTTGCCAGCCCAACTTCTCTCACCGCTAGTTTGATCGCTTTAAAGTTGGAATCTTCCGTACGCAGCGCATCAAGATAGCGAGAGGACAGGTGTATCACATCCGACATCGAAACAATGAACATAATGGACGGCAATACAATCAAGATAATATTGATAGGCTCCTGAAACAAGCCCATTCCACCAACAACCCATACCATCGAGCCGACGATCACTACTTGCGGAATCAGAATTCCCCAAGGCGATTTGAATGCAATAAATAAGAATCCGACAATCAAAACAGCACTCAACCCGACGAAAAAGAGCATTTCACCCGACATCTTATCGATGTAGAATTTCTGTCCAACAGAGCGACCTGCTACGCGGTAATTATCAAACTTCGCCTGATCAAGGATGTTGTGAATATTCGTGATCAACTCATCGCTTTTTCGCTTCGATAGAAAATCCTCGTGACGCAAGAACAAGCAAACCGACTTACCATCTTTGGCTACCAAGGCATTGATGATCTCATCTTTCTGGAAAACTCGAATAGAATCTCGCTTGCGGTCAAAATCGTTGAAGTTGATGTATTTCTTCGACGTTGACCCTCCTCCCATGTGAAAGAATTGCTCTTCCATCATTGTAATCGACGTCACGAACTGGATGTATTTTTCCTTTTCTAGCTTTTTTGCTACCTGATCAACCTCTTGAAGAAAACTTTTTTCGAATACACCATTGTCATTTTCAATGGCCACTAACAGGAAATCATTATCGGATTCAAACTTATCTCTATAATCAAAGAAAAAGTCTGTTTCTGAGTCATCTATCGGAAAAAACTTCTCAAAATCGTAATCAAAAATAAGGTTGAATGATTGGATAACAAAGAAGATTGTTATTGCTAAAAAGCTTAACAAACTAACCCAAACATATTTTTTAAAGTTCGATTCACCAACCATTTCGACTCTGTGCTCGTTTAGGTGAACAAAGATAACGCCTTTGTTGGATTTGAATCGATGAAGATGAAGCTTTTGTCTTTTAAAATTGAAATATATAAGTTTGACAAATTTTTACCCTATGAAAAGAACACTACTCATTGCATCCTTGGCGACATCATTCGCAGGAATGTCGCAGAGTTTAACACAAGCAAATGAGCCAGCAATTGGCGAATCACAACAAATGTATCTATGCGACTCCTTCGCGAATACTTATGAAGGAACGACTGGAGCAGGAGTTACTTGGGATTATTCGGATTTGGAAAAATACAACAACGTCATCCGCACCATATCAATTGAAGACGCAACAACAGCTCCCAACGCGTCATCGTTCCCAACATCAACTAAAACAATTAAGGTTGAGAACTCACTAGAAACATATTTCAATTCAACATCAACAGAGCGCGTTTCTCAAGGATTCGTTTTCAACGAGCCGTCTTTCGGAGAGTTGGTAGCGGTTTTTGATACAGATGAAGAAACAATGGTTGAATACCCATTTTCGAATGGAAGTTCATTGACAGACTCTTATGCAGGAACGTTGTATTTCGAATTCAACGGACTTCCAATGAGCCCAGCTGCTGCAGGAAACTGTTACGCTTGGATTGATGGACAAGGAACATTGTTACTTCCTGATGGTTCTACAGTAACGGATGCGATTCGCTACAAAATGATTGATACATCATCAACAAACATTCAACTTTTCGGAGACTTGGAAATCGTTCGTACACAATACGAATACTACGACGTAGCGAACTCAAACTTACCTGTTTTGACACTTTCTCGTTTGTTGATCCAACAACCAGGAGGAGGATTGCCATTGGCAGATAACTCAATTGTCTTATCATCGGTAGAACCTTCGAATAGTGTTGGTTTGTTCGCGAACGAATTGATTGAGTTTGAAACATATCCAAACCCAACAACAGGAAGCATTACTTTGAATGGAGAATTTGCAGGAGACGCAGAAGCAACGGTTTTAGACCAAAGTGGACGCATCATCCTTACTCAAGAAGCTATCAATGGCACGTCTATTGATCTTTCAGGTGTTAACACTGGCATGTACATCTTGAAAGTGACTAGTAACGGAGCTTCAGGAACAAAAATGATCGTGAAGCAATAAACATTACTTAGACGACTAACTTCTACGTCCCGAGATTTGAAAAAGTCTCGGGATTTTTTATTTGCATCAAATTGTTAATACTTTCCATTGGAGCTGTGACATTTCGCCGCTTTTCTACTTATATTCGAGTAACGTTATATTTTATGGTGAAACATCTACTCTTTTTTGTCTTCTTTTCATTCGCAACATTCTCTACGCACGCCCAAGTGAACGAGGGCTTAACACCTGAAGAGCGCGCGTATCTTTTTCATGTTGTAAAGAAAAGTCCCATTCTCAATCAGAATTTTGGACGCTACTTTGATTATCAAGGACCGAATATCACCTTCGCCAATGGCGCACTGAACTACGATTCGATCGAACTCGTTATCATTAACAATCCAGAAACGTTGGTGATCCGAAAAGAGGAAATTGCCAAATCCCCGAAAGGATTGATTGCTGAAGCATCCAATAAAATGGCATTGTGGGAATTGAATCAGACATTGCATGCGAAACGAACGAATCCCAACGACTTAAAAGAGTATCAAAACGAATACGACAAGTTTGAAAAGCTACTCATGGTGAATTTGCCTGCAAACGCCATAAAAATAAGTGATGGTCTACAAAAACCACATCCAAAGTTACAGCAAGTGATGAATCCAAGCTTGGCGCTTGATGATAAAATTGCCATGATGGAATCCTTGCGTTTTGTGGATGAGCAAGATCAATTGAACACCTTGAAAGCGATCAATTTTGCCATTAACAGTTACGTTGACGAGCGCGCTGAACAAATTTATCGTGCTTTGGGAGGACAAGCAAATACCTTCGACAATGTTTTGGTGGCAGCAGGTGATGGTAGCAGCACAACGGGAATGCTCGAAGAAAGAGAGAAAGATGAAAATGGTCGTTGGAACAAAGGTCTGCCGAAAGCCGTTGGACTATTCCCCTACTCGCTTTACCTCGAAAAAATAGAATCGAAGAAGAAAACCATTTCGAAAATTGAACCGAAACGCTTTGTTGCAAAGGATTTCAAAACGGTTGGAAATAATCGCCATACCAACATTCATTTTGATGTTTGGGGATACAATTCCGAAAAACAGACAACAGTTGTCATTGAAAAAAATGGATTGAGTTATCACCTGTTTGGATCTGGAGAGACACGCTTTCTTTCACCAGACTCAACCTTTTCGAATGGACAGACATTTCAAGCCATCATCAACGATTTGGAGTTCAAAAAAATTGGCGACCTCAATGAACAAATCTATGGAAAGCGTGGTTTCGATTACTGGATTGAGTACAACACGAAAAAGCGTGATCAAACCGAATTGAAAATTGAAAAGAAAGAAAAAGAATATTCCGATTTAGGATTTACGCCAATTACCACTTCGAAAAAGCCATCTCGTCAGGTGAAGAAATCGAAAAAGCGTGCGATCAAAGCCGGAAAAGGAACTTTTGACGGAACACCAACAACCAGTTCAAACCGTAAAACGCGCAAGAAATTGCAAAACACAATCGTTGGACTTTATGCGCAATACGAAGGATACAAGCGAAACATTGCCGAATTGGAAATTAAAAAGGAAGAAGCGATCGATCTAATGGCGATTTATCAGCGTAAACTAGACATCTACAAGGCACAAATGGGATACAATTGGGCTAGTTTTACGGAGAAAGATGGTTTGTACACCTTTGAAGATTCTACCACTTTTGACATTCTCACTCAGGAATTTCAGTTCAAACCTTCGGATAAAGTGGAGGATTTCGAAATTCGATTGATTGCCATTCCAGCTTCTTCACTTTCAAAAAATGCAGATGAAGTTATGTTGCACATCAACTTGATTGATGCTACGCCAAACTACGACGCACGAATCAGACTTGAATTGAATGACGTTTTTGAATCCGATAAATGGAAACTTCCCAATAAGCTATTTAATGATGACGATAGTGTAGCCCTACTCGTTTTCTTTGAGGGATTATTGGATAAAAAAGTTGATTTCGACATCATTGGACGCGGTCAGGGCATCGGGCAATGGAACGGAAGTCAGACCGTAAAAGCGATTAAACCGCAAGAACTCGACCGCTACCCAGGAAATGCTGCCACTTCCAAAATGGATTCATCCTTCGTTCGTTTACGAAAATCAGAATTGTTCATCAATATGGGACGCGAAATTGTGGTAAATGTGAACTCATACACCGATCCGGTACGTTCTTCACTTGATATTTCAAACGAAACATTTGCTTCTGCGATGTCAAAATTTGGATTAAGCAAGAACGACATCCTTTCGGCGTACCGAACACATGCCATTTTGATGCAATTCAAGAATGAGATCAATGTTTTGGCTGGTCAGTATTTGTCGCGTCAAGATGCAAGCACAGTTATCGATCGCTTCAACAAAGAACTGGCAAAAACACGTATTTCTGTGGGAAGAACTTCGTTTAAGTTGGGAGATTTCGAGTAGATTTCACCAAAATCAATCGACCTTTTTATTCCAATCCCGTAACGAAATCTTCGAGAGATCATTATATGTATACAGAACGTTGTATTCATTAAACCTCTCCAACATGAAAAATGCCATCATCCTCCTCTTGCTTGTGTTGCCTTTCTCTGCGCTTTCAAGCGATTTTTTCTTCAACCGATTAGAAAAACTACATAGTAAAGACCAAAAAAAGTGTTTGGAAGTTTCAAAACGCTACATTAAGTACTTTCCTGAAAATCCAGCAGCATATTATTTCTCAAGTATTATCTACAATGCTCGAGCAGATAAATCTCGATCTACAGGCGGAAAATACAGAAACCTTAAGCGGGCAATCTCCAACGCCATTCAATTTGAGAAAAAAGATGATGGAACCATTGCATCAAGTGTTAATTGGGAAGATTACAAAGCAACATTGTCGGAGCGCGCGTACGCTATTGCAGACAAACTGGAAGCTGAAAAAGAAGAACGATACAGCTCTGATCTTCTCGGGAAAGTCAATGAAATGGATCAAAATCAAACCATTCAGTTGGAAGACTTAGCGCTCGTTGAAACAAAAAACGAAAATGAAACGGTGAAGTTATCTCCAATCGCCACGAAAGTTGATGCCAACTCCGACACTAAATTCTTCGGAATGCCCACAGGAAATGAGTTGGTTACTTCTGCCAGTTTGAATGGCGAGCAAGATGTTTTGAAATTGATCAATGCGGAGCGCGTCCGACTCGGAATGGGGGAATTAGAATGGGACGAAGACTTGGCAAAAGCTGCACGCTATCACGCGTATGATTTAGCGACACAAGATTACTTCGATCATGCCAGTTTCGACCGAAAAGGAGACAAACTATACCAAGTGGGCGGAACCTTCGATCGCATCAAGAAATTCTACAAAAAATCGTTTGTGAATTCAGAAAACATTGCGGCTGGAAATAAATCAGCCGAAGCGACCTATAAACAATGGTACAATAGTAAAGGGCATTATGATAACATGTTCAATCCAAGCAGTAAGAAAGTCGGGCTGGGTGTGTTTTACGATGAAAATTCCACGTACGGATACTATTGGGTGTTTTGTTCAGCACTTTAATTCAAAATGTAGAATGCTTGAATTAAGCTTCGATACTTTAAACAGAAGTCAACACCACTTGATTCAGGCATTCATCATTCAAAAAACTCATCCATAAAATTCACCAAGAACACCTTTTCCGTTCCACGCGTGAGTGCCGTGTACAGCCAGCGGTAATAATCAGGTCCGAGAATATCTTCGTTGATAAATCCTTGATCGATGTACACATGTGCCCATTGTCCACCTTGCGATTTATGACAGGTAACCGCATACGCATACTTTACTTGTAATGCATTGAAGTAAGGATCGGCCAAAATAGCCTCATAGCGTTCCTTCTTATTGCGCAGGTGAGCGTAATCGCGTTCTACTTCGTAGAAAAGTGCTTTCATTCGATCGCGCGTTAAGGCTGGACCTTCCGACATCAACGATTCGGTGTGAATCACCAACTCTACTTCCCCCAGATCAACATAGTCGACAAATTCAACGCTTACGCGAGCGAATTCAAATCCGTAAATTTCTTCACGCTTCAAAATCCGTCGGACGCGAACAATTTCTCCGTTGGCAATAAATCCCATTCGGTTGTCCTCCCCCATCCAGAAATAATTGTTCTTTACGACCATCAACGAATCGCCCGAGCACAATTCCTCCTCGTACCACAAAATTCTACCTCGAATCTGTTGATTGTAGAGATTGGCATTTTTATTTGAGCGGGTAATCACGATTGTTTCATCTTGTCCGACATTTGAAAAGCTCGACTCCAATTCTTCCTGCAGCTCTGCACCATTGATTCGGAACAAATCAGATTTCTCCTTGATCTCAAATTTCGGATAATCCACCCATTGGGTGTTCCGCAAACGCGTTGCATTTCGCAAAATCTCCGAATCTTGCGCTTGGCGCACTACTTCATTGAGTTTGTAAGTCGAAATGGTTAGATCGTAGTAATGATTGCGCAAATATTCCTCACTCAATGCTGGAGATGTGTCACTTCCAACAGGAGGCAACTGACCATCATCTCCCATCAAAATTAATTTGCATCCCGCTCCAGAATACACGAATTCAAACAAATCTTCCAACAAATTTCGTGAGCTTACCGAACCATCCTTTTGCATCGTGTAGTCGCCAATCATAGAGGCTTCATCTACAATAAAGAAAGTATTCTTGAACAGATTAGGTTGCAGACTGATGGGAGATCCCATGTCCACCTTAGATTTCCGTCGGTAAATCATTTTGTGGATCGTCATCGCATCTTGTCCCGACTTATGGCTAAACACCTTTGCGGCACGTCCGGTTGGCGCAACCAACTTTGTTTTCACTTTATAATGATTGAGAGCCTGCACGAACGCACCCAACGCGGATGTTTTACCCGTTCCCGCATATCCTTTCAAAATAAACAGCTGCCTTCCCTCCTTTTGACGGGCGAAATTTTCCAAAGCAGCAAACAATCCCTCCTGACCTTCATTCGGCTCCAGACCGAAATATTCCAGTACGGTTGTGTAAAATGTCGTTTTTGGCTCTTTCATACCCATGTTCTTCCTCACAAAAACCAATTGTTCCAACGGTTGACTGAACGGTTAAAAAAAAGTAGTGTATGCACCGTCCGTAGAATTGAAAAAATTGTAGATTTGTTAACTGTAAAAGTAAAGAGATAATCATGACAAACAATTTTTCAGTTCTTTTCAAGAAGTACTCGGTTCCTGTATTATTGCTAATCCTCGGAATTACACTCCTTGTTATTGGAGTAATGAAAGACCAAGGCCTATTATTTAAGTCCTCTTCTATTCTTATGTTCCTTGCAGGTGCTTTGAGCTTATTGTACAGTTCAGGAAAAATGAAAACAATGTTTCTCGTGATCTTTGGAGTTTTCGCAGGTATTGCGGGAATTGTAATGCTCGGGATTTCTTGGAACGAAGTAAGCGATGAAGTAAAAACACAAAATCGTAACGAATTACTCGAAACAACAGCAAAGCAAAATTTGCAAGATGTTGTTTTCATCCAAAAGAAATACCAAGAGCGCAACGGCGTATATGCTGGAACGTGGGATGAATTGACAGAATTCTTGAAAAACGGTAAAGTAGACTACGTAGTAGCAAGCGGAAGTGTTCCTCCAGAAAGATTGATCCGTGCTGAAGCAGATTACCTTTACGGAGATAACCGTGCGTTGGACAACAACATGACAGAACTTGAAGCATGGCGCTTATCAAAATGGGAAGAAGGTCCTCGCTACAACGAGTTGTTCAGAAACTTCAAGCGTGATACATTAGAGCAAAGTATTTTGGAAGCTAAATTCGAAAGTCGCTCTTACTTGGAAGCACGTAAGTTGAGTGGTCTTGGACAATTCTACCCAGATTCATTGCGTTACATCCCAATGACAAACGGAAAAGAAGAGTGGAAATTGGAAACAATCGATTCTTTAGAGTTGGCGGATGGAACAAAGGCTCCAGCTGTTAAAGTAAGCGGTACTCTTCCATTCATCGACAAAGAAATGTACTTCGGTTCGTTGACATCACCTAACGAATTGAGCGGTTCTTGGGAGAATGAAAAATAATCCCGCGAATCGGGCACATTGTCCTTTTCACTGGGTTTCATTTTCCATCATAGATGGACGATCAATTGAAATGCTGGTTAACAAAAAGTAGGTTATCATGAAAAAACACCTTGCCATCAGCCTTTCACGAGACGGAGCAACGTTTGTTTCTTTGCACGATTCGCGTATTGATCAAGAGCATGCCATTTCCTTTCATGGATTTAACGTTTCGGTTGTAAAGAATCAACTGAATGAAGTATTCGGTAGTGTTTCCTTCCTTGGAGAAGAATTTGACGAAGTGACGCTCGCATGGAATACCAATAAATCCACACTTGTTCCTAATGGAATTTTCGCAGAAACGGATGCAAGTGCTGTTTTTAAACTCTGTTTTGGAGATAGCATCGATAGTTCCGAAATTGACTACAACCGATTTTGGGAAGCTGGCGTAGTGAATGTGTTTGAGATTCCAACATGGATCAAAACCTTCTTTGTGATCAAGTTTCCTCGCATCGTGATTCAACACATGGGAACTCATGCCCTTCGCGGAGCACTTGACAGTAATGCCTTCAACTTGAAAGCTTCGCTCATCATCAATGAAAGTTATTTCTTCCTTTCGATGATCAAGCACAATCAATTGCAATTCTATTCATTTTTCGACGCTCAATCTTCCGAAGATGTGATTTACCATTTGGTGTTCGCCCTTCAACAAAAAGAATTGACAGAAGAAAAAGGACTCATTGAATTGATCCCAGGTGCCAATGACCTTTCTGTTTCTCTGGAAGAAGTAAAAGAAGGGTTGGAAAAGATCAAAGACTTGTCTAAATTCAACATCCATATCGAAAACAATTTCATTCCAAAAGCCCAGCAACTGTGCGTATAATTCGAGGAAAGTATAAAACAAGGAAATACGGAATTCCTAAGAAGTTTCCATCGCGTCCCACCACGGACTTCGCCAAAGAAGGACTGTTTAACGTACTGGAACACCAAATGGTGATGGACGATTTGGACATTTTGGATTTGTGCACCGGAACAGGAAGTATTTCCATTGAGTTTCTATCGCGTGAAGCAGGAACGGTGGTTGCTGTTGACCAGAACTACAATTGTGTGCGTCACATTCAAGAAATGGCAAAGCGATTCGATTGTACGGAAGATTTACTCGTGTACAAGCAAGAAATGCTTCGCTTTTTAGAAAAGACTACGCAACAATTCGATCTCATTTTTGCTGATCCACCGTATGCCTATCCACACCATGCGCGCATTGCTGAAATAGTTTTTGAACGAGATTTACTCACCGAGGATGGTCTATTGATTATTGAACACGGAAAAGAAACCGATTTGAGCGCTATAACTCATTTCCGTTTTTCTCGTACATATGGAAACGTGTATTTCAGTTTTTTTCAAATAAATCAAGAAGATGAGTAAAATTGGCGTTTTCCCTGGATCGTTCGACCCTTTTACCAAAGGACACGAAGCAGTGGTCCGAAAAAGTTTGGGACTCTTCGATAAAATTATCATTGCCGTTGGGATCAACAGTTCAAAAAACTACATGTTTGAGCTTGAAAAACGGTTCGAGCATATCAATGAATTGTTCAAAAATGATGATCAAGTCGAGGTGCAATCGTTCCAAAAGTTGACCGTTGAATTTTGTAAAGAAGTTGGCGCAAGTCATATTGTGCGTGGTCTACGTGATTCAAAAGACTTCCAATACGAAAAGTCCATAGCACATATGAACTTTGACATCTCGGGAATTGACACCGTGTTTTTCTTGACAGAGCAGAAGTACAGCGCAATTAATTCTTCCATCATCCGAGAAATCCACCGAAACAATGGATCTATCGAACCGTTTGTAACAAAGCCGCATCTTCTCGTTTAATAGTTGGTACAATAAATGCTATTCTTCTACCGAAGAACGTTTTCGCATTTTGAAAAATTGTTGATTATGAATAAACTCATTCTATTCTTTTTATTGCTTTCAGGAACCGTTAGTGCACAATCCGTGACCATTTCGGGAATTGCTCCATCCTACGTTGGGAAAGACATTGAAGTGTATGAAATCGAAGATTATTTCAGCAATACCGAACGCTTAATTGCGAGTTCAACGGTTGACTCAGACAGTACTTTTTCTGTAAAGTTCTCCTCACCTATTACGCGAAAAGTAGTGGTAAAAGGGATGAATAATAAAGGATTCATGTACGTTCAACCCAATGCGAAGTACAACATTTTTGTCCCCGAGAAGGATAAATTTGATCCGTATAAACCAACTGGAAACAGTATTGAAATTGGCTTTCTATCTCTGGACAGTACTGACATCAACTACAAAATTCTAGGTTTTCAACGATGGATGGACCGCTTTATCGGTCTGAATTTTCACTTACGCTCCTATGACAACGTGCTGTTTAGCGAACGATTGGAAACTTTCAAAACCAATGTTGAAAAGGCATACGCTCCAGACACTTCTCAATTCTTGAAAACATACATCCGTTTCTCAGTGGCGGGCTTGGATAATATTGAACACGGAGCTGCCCGAAACCGTTATGAAAAGCACGATTTTTACATCAAACCATCGAAAGTTGCCTACCAGAACGATGCCTACATGGCGTACATTGCTGATTTCTACCAAGAAATGATTCCTCGTTTGTCGAGCAAAGCAAATCAAGAGGTATACATGGGCGTTCTGAAGAGTAGTCCAACTGAGGTTATGCGTGCTTTGGGGAGTGAATATACCTTGATCAATGTGCGTATTCGCGAGATGATCATGATTAAAGCATTGGCTGATGAATATCATTCTACGGACTTCCCAAAAACAAACATTTTGACCATACTGGACAGTGTTGCGAATGGAAGTCTATTTAAAGCAAACGCGGTGATTGCAAAGAACCTACGCAATCGTTTGACGCAGCTTGTTCCCGGTGCCAAAGCACCAGATTTTGTTTTAGCGCAGCAAGGTCTCAGCACAAAAACGCTTTACAGCTTCAACGGGAAATACCTGTACATGCACTTTATCGATCCGAATAATCAGCAGAGTATCAAAGAGCTGGATTTATTGAAGGCGGTCTATGATAAATACGGCGATTACATTCAGTTTGTAACGATTTATCGAGATCGAGATGATATTAAAGAAGCTCCACTCGAAAAGGTGCAACAACTGCCTTGGGATGTGTACGGTATTGCTACAGGAAATTCCTTATGGAAAAATTACCGCATTGAAGCCTTTCCGCATTACGTGCTCATCGATGCAACTGGCAACATCGTGGCAAGTCCAGCATTAGGCCCAACTCCGAACGGACAGTACGAAACAATCGACAAAACATTCTTTGCGATTAAGAAGTTGATTGATCACGAAAACCGTGAGCCAGATAATCCATACGATGGTATTCGCGGTCAATAAGATGATCCGGAGGAACGATACATAAATCCGAAGAAGACACCGAAAATTCCGCCTAGAATATGGGCGAATTGCGATACTTGGTCCTCACCAAAGCTTCGAACAATTTCTTGTCCAACGTAGAGTAAAACAATCAGGATAAATGTTAGTGGGATTTCTTTTGATCGCAGATCCACCATTGAACTGAGCACAATCATCATGAACACAATTCCACTTGCTCCAATCAGTCGATGATCCCAAAAAATGATATGTACAATGGCTGTGAGTACAGCTGTGAGAACCGTCATAATGATCACTCGTTGCGTTCCCCAGCGTTTTTCGACGAAGGGGCCAATCAATAAAATGATCGAAATATTTCCAATTAAATGCGCAACATTTGCGTGTCCCATCGTGTATCCGACCAAACTGACATACCATTCCCAATTGGAAAATTCAAAATCACCGTGAAGCGTAAGCATACGCGGAATGGTTCCATCTGCCTCAAAGAGAAAATAGAGCGCGATAGCCAAGACGGAAAATAGAATCGAAAACGGGGCGTTAACAGTTACTCTCATCCTAATTTATTGATGTCGAAAGATACATATATTACATAACTAAGGTCGATTTTTTCGTAATTTTGACGTCCAAAATAGAACGATATGCGCTTTAATTTATCCGAAATCAATGAACTCATTCGCGAACGCAGAACCATTTATCCCGAGCAGTTCAGTTCACGAAAAGTACACCGTGAGCAACTTGAAGTTATTTTGAATAATGCGCAATGGGCTCCTACACATGGGAATACACAACCTTGGCGTTTTCAAGTGTTTACAGGAGACGAATCTCGTCAGAATTTGAGTCAGTTTCTCGGAAAAACGTATCAAGAAGTAGTGCCAACAGAGATGCAAAATGACGCGAAATTGGCGAAAATTATGCGTCGTCCCCTACTCTCTTCTGCCATTGTAGCCGTTTCTATGGAACGTCAACCCGAAGAGAAGATTTTGGAGATGGAAGAAATTGAAGCCGTCGCTTGTGCCGTTCAGAACATGCATTTAACCTGCACTGCGTATGGTTTGGGGGGATTTTGGGCAACACCAAAGATTATTTACACTCCACAAATGAATGAATTCCTTGGACTTGGCGATAAAGACAAGTGTTTGGGCTTATTCTTTATCGGATATCCAGATATCGAATGGCCAAAGTCGCACCGCAGACCCTTGGAATACACTACGAAGTGGCACGAGAAATAATGGTTTCGACGGAATCATTCAATGTGAAATACTGACCCTTCATTTTAAAAATTAGGCACCAACACAAACATCACAGAAGCGAACAAGTCAAAGGTTTCGTATTTTTGTTGAAAAGATTTGCACCTTATGGACAATCCTGTAGATCATCCCATCGATTTAGGGCTCGTAAATTACTCACGACATCCTGAAAATGCCGAGTACATCGTTTACCGCTTTGCGGATGAAAAACGTGCGAACGCTTTCGAAGAAGCCTTGAAAGAAAAGGATATTTTCTACGAAACGGATACTCATGAGAAAAAGCAGGTGACGTATTATTTGTTCGGTATTCACAAGAACGATTATAAGGTCACCCAGAAAATCAATTATCAAGTTGAAGGACAACATAGAAAACCGTTTATTCCCTACGCTGGCTTCCGATGGTTTTTGATTTTACTGTCTTCTGTTGTCATGCTATTGGCCATAATGGGATATTGTAAAGCTCAGGAAAAACTCAGTTCCTCAGACGATACAACCATTTTAGTAAATGACCCCGCTTCTACTGAGAATAATTAGAAAAATATTACGTTCTTAGCAACAGATGAAAATTGGTCTCTACGTGTGCATGTTATTCCTTTCGCTAAGTTCATTGGCGCAAGAGAAAACGGACAAACTCCCGACATACTTCGGTTTGCAGGTGCGCCCTATTTTCCCTACAAATTATATTGGCGAACGCATCACCACATTGAGCGGAGATGGATTTGAAACAACCATTTCTCAGCGATTGGGGTATGGTTTCGGAGGAACCGTTCGTGCGAATATCACTAAGTTGATCGCTTTTGAGTCGGGCATTAACTTCACTCAACGGTATTTCGACTTGGACGTTGCAGTTCCTGATTCTAGCGTTTATGGAAATCAGAACATGACCTTCGTTGAATACGACATTCCGCTTAACGCACTTATTTACATTCAATTGAGTGATGAGATTTTCATGAATGCTTCGCTTGGTGCAATGATTACGTACAAACCGACTGATACGCGTGTTCAAGTTCGTCCAGATGGAGACCACTATTTTGCCTTATATGGATTGCGCAATAACAGCGTCGGATTCGACATTAATGCCAATGTCGGATTTGAATATCGAACACGAAAAAGTGGATTCTTCTATATTGGAGGATCGGCTCGGGTGCCACTTCAGCCACTGTTTACCTACGCTGCATTCTATAACTACGATGCTAACTCCGTCCTGCTTTCGGGAGATGTTGATGGATCGTACCTTTCCTTAGACTTCAAGTACTTTTTCCCATTGATCAAAAACAAAGGCCCTCAATTCTTGAAAGGACCTATTGAGTAATACTTCGCATTCGCGCTTCATTCAAATTATGTCGAAATGGATGTGAAGGGAACTTGACATGTATAATTCCCATCACGATTACTCAAATTTAGCAGGTTTTAAGGCTTACTATTCTCATCTTTAAGGTAAACTTTAACTTACTTCACTATGATTAAACCAGTAGTAATTGCCTTGAGTATCTTTTCATCCGTATGTACCCTCGCACAAACAAATGAAGGTTCCAAACATTTAACTTCCGTTGGATTTCAAGTACAATCTGTTTCTCCCGTTAGCGTAACAGGAAAAAGCACTTATCACATTAGCTCTAATGGATTCGAGACACGAATTTCGCAGCAAGCTGGCTTCGGAATTGGCGCAGTCATTCGAACGAACCTTTCTGAAAAATTTGCCATTGAAACAGGTATTAATTTTACGCACAGACGTTTTAACCTGGACGTATCCGTGCCAGACTCAAATATTGTAGGAAGCTCAGACATGACATTTATTGAATACGATATTCCGATCAATGCGATAATGTATACACAATTGAGTGATCGGATGTTCTTGAACTCATCTATTGGAGTTGCTATTAGTTATCAGCCTAGTGATACTCGTGTTTCCCTGTATCCTCAAGATCGACATTATTTCACCTTGTATGGCTTGCGCAAAAACAAAATTGGAGCAAATTTGAATGCTAGTCTAGGATGCGAATATCGCACGGAAAGAGCAGGGTCATTTTACCTTGGAGGATCTGCTCGTTTACCGCTTCAATCCTTATTCGAATACGCAGCGGTTTACAACTATGATAGTAACGTAACAGATATTTCAAGTAGAATCGATGGATCCTTCCTATCGTTGGATGTCAAATACTTACTTCCTATTCAAAAAAAATAAGGAAGGCACTTAAATGATCTGAGATCTTGGAATAATTTTTGATGATTAAATGCAAAATTCTGTATTCATGAAACCTATTTACCTTCTTCTTTTCATTGTATCAACTGCCTTACTTTCCTTTTCATCATGTACCGCTAGCGGATCAGTATCCAATGTGGAGGCTAAGATTATTGGTACTTGGAAATTTGATGAAGTAAAATTTAAACCAGATGGAAAAGCGACCTACTCTGATTATTCCGATGGTTTCAAAGGGTCGACAGTCACGTTTAAAGAAGGCGGAATTCTCGAAGCGTACGACAAAGACCTCGATACAACTGCCAGCGGTTACTGGTACGTTGATTATTATGAAGAATACGATAATGATAACGAATCGCGCAAGACAATCTACTACATGGTTGGAACGCTTGACATTCCTGAATTAAACATTTACACAGATTTGTTGTGGGACGAATTATCGGTTTCCAATAAGCGCTTGTCGGCTATTGAAGAAGATAAAAAAGATGGGAAGTTTAAATATAAAATGGTGAGATAACCGAGAGATTTGAATTTTATATCAATTCAGACCTAGTTTTGAATCAAACTAACTGTTCTTTTTCCATATTTTCGTAGTTCAATAAATTAACATGTACCATTACCTCTACCTAAACTATTGCGCCGAGTTGTTTTTGAAACTAGTGAATCTAGCTAGCTGGAAAATGATTCTTCCAATTATACTTTCATTCGGAAGCTTCTATTCTTACAGTCAATTGACCAACGAGCTCACTGTAAACAACGGAACTATCGCTGGATGTCTGGATGCTGAATTATCAGATATTGATGCAGATGGAGATTTGGACATTATTTACATTACGGTGAATGACTCGAAACTGCACTGGTACGAAAACCTAGGAAATGGCAACTTTGCAGCGACTGTAGAAATTTCATCTGGGGGACTTAGCTTTCCTCAGTCAATAGAGATTGCGGATTTGAATAACGACGGGCTACCAGACATTTTTGTTCATTCTATAAACAATTCAAGTTCTTGGTACGCTTCTCTTGGAAACGGTGCTTTCAGTCCACAAAACCTACTTCCCTTCAGTGCCTCTGCAGCAACTAATCGATCTGGAATTGTTGATTTCGATAATGACAGTGACCTAGACATCTTTCTCTACGTAAATGGTTTGGCTTCTTTCTTTATCATTGAAAATATGGGATCTGGTAACTTTGCTCCCGAAGTACTCGTTGCGGACAACCTACCAGATTACGTAAGAGATATTGAAGTTGCTGACTTTGATGGAGATGGTCTAGTTGACATTGCATTTTACTCCGATCAAACCCCAACTATAGGCTGGGTAAAAAACATTTCAGGTTTAAGCTTCGGTTCTCCACAGCCCACAGTAATAATTTCAAGTAATCCAACAGATCTAGAAGTTTATGATATCGATTATGATGGAGATCAAGACATTCTTTTTTCGGCACCAGGTTTGGGGGGGATTTCACTTCTCGAAAACAATGGAGCTGGGAGTTTTACGAATCAGGGGATCATTGGTTCTTGTAGCAATCCTGAAAGGTTCGAACTAAATCATATTAATGATGACGGTTACATCGATATTTTTGTAGCGATCTCTTCACTTAATAGTTCTAAAGCAATAGTTCTTGAGAATCAACAAAATGGGACATGGAGCATTTCTTCTGGTCTAGGGGCTGTATTAATGAATCCGAATGATATATGTACTGGTGATATTGATAATGATAGTGACATCGATGCTGTTGTCGCGTATCCTGGTGAAATCCGTTGGTATGAAAATTATTCAACTGCACCCAATATACTAAAAGGGACAATTTTCAATGATCTTAATGAAAACGGAATATGGGACTCTAATGAGCCAACAATGGTTGCAGGACATGCAATACTGTCTCCAGGAGGAAACACAAGCTATGCGAACTTCAGCGGGGAATATATTTTCGCGAACCATACTGGTACATTATCAATTTCTCATGAAGGTCTACCGTCCTCATTGTGGAGCCTGACAACGGACTCTATTTTGACCGTTACAACCAAAATGCAATGTGTCAATGGGAGGATCATTAAGATTGGTTGTAACG
>PDWJ01000632.1_pt1 | contig 51678 bp, 42 predicted proteins | sample 1430881 | NCBI WGS metagenome assembly PDWJ01 (sample SAMN01162460, study PRJNA174530) | Oral metagenome, whole genome shotgun sequencing project. | biome: Marine environment; feature: Marine mammal; material: Swab sample of the gingival sulcus; isolation source: swab sample of gingival sulcus...
ACAAGAAGATTTAAAACCGCAAGAAATCAAAAAACTATTAATCATTGTAAAACAAACCTTAATAGAAGGATTTAAAACATTATAATTATGAAAAAATATATTTTGATATCACTTTACGTATTTATTTTTCTTGCTTGCAAAAGTCAAGAAGAAGTTATAGAATATGAGAATGACAATTTAATAATTTTTGATATTTCGTGTTCATCAATAAAATTTATAGATAAGAATGATTATTCAATATTTTTATTAAAACATAAAAATTTAATTTTTATTAAAGATTTTAAACACTCTGATATCCCATACCCAACGGGATTATCTTTTACAAACGGTAAAGATACAATGAATATTATATTAAATTACGGGAACTGGGGCAATGTTTTTGTCAAGAATCTTGAATTTAAGAAAGGTTATTATGAAATAAATAGACTTAAAAAATCAAAACTTAGAAAATTAAATAAAGACGAAATTCCAAAGCAAAAAATTGTCTCTAAAAATGTTTTTATCTCAGGAGAAGATAAAAGAAGAGACATTGAATTAAAAGATCTGCTTTTTTCTGAGCTTGATTTAAAGGATACTGTAAATGTAGAAATACTAGAATTAAAAAAACTTATGCCTTTGTACAAAAAAATATTAAATCACGAATATTAAAAATGATATTCTATAAATAGCTTTATCCAACGAAATATTTTACCGTGTAGCCAAAATGAGAAGCGAAATGCGTCCTACATTAAAAACAGGACACTTTCATATCTCAAAAATACAAGATGCAAAAACAAAAGAAGATTTAAAACCTCAAGAAATCAAAGAACTGTTAATTATTGTAAAACAAACCTTAACAGAAGGATTTAAAACATTACAACAATGAAAAAATATATTTTTATATTACTTTACGTATTTATTTTTCTTACTTGCAAAAGTCAAGAAGAAGTTATTGAATATGAAGATCAATATTTGATAATTTTTAAATATTCCGATTCCCTGATCCAAATTAATGAAAAAAAAAGATTATTATTAACATATAAAGACTTAAATTTCACAACAGATTATAAACGTCATAGGATACCAATAAGTCCAATGTTCCTATCTTTTTCAAAAGGTAAAGATACAATGAATATTATGTTTTTTTGTGGTAATCATAATATTTATATCAAAAATTTTGAGTTTAAGAAAGGTGATTATATAATACAGGCAAGTTTAAATCCAGAACCTAAAAAATTAAATAAAGAAGAAACTCCAAAGCAAAAAGTTATTTGCAAAAATGTTCTTATCTCAGGAGAAGGAAGAAAAGACATTGAACTAAAAGATATGCTTTTTTATGAGATTGATTTAAAGGATACTGTAAATGTAGAAATAGAGAAAGTAAAAAAGCTTGATCTTGAAAAATTTTATTGATAAAGTTTGTTAAATAAAAAATGCGAATATAGTTTTGGGGTAGTTAACGCTAAGTAGTTGTAAGGCTCAGGTGGCAATTACCTATCCAACGAAATATTTTACCGTGTAGCAAAGATGAGAAGTGAAATGCGTCCTACATTACAAACAGGACACTTTCATATATCAAAAATACAAAAAGCAAAAATACAAGAAGATTTAAAACCACAAGAAATCAAAAAACTATTAACTATTGTAAAACAAACCTTAACAGAAGGATTTAAAACATTATAATTATGAAAAAATATATTTTTATATCACTTTACGTATTTATTTTTCTTACTTGTAAAAGTCAAGAAGAAGTTATTGATGTTAAACGTAGTGATGTTATAATTTTTAACTTTAAAAGTAGTAACGTAATGCTTATTGATAATGGTGTCAATGAATTTATAGATACAGTTAATCAAAATGTAATTTTTAAACAAACTTGGTTGCCTTATGGTTCCCTCTACATAGACAAGTATTATAGCTTTATAAAAAATACAGATACAATGAATATTCATTGTATTTTTGGGCAAGAAGAGAATTTATATTTTAAAAATTTAGAATTTAGAAAAGGGAATTACGAATTTAGAATTAATTTTGGTGAAAATAAAGTTACCGGTTATGATATAGATAAAGAAGTACAAATATTTTTTAAGAATAGCTATGTTTACACAGAAGAACCACAAATTTTTTATGATTTATACTTTAAAGAATTAAAATTTTATGAGATAAATACTGAAGACAAAAATTCTGTACAAATAAAAAGACTTGTTCATTAAATTTTGCTTCAAAAGTTTCAGGGGGCAACTACTTATCCAACGAAATATTTTACCGTGTAGCAAAAATGAGAAGCGAAATGCGTCCTACTTTAAAAACAGGACATTTTCATATATCTAAAATACAAGATGCAAGAACAAAAGAAGATTTAAAACCGCAAGAAATCAAAAAACTATTAATCATTGTAAAACAAACCTTAATAGAAGGATTTAAAACATTATAATTATGAAAAAATATTTAATTCTATTATCGTTTCTATTATGTTTGCCTACATTATCAAGTTCTCAAAATTATATGTTTGATGATTTAAGTTATTGGTATACTAAAAGTAAAGATTCTTTAAACAATGAAGAGTATATTGATACCATTTTTTACAAATTTAGGTTTAGAAAAAAATACCTTTATAAAAAAAAATATTTAGGAAGAGTAACTTGGCAATGCGGATTATTAAATGATACTATGGATTTAAGAATATCTTCATGGTTTCCTCGCAAACGTTCAAATACACTTTCTTTTAAGGCATATTCACCAAATATTATTACAGTTGACAATAAGTTCTTCTTTACATTTAAAATTCCTGTTATGGATTTACGTTTAAAAGAAATAAATCATGCAGATTTTACCTCAAGTTACAGCATAAAATATTATGAAGATAATAATTGGACACCGGCAAGTTTTGAAACGCCGGTATGTTTTGGACCCTTAAGTATTAGTGAATTTGAAAGATTAATTAAGCTTAAACCAAAACATTGGATTCGTATTAGTAGGTGAATAAAATTTTTTACTATATTAATAGTGAAAACTTGTTAACTCTGTAAGTAATTGGTAATCAGAAGGTTATACTGTTGACGCGTATCTTATAACTGTTTGATTTTTAGCGTGTTAAGTACTTTCTCAATTTTAAATTGCTTACATGAGGGGTTTGCCGTTCTAAATTCTCAATTCAACAAGTGAATGAAAATATAGAGTTATTTTTTGTGAGGTAATTTAAAAATTATAATTTATCTTTGCCGAAAATATGAAACATGCACATTGCGCATTTAAAACTTACCAATTTTAAAAATTATTCAGATGTTAAGTTGAATTTTTGTCATAAATTCAACTGCTTTACGGGTTGCAATGGAGCCGGAAAAACAAATGTTTTAGATGCTCTCCACTATTTGTCGCTTACCAAAAGTTATTTCAACAATAATGATAAATTACACATAAAAAAAAGCAAAGATTTTTTCAGAATAGAGGGAAAATTATTTAATGAAAAAGAAAATATTGAAAATCTTACATGTGTTTTTACTACGGAAAAAGGCAAAACTTTTAAACGAAACGATAAACTTTATAGTCGATACTCAGAGCATATCGGTAGATTACCGTCGGTAGTAATTTCTCCTAACGACAGCCGTCTTGTAACCGGCACAAGCGATGAAAGACGTAAATATATTGATTCAGTTATTTCGCAATACGATAGAGACTACCTGTACCAACTCATAAAATATAAAAAAGTTCTAAAACAGCGCAATACCTTGTTGAAAGCACAAGGCAACGGGCTATTGCCCACAGACGACACCTTAGAAGTTTACAATATACAACTCAACGAAGCCGCAACAATCATACACAAAAAACGCACTGAATTTATTAATGAACTTCGTCCCGTGTTCGAGAAATACTATAATTTTATTTCAGACCACTGCGAAACAATCCAAATTCAATATACCTCTTCTTTGAATAAAGAATCGTTGTACAATTTGCTGCACAATTCATTTGAAAAGGATTGCAGATTACAATATACCTACTATGGCATACATAGAGACGATATTGAACTATTTGTAAATGATTTTAAAATATCAAAATCCGGCTCACAAGGACAACAGAAAACATTTTTGACATCTCTGAAACTGGCGCAACACGATTTTATAAATCGGGTAAGCGGAAAAAATCCGGTATTGTTGCTTGATGATATTTTTGATAAATTCGATGCCAAAAGAGTGCGACAAATTATTCAACTGATAAAAGATGAAAAATTTGGACAAATTTTTATTACAGATACAAATACAGAACGCATTAATTCAATACTCGAAGACACCAAAACGATATATAAACTATTTGAAATAGAAGACAATGTTATTAAGGAAATTACAAAACTATGAAGCGTAAAAATACTGAAAAATTAGGCTTGGTAATAGACCGATACCTTAAGATAATAGGTGCTGATAAACGATTGAAAGAAATCAGATTACAAAACCGATGGGAAGAAATAATAGGAAAAAATATTGCTTCAAAAACTCAGAAAATAACCATAAGAGACGGAGTTGTACATTTGCTGATACCCTCATCTATTGTAAAAAATGAACTTCGTATGGTAAAAACTGAGATAATTCGCAGGTTTAATGAAGCATCCAATGAAAATATTATAAAAGACGTGAAAATATACTGAAAATTCTTAACTCTTAATTTTTAACTTTTAACTCTCTCAACTAACAATGTTTGGAATAAAAAAAATATTAGTTACAATTTTAGGAATATTTATAATTTCAACAGTTGCGGCACAGACCCGGCAAGTTACGGGACATATTGAAAACAGAGACGGCGAAAAATTGCCCGGTGTTGTTATTACAAATATAAGTTCCGGCGATTATTGTGTAAGTCTGCCCGACGGTACATTTACAATAAAAGTAAATTCACTTTCCGATACCATAAAAACAAAACTTATCGGCTACATCGAGCAAATAATTCCCTTAAAGCAATCAACAGAAATTACGATTGTACTTGAAGAAGAAGATTTTGAATTTAAAGAAGTCGTTATAACAGCACTGGGAATAAAGCGCGACAAGAAATCATTAGGCTATTCAGTATCGGAACTTGCCGCCGATGATATTTCTAAAGCCCAAGAAATCAACATTATAAACTCGTTGTCGGGTAGGGTTGCCGGATTGTCGGTGTCGGCTACTAATGGCAGTCCTTTGTCGTCGAGCCGTATAGTGTTGCGCGGCAATAATTCATTCAACGACAATCAGGCTTTAATCGTGGTAAACGGAGTGCCTGTAAACAACAATACCATAAGCAACGCAACCGACGAATGGGGTGGGAAAGACTACGGAAGCGGTATATCGGATATTAATCCCGAAGATATAGAAAGCGTATCCGTGTTGAAAGGTGCAGGAGCTGCGGCTTTATACGGAGCAAGAGCAGCCAATGGTGTTATTTTAATCAATACCAAAAATGGCGCAAACAAAGGAATAGCCATAAATTTCAATTCCTCTTTTTCTTTAGAAACAGCCGATATACGCAAAAAATTTCAAAATATATACGGGGCAGGCAGCAATGGCAAATTTGAAACCCATTGGGAGCTTAACCAAGACGGTATACCTGTTTACAAGTCCGACAAAGCATCGCATTACAGCAGCTGGGGACCCGCCATGACAGGGCAAGACGTGATATATGCCGATGGAAAAATTTCAAAGTTTTTACCCCATGCCGATAACTATAAAAATTATTTCAGAACAGGAACAACAATAAATAATTCATTATCAATATCAGGAGGTGCTTCTAAACACTCTTTACGCTTCACATTCAGTGATTTAAGGAATAAAGATATAGTCCCTTCGGCTGATAATAGGAAAAATAATTTGAGTCTTAATTTCAGCACTTCTGTTTTCGATAAATTGCAGATAAATGGTTTTGTTTCCTACATAAATCAGCGTGCCGACAACCGACCAAGTTTAGCGGATGAGCATACCAATTCGGCAAGAAACTACATCCAGATGCCGCGCGACTTTAGCGCCGAGTTGTTGGAAAACATTGCAGAAGACGAAAATGGCAAAGAACGCACATGGTTTTCGTCTTGGAATTGGATGACAAACCCCTATTGGAACGACAGATATGAATTGAGTTTTGATAAAAAAAATCGCATCTTCGGAGACCTTTCAGCGCGATATAATTTCAATGAGAAACTATCGTTAATGCTAAGAACGTCAGCTGATTACGGAGTAACACGCTTTGAAGATATAGCCGCATCATTCGGAATGGTACACCCAACAGGCTATTTTGGATATCGAGATTTAGAACATTATCAATATAATCATGATTTTTTATTATCTTATGACATCTTGAAAGGCGAAACAGACTACGAAATTTCTGCCAACATAGGCGGAAATGCTTATTATGAAAATAGTTTTGAGAAATCGGGAAATACAGTAAATGGTTTAAAAACTCCTAAAGTTTATAATATTGAAAACAGTGCAGGCATACCAATATATAGAGAGTATCTGTATGAAAAAGCCGTAAATTCTTTGTATTATACTTCTAAATTTTCATATAAAAATATGTTGTTTTTAGACATTACGGGGCGCAATGACTGGTCTTCTACTTTGGCTAAGAAAAATAACAGTTTTTTTTATGATTCGTACAATTTGAGTTTCGTTTTCACAGAGCTTATACCTAAGAATGAGGTCTTGTCTTTCGGAAAAATTCGTTTATCATTTGCCAGAGTGGGTAACGACACGCGAGCCTACCAAACCAATTTAACTTACTATACAGATACCACTGATGTTTACGGCAGTTATACTCATATAAATAAACAAATCCCGCCGTTGGATTTGAAACCTGAAAAAATGCAGTCTTTTGAATTTGGCGGAATGATGCAATTCTTCAAAGGGCGCATTAAATTAGACATATCTGCATATCGAAGCAATACTTTTAATCAAATTATGGGTGTAAATGTTTCTGCATCTTCCGGCGCTGTTACCGCACTTATAAATGCAGGCAATATTCAAAATACCGGACTTGAAATTCAGACCAATTTTACCCCGATAGAAACAAAAAAACTGCGTTGGCAATTCACTATTAATTTTGCTAAAAATAAATCCTCAGTAATTGAACTGACCGACGGAGTTGATAATCATTTATTACTTGAACACTGGGGGCTTAGTATTGAAGCGCGTCCCGGACACCCGTACGGAGATATTGTAGGCTACGGAATAAAAAGAGACGAACAAGGCAATAAACTTGTGAATGCCAATGGATTATATATGCGTACCGAAGAACCTGTTGTATTGGGAAATATAAATCCTGATTTTACTGCTTCCTTTTCAAACAGTTTGGAATACGACAATTTTGCATTTAGTTTTTTGATTGATGCAAAGATAGGGGGCGAAATGTTTTCGGGAACTAATATGTACGGTAACGGATATGCCGGAAACTTTACGGAAAGTTTAGAAGGTAGGAAAGAGTGGTACGAATCGGAACTTGCTCGCGAGCAGGCGGGTGTAAGCCCCGAGAATTGGACACCAACCGGAGGTTATTTGGCAGATGGTGTTTTTGCGCAAGGCACAATAATCAAAGGCGAGGACGTAAGCGGACAGGCTAATTCCGTATATGTCAACCCGTTTGAATACTGGCATCAATTTGCCGACTGGACAAATGAAATCCACGAACCCTTTGTTTACGATGCAAGTTTTATTAAATTGAGAGAAGTGAGCTTGTCTTATCGTTTTGATAATGCAGGACTTAATAAATTCTTTATAAAAAATATAATCTTATCCTTGTATGGCAGAAACCTCTGGCTTATACATTCCAACGTGCCAAACGTAGATGCTGAGTCGTTTCATACCAATGGCAACGGACAAGGCTATGAATTATACGCCTATCCAAATCGCAGAAGTGTAGGATTAAAATTATCGTTAAATTTTAAATAAAGTGATATAAAAATATGCTTATAGAAACGAAAGTCGGAAAACAAACTACCAACTTCCCTCTTCCAACTCCCAACTAAAACATAAAAATATGAAACACTTACTTCACTATATCGTATTTATAATTTTTGTTTTGGGTTTAAACTCTTGTATAAAAACCAATTTACCCGAATTGAATGAAAACCCTAATGAGCAAACCACAGCCAATCCTGCTTTGCTTTTTAAGTATTCGCTTCGCGAAGGCGTTGGCAGCTACAATACCGATGTAAACGTAGAACAATGGTCGTTAATGAATTGGGTTATGTTTACAGCATCGCGAAATGGCGTTACGCCTAACGAAGAATATGTTATGCCCGGCGGCAAAGACCAACTCTGGAATGAGCAATATTCCACAGCATTGATAAATGTTCAGTCCGCACTTAATACAATGGGCGACAGTGCAAAATACAATAATCACAGAGCTGCTTGCATGATTTGGAAAGTATTTTTGTTTCATCGAATTACTGATTTGTGGGGTGCTATTCCTTATTCAGAAGCATTGAAAGGCTATACGGAATTGACCCTTATGCCTAAGTACGACAGCCAGAAAAGTATTTATTATGATATGCTTTTTCAATTAAAATCAGCAGCGGATATGATTGATGAAGCGGGTGAATTTTTCGACCAAGATGCCGACCTTATATACAAGGGAAATGTAGAAAATTGGAAAATCTTTGCAAACTCTTTACGTTTGCGACTTGCCACCCGACTAAGATATGCCGACCCCGATAAATATACTGCCGAATTACAAGAATTGAAAACCGCCCGACTGATGGAGGCAAATTCCGAATCGGCTTTATTTCCTTTTAATTCAGATAAAAAAAATCATTTATTCGAGGCATTTTACAGCGGGCAATCAATAGTGCAAAACAATCCGAGCCATTTTTTAACCGAATATTTGAAAAATACCAACGACCCCCGTATAGAAATACTACTCAAACCTACTGTGGCACATACTGTTTTCCCTTGGTTTGATAAATACAAGGGCGTACCTAATTTATTACCTGTCAATGCAGAGCAATGGTCTGATTTTAAGGAAGATTGGAGCGATGTATCAGGCATTGGAGATTGGTTTTTGCGAAATGAAACACCGGGTGTATTGTTAAGTTTTTCCGAAGTATGTTTTTTGTCGGCAGAAGCGGCAGAGTTTGGTGTATTTTCGGATGCACAAAGTTTTTATGAAGCAGGCATAGCAGCCAATATGCGCTTTTACGGCGAGTATGGCAAAGCGGAGCATAATATTCCTGAAATAAAAATAACGGAATATATAAGTGCCTTACCGCCTGCTGATTTAGAAAATATTATAACCCAAAAATGGCTTACTTTTGCTTTTGAAAACGGTTATGAGGCTTATGCCGAATACAGACGAACGGGCTATCCTGCTTTTACCGACTATTTTAACAACCCCATAAATATAGAAATATACCCCAAACGTTTACCTTATCCTAATTCAGAAAAAACTTTAAATTTGTCAAGTTACAATATTGCTGTACAGGAACAAGGGGTCGACAACGAATTTACAAAAATATGGTGGGGTAAAGTAAAACATTTATCTATTTGATAGATATTTGGAAGAATACAAAAATAATAGTTCGTCGTTTTTGTAAGTTATTGATAATCAAGGGGGGCTATGATTTTGTTTTGTTGTTTGTAACTGGCTGATTGTTAGCGCGTTAGTTATATGTTTTCGTAATTGATAATTCGTAATTTAACGGAGTGTTAATTTAGCTGTATGCCTAAGTTAATTATTACAAAATATGGAAAATAAAAAAATCCAAGTTGATTATTTCCAATTTTATACTTCCCTTTAAATTATTTATTTTTGCAGATAAATATTATTAATTACTTTTATCATGCAAGAGTAACAAAATATTGAAATGGAAACTAACGGAGAGATATTAATTTACAGAACGCCAAAAGGAAATACTAAAATTGATGTTCGATTACAGAACGAAACAATTTGGCTAAATCAATACCAAATATCAGATTTGTTTCAAACAGATAGGACATCAATTACAAAACACATTAAAAACATCTATGCAAGTGGAGAGTTGCAGGAAGATGGAACTTGTGCAAAATTTGCACAAGTTCAACAAGAGGGTAAACGTAAAGTAACCAGACAGGTCGCTTTCTACAATTTAGATATGATAATATCAGTTGGCTATCGTGTTCAATCTCATCTTGCCACGCAGTTTCGTATTTGGGCAACAGAACGATTAAAAGAATATAATGATAAATGAAAGTTGTAAACACTGTTATTAAAGTAATTTGTAGGTGTTTAACATATAGCAAATAGATATAAGCACATAACCATTAGATTTAACTAAAAAAAACAATAATGACAATAAAAGTAAAAGGAAAAGTTGGTGAAATAAATTTAAGAGCAACTGAATTATTTTTACCCTTATTTGAGGTAGTTGTTAATGCGATACAGGCAATACATGAAAAAAAATTGAATAACGGATTAATTAAAATTCAGATTTTAAGAGACAAATCTCAAACAGCTATAACAAATGAAGATTTTGAGGAACCTTATTTCCCAATTTCTGGATATATTGTTTCTGACAATGGAATTGGTTTTAACAATGATAATTTTACATCATTTGACGAAGCCTATTCTGGACGTAAATTGCATAAAGGTGGGAAAGGGGTCGGACGATTTACGGTTTTAGCTGCTTTTGAAAATATGAAGGTAAAAAGTAGTTTTTATAATAACGGACATTTTGAAGAAAGAGAATTTGATTTTAATGTTAATGATGAAATAAAACAAATAGTAGAACCAACAAAATCTGAAAAAGAATATTCAGGAACAAAAGTAGAATTACAAAAATATTTACCTCCTTTTATTGAGAAAACTAGAGTCTCAAAAGAAAAAATTGCAGAAAAAATATCTGATCATTGTTTGATATATTTTATCACCGAAACTATGCCAAGAGTTCTAATATCTGACGAACAAGATAATAAGACAATTGATTTAGCTGATATTTATAAAAATTACATAAAATCAGATATGCAACAATTTTTAATTGAGGATGAAAAATTCAAATTGTATTTTCTTAAAAAATATACTTCAAAAGGACAACATAAAATTAGTTATTGTGCAAATGACAGAGTAGTTGAAGAGAAAAAGATAAGCACACTAATTCCTAATTTAGAAAAAATTATACAAGAAAATAATAAAGAATATTTTTTATCTCTCTATATCACAGGAAAATATTTTGACAATAATACAATTGAAATAAGAAATCAGTTTACTTTTCCTGAAAAAACAAATGACAAGGACAGTTTTCACAAACTTTCATTAGAAGAAATTTCAAACGAAATTACTAACTTAATTGCAGAAAAATATAAAGACCTTTTAGATGAGATAGACAAAGAAAAAATCTCAAAGATAAATAATTATATTTTTAGTGGCAAAGGAATAGAATATAGACACTTGTTAGGTAATAATCAGAATTTTGCACATATTTCACCTGATATTTCAGAAGACAAACTTGAAAGCGAACTTCATAAAATAAACTACAAACTTGAAAAAGAGCATCGGAAAAGAACAAAGAAAATTTTGGATAAAAAACGTATAAGAGATTATGATGAATATTCCGATGAATTACGTAAAATTTTAATAAATGAGCAAGATTTTAGCAAAAGTAAATTAGCTGATTATGTAATCAGAAGAAAAGTTGTTCTAAAAGTGTTAGAAAAATTTTTAGAGTGGGATGAAAAACGAAAATATAGACTTGAAGAAGATTTACACAATATAATATATCCAATGGGTGGTGATAGCGATACAATTCCATATAATGAACATAACCTTTGGTTACTTGATGAGAAATTAACATTTCATACCTACGTAGCATCAGATAAAAAATTTAAAAAAATTAAAACGATTCAATCCGAAAGTGGCAAAGAACCTGACTTGGCTATTTTTGATTATCCTTTTGCCTATTCGACTGATAAATTTTCATCACTTACAATTTTTGAATTTAAACGACCCGGTAGAGAATTTTCAGGTAATGATAGGAATTTAGACAAACAAGTAATTAATTATTTTCAGATATTAACTGACAGCAAAGCGAAAAATTACAAAGGAACAAAATTGCATATTCAGAAAACTACACCTAAATTCGGATATATTGTTATAGATGACTTAGATGATGGTTTAGTTGATCATTTGAGAGGCTTTGGCGGAAATTATGGACTGACACCAACAGGGACCCTATATAAATATTTTGATAGTATAAATTTGTATATTGAAATAATGACCTATCATCAAATATTGGAAAATGCTAAAAAACAACATAAAGCATTTTTCAAGCAACTAGGAATAGATAATTTGTAAACATTAATATGAGCTTAAAAATCCTGCCCATAAAGTATTTTGAAGAATACAAAAAAGCACTATCAGAAACACCTGATAAGCTATTGCGTAATATGGTAAAGAAAAAAATCCAAGTTGATTATTTTCAATTTTATAATTCTGTTTCTTCTGTTTATTCTTCTAAAATTGAAGGAGATGACATAGATTTCGACAGCTTTTTTAAACATAAATTTATGAATATAAAATTCAAACCCGATTACACAAAAAAGGCAGACGATTTGTATTCGGCTTATGAATTTATTTTAAAAAATAAACTTTCGGGGCAAAACATTATAAATGTTCATAAGATTATCAGTAACAATCTTTTACCAAAAGCCCAACAAGGATTTATTAGAAATAATCCAATGTTTGTTCTTAATAATGATGATGAAATTGAATATGTTGCATCAGAACCGACAATCGTAAAATCTGAATTAAATAAATTATTTGAAGACATTGAATATTTAACAGGCAAACAATTAGATAGTTATGAGATATTTTATTTTGCCTCACTGATACACCTTGTTTTTGTTAAAATCCACCCATTCCAAGACGGAAATGGAAGAACTGCAAGATTGATAGAGAAATGGTTTTTAATTGAAAAACTTGGAAGCGAAGCAATCAATATTCAGACCGAAAAATACTATTACAGTAATCTGACAGATTATTACGATAACATAAAAAAAATTGGATTAGAATATGCCGAACTCAACTATGATAACTGCATTGATTTTCTATTGATGTTGCCTAATTCGATGAAAAATAAAAATGATAAAACCTAATGTTGTGCTTGATGCAAATGGTTATTAGAGATGTTTAAGCTGTTGGTTATCAGGCTTCTAAGAAAATTAAAAATTATTATAATAATATATAAAAAATTAAAATATGAAAAAGATACTTTTTTATTCGACTTTTATTTTAGTTGCTGTCATAAGTTCAGTAACGGGCAGAGCGCAAAACTCAGCAGGCAGTTGTTGGTATTTGGATTATGACTTGTGGAAAGCGGCAGAATATCCCGACATACATGGCAATTGTGGTTCGAGTTCGGTATTTAATACGGGCGAAAAACTGACTATGGAAGTATGGGTGCGTTCATACACTTTTGGTTTGAATATGAAGATTTTGGGTAGAACACCTGCTTCTTTTGCACAAGGATATATAATGGGATTTGAAAATATGCACCCTTATTCCGAAATTTTCAATCCCGACCTACAGAAAGTAGCCACAAGCGGTAGCGGACCAATGCCCGAAGATAGCGCATGGGTACATCTGGCAACAACATATTCGGCTACGGGCGAAATGAAAAACTATGTGAATGGCGAACTTGTGGGAAGTACGTCAATATTCCCGCAAAACCCTGTTAGTGATACAGATGAGCCTTTTATTATAGGACGCGCACCTTGGGATTACGCATGGGCTTTTAATGGTGGTATTGATGAAATTCGCATTTGGAATAAGGAACAGTCGCAGGCTGAAATTAAGTCGTTGATGTTTAAAGAACTAAAAGGCGATGAGGAAGGCTTGGTAGCTTATTACAATTTTAATACTCCTAATGGCGAAAATTTTTATGATAAAACCTCAAACGGCAATGATGGCGTTATAAATAATTATGAGCAAGATTGTTTTTGGTGGGCTGAATCTTTTGCGCCGGTAGGAGATGAAAAAATGTACGACATGCTTGACGTTACAGCTGCATGGTTTGGTAAATCATCTCAAAACTATACCTACGCTGTAAGTGAAAGCGGGTTAAGTATAATTGCAGGCGGCATTGGCGAAAAGCAATTTAAGAAATACATCGTTTTCGGACACGATGGACAAACCGGTTTATCCGACAGCAATTTACCGGCAGAAGCTCCCGATGATTTTATGCGTACCGGTAGAACATGGTATGTTAACAAAGGTGGTCGCTTTGGCAGTCAATGTATTTTTGATTTGGGAAAAGCAGCCGGCGGGGGCGAAGAATTGACCGGTGGTGCTGAAAATATTTACTACACTTTATTGTATAGAGCTTCTGAAACCGAAAATTTCCAAGCATTACATTGTGCAAATGAGGTAGAGGGTAAGTATGTGATTTTTAATGATATACAGTTTTCGGACGGATACTATGCCATAGGCTATGGTAGTACACAATTGGCTGAGCCTGCTCTTGAAACAGCGACTTTAACAAATGTGGAGATAAGTTTATATCCTAATCCGTCGAATGGAAAAATTTACCTCGATAATGCTGCGGGACTGAACTTTGCTTTGTATGACATAAACGGTAAAAACTTATTTTCGGAATTTATTAATTCGGAGAAACAATTTTTTGATTTAAGTAATTTCCCAAAAGGAGTTTATATTGCTGTTTTAAAAAATAAAAAAGAGAGTTTTAGTAAGAAAATAGTATTGTGGTAGGTTTATTTTTTAGCTTGTATACAATGTCAAGTAAAAAAAATGCAAAAATCTTTACCTGATAAGTTTGTCAAGTAAAAAAAAAGCTGAAATTTTCACTTGACAACTTAACATTTTTGTTTTACTTTTGAAAAAGTATAGAAATTTGGGATCGATTTAGTATTGTTCATTTTCGTTAGGGAAATTACTTTGTCTCACATCTGATACATAATTCCGAATTGCGCCATGTATTTCGGCATCGAGGTTGTGATAACGTCTCAAGAAGCGAGGTGAAAATTCTTGTGTTATACCTAACATGTCATGAAGTACCAGCACTTGACCATCGACGTAAGCGCCTGCGCCTATGCCTATTACGGGTATTTTAAGCGTTTCGGTTACTTTTTTACCCAAACTTGCCGGTATTTTTTCCAGCACTAATGCAAAACAGCCCAGTTTCTCAAGCAGGATGGCATCTTCTAATAATTTTTCGGCTTCCTCTTCCTGCTTGGCTCTCACTGTGTACGTTCCGAATTTATGTATCGATTGAGGTGTCAAGCCTAAATGACCCATTACAGGAATGCCTGTTGAAAGTATACGTTCTACTGATTCAGCAATTTCGTGTCCGCCTTCCATTTTCACAGCGTGAGTTCCGGCTTCTTTCATTAGTCTTATTGCAGAGGTAACGGCTTCTTTTGAATTTCCTTGATATGAACCAAAAGGCAGGTCGGTTACTATTAATGCACGTTCTGTTGCTCTAACTACTGCTGTGGCGTGATAAATCATTTCATTAAGCGTAATAGGTAGAGTGGTGTCGTATCCGCACATTACATTAGCGGCTGAATCGCCCACAAGGATAACATCTACCCCGGCTTTGTCTACAATTTTTGCTAAACTGTAGTCGTAAGAGGTAAGCATGGCTATTTTTTCATTGCTTTGTTTCATTGCTGAAAGCACGTGGGTGGTAACTTTCTTTACTTTTGTGTGTACCGACATGTCTTATTTTTTTAGTTCGTTATTTTTTCTTGTAAATGATTGATAATTAATGTTTTACATAAAGAAAAGCAATTGTAATCGTTTGATTATCAGAGAGTTGTGCGCTGTCTTTATATTTTGTCATTAGGGTATAGCATAGAGCATTTATCATGGTATTTTTGGCGAATATGTCTTCGTTTTAGTTTTAAAGTGGGTGATAATTCTCCTGTTTCCGTACTCCATTCGTTGCTAACTAACAAGAATTTTTTTATTTGTTCATGTCGGCTTAATCGTTGGTTGTATTTATCTATTTCTTTTTCATATCTTGCTATTACTCTGGGTTTTTCGACTAATTCTTTGTTGGTTTTAAAATTTATATTTTTTCTACTTGCCCAATTGTGCAGGAAGTCAAAATTTGGAGAAATTAATGCAGCTGTATATTTTTTGTTTTCGCCTGTGACCATTATTTGTTCTATAAACAACGACTCTTTACAGATATTTTCAATTACTTGTGGGGCTACGTATTTTCCGGTTGATAATTTAAACATTTCTTTTTTGCGATCAGTTATTCGCAAAAATTTTCCATCTACCATTTCGCCAATATCTCCCGTATGTAGTCTGCCTTCCTCGTCTAAAACTTCTTTCGTAAGTTCAGGAGCTTTGTAGTATCCCAGCATGAGGTTTGGACCTTTGAATAGTATTTCGCCGTCGTCGGCTATTTTTATTTCTTGTTCGGGGCTAAGCGCGGGACCTGTTGTGGTAAATTTTAATTCTCCCGGACGGTTTACTGATATTACAGGAGCTGTTTCTGTTAATCCGTATCCTTCGTATATTCTCATTTCTGCTGCATGGAAAATTCGTGCAAGTCTTGGCTGTAAAGCTGCACCGCCTGCTATAATTAGAGTTAAATTACCTCCCATTGCTTCTTTCCATTTTGAAAAAATAAGTTTACGATATATTTGCAGCATTATTTTATATGGTAGTGAACTTTTTTCGTTAGTATATTTAAGTCCATGATTTACAGCTGCAAAGAATAATGTTTTTTTCAAACCTGTAAGAGACTTGCCGCGAGCTAATATTTTGTCATATAAGCGTTCCATCAGGCGAGGTACTGTTACAAAAATATGAGGTTTTACTTCTCTCATATTATCTGCAATTTTTTCAATACTTTCTACATAAGAAATATTTAAACCAAGATATTGAAATGAGTAATTGCCTATACGTTCCAAAACATGGCATAGCGGTAAAAAACTCAATGATTTATCACCTGCCTTTAACGGAATAAGTGAACCTATTATAGGAACTTGAAATATGAAATTTCTATGTGAAAGCATTACTCCTTTGGGTCTTCCGGTAGTACCTGAAGTGTATATTATACTGACTAAATCATCCGGTTTTACAGCATCTTTACGTTTTTTAAGTTCAGTAAGCAGTCCTTTTTCTCTTGCTTTTTTACCTAATTCAATGAGAGCCGACCAATGTTCTACATTTTTTACTTTGTTCAATACGTATATACGCTTTATTGTTTTTTGCTTTTCAGCTATAGGCTTCAAACGCTTATATAAGTCCTCAGTTTCGCATACTAAAACTTTAGCTTCCGAGTGTTCAAGTATGTATGAATATTCGTCATCGTTAATGTTAGGGTAGATAGGCGTATGTATAAGCCCTGCACTTATTATGCCAATATCAAGAAAATTCCATTCGGGTCTGTTTTTGGTTATGGTAATTACTTTGTCGCCGGGCATAAGTCCCAATTCTATAAGACCCAAAGCGCAATTCTCAGATTTATTTATGTAGTCATCTATACTATAATCTCGCCATTTCCCATTTTCTTTGTAAGAAAAAGTGTTGGGCATTTGGGGCGATATTTTTTTTATGTGTGTCGGAATATCAAATATTCTAGAAATCATACTTTTGTATATTTTTAAATTATTAAGATAATTTTTATATATTTATATTTTAGTTAGAAGTTGAAAGAGGGAAGTTGGGAGTTTGTTTTCTGTTTCCCGACTTCTGTACCTTAATAGCCATATATATTTTATATTTTAATTTGATAAAAGTAATAAAATTAGATGAATTTTAAAATTTATTTTATATATTTGCGTTAAACTATTAAATAAACTATAAAACTATAAAACTATAAAACTATTAAATCATTAAATTATGAAAAACACTATTATCATTTTACTTATATCTATTTTGATGGGGGTATCATTTTCACATTGTAATAAAGATAAAAAGGAAGCCCCTTTAATTCCGCCCAAGTCATCATTTGTTATGGATATGTCAGCGTTTAAAGATGCATCCCAAGATGATAAGGGATATGGAAATTTTGGATTTTCTGCTCTTACCATTGGTTTTTGGCATACTGTTTTGACAGTTCGTATGGCTGTGCCGGTTATTGCTTATGTTGGAATTATAGGTAGCAATGAAGCTATTTACCAATCGGAACAAACATGGCTGTGGTCTCACGATTTTTCAATAGCCGGTAAAACCTATTCTGCATCATTATACGGAAAAGTAGAAAATGACTCTACCGATTGGAAAATGTACATCAGCAATGAAGGTGTTTACAATGATTTTCTTTGGTTTAGCGGGAAAAATTCTTTAGACCTCAAAGGCGGCTATTGGATATTGAAAGATAATCCTACCAGCAACAAAGATGTTTTTAGAATCGACTGGAATGCTACGGGCGAAGAGCTTGGCAATATAAGATATTCCGACATTGAACAAGGCGGCGAAAACAATGGCTCATACATTGCTTTTGGCAATGATAATACTGATGGTATCTTCTCATGCTATTATGATATTTACAATGCTAAAAAGGCTCAACTTACAGAAGTTGAATGGGACAAAAAGGTAAAAGGCGGCAGAGTGAGAGATGAAGTACACTTTGGCGACAACTATTGGCATTGTTGGGACGAAAAGGCTAAAGATATTGATTGTTCAGTTCTTGTAAGGTAGAAGTTTGATTATCAGACATTTACAGCAAAAATAACGAATTATTGAAGCAGGGTTGTCAGAATTATTTTGGCAACCTTGTTTTTTGTGTGCCGGATATTACATAATTAGGGATAAATACCATTTACAATAAATCATTACGAACATTGTATTTCGAGATTTTTTCTATTGCATATTTCGGGTTAAACTTATAATGAAAACAATAAGTTACAGCGTCTTACAATATTTGAGCTTGTAGTAGCTTTTAATTCTATTGTTAGGTAAGTGTTTGTCTGTGAGATTATTAAGCAAGGGTTGCATGTTGGAATGCTTAGTTATATAACACCTTTATAAACAAACTCAACAGGACCTTCCAATAAAATATCTGTATATTTTTCAGAATTTCGTTTAAAGTAAACGACAAAATTTCCACCAAGAGTTTTCACGGCAATCTTGCCCGCCAAAAGTTGTTTAGCGTAAGCATGAGCAAGTGCCGAAGCCGTAACCCCCGTTCCGCAAGAAAATGTTTCGTGTTCTACACCCCGCTCGTAGGTTCTTATTTTTATTTCAGATTTATTTACGGGTTCAATGAAGTTTACATTGGTGCCGGCAGGTGCAAAAATATCGGAATAGCGTATTTTGCGCCCTTCTTCGTTTACATTAAATTCTGACAAGCCTTTTACCGACTGCACAACATGAGGCGAACCGGTATAAAAAGAAACAAATCCAAATTTCTTTTCGGGTAAAGATACATCCGACATTTTTACACGTATCATAAATTTTCCATTATCATCTTTTTTTATAATATCAGCAGTATGCAAGCCGTCGGAAGCCCTAAATATTGTACTGTTTTCAATAATTTTTAGTTTATATGCAAAAGCCGTTATGCACCTTGCACCATTGCCGCAAAAAGTTCCGCCGCTACCGTCGGGATTGTAAAATACCATAGAGAAATCACATTCGCGGTCGGGGGAAAGCAAAATTAAACCATCGCTGCCTATGCCGTAGCGCCTGCTACATAATTTACGGATTTTTTCTGTCGATATATCGGAAAAATTGCCGTTTCGGTTGTCTAAAATAATAAAGTCATTACCGGCTCCATGATATTTATAAAATTGCATACTTTAATAGTTTATTTTTTGTAAAGCTTTGATAATCAGGAAGTTAGGTTGCGTTTGCTGTGTGTGGTAACTTTTTGATTATCAGTGTGTTATAAGGCTTTTGTTTCTGTTTTTGAAATTCTCAATTTTCAATTTTTAACTCTCAATGATTTTGTTGCATAGATAATAATACGATGTAAGTGTCTTATAATAAGTTATTTATAACTAATAGTTCGTTATTTTTTATTATAAATATTTTATAATTATTTCGGTAACTTGGTAGTCATACACGTATTGTAATTCACTGATTGTCTGTAGTTTTATTACTATAGTGAGGGCTTTACCGTTTGTAATTCGTAATTGAAGATTTGTAATTGATAATTTAACGAACTCATAACCAGTATTTTAGATACTAATTAATCTATACAACAACGTCATTCTCAATTCTCAATTCTCAATTCTCAATTCAAACAAGTCTCGCGCAATGATACTTTAATATAACTTATTTTGCAAAAATTGTGTAAAAAAAAATTAAACAGCGGTTAAGAAATGTTAAGTCTATTGCGATAGAATAATATTTTAACTTATTTCGTGTTAAAATAATATTCACCAATTAAAAACTACGATATGAAACTTAAATCATTTTTAGGCTTTTTTCTGGCAGCCGTACTTGGCGGAGCGTCTGTTTTAGGATTACAAAGTTTGTTTAAAAACAACAACGAAGATACCTTAAAAATGGAACTCAATAATGTTCCTGCAAAACAAGTAAATTATTCAGGAATATCCGAAACAAATACCAATTTTTCGGAAGCTGCAAAATTGACAATAAATGCGGTAGTACACGTAAAAACTGTTACCTCCGGCACCTCTTCCGGCAATGATATTTACAGTTTCTTTTTTGGTACACCTTATCAAAGAAGAGCACCTGTTAAGGCTGCCGGGTCGGGTGTTATAATCTCCTCCGACGGCTACATTGTAACCAACAATCATGTTATAAAAGGAGCTGATGTTATATCAGTAACATTAAACGACAACCGAGAATATACAGCCAAATTAATAGGCGCAGACCCTGCTACGGATATTGCTTTAATAAAAATTGAAGCAGAAAATTTGCCCGTAGTAGTTTACGGCGATTCCGACGAAATAAATATAGGCGATTGGGTATTGGCAGTGGGTAATCCTTTCAATTTGACTTCCACCGTAACGGCAGGTATAGTCAGTGCTAAAGCTCGTAATATCAATATATTGCAAGAACGTTATGCCGTAGAATCGTTTATTCAAACCGATGCGGCAGTAAATCCCGGCAATAGTGGCGGTGCATTGGTCAATACCAAAGGCGAACTTATGGGGATAAACACTGCAATAGCCTCACAGACAGGCTCTTTCGCAGGCTATTCTTTTGCTGTGCCTGTAAATATTGTAAAGAAAATTGTAGCCGACCTTATGGAATACGGCACTGTACAAAGAGCCATGCTCGGGGTATCCATTACAGATATTAATAATAGACTTGTTGAGGAACTTGCACTTGAAAACACTGATGGCGTATACGTAATGGGTGTAGGGCAAAACAGTTCGGCTATGGATGCAGGTATAGAAGCGGGAGATATTATTTTGAAAATAAACGACCGACAAGTTAATAATGTACCTGAACTTCAGGAACAAATATCGAAACATCGTCCGGGGGATATAGTAGAGGTGGTTTTGAAACGTAACGGTAGGTTGCATACAATTTCTGTAACCCTTAAAAACAGAGTGGGTACAACAGAAATTATGCAAAAAAACGATATAGCTATACTTGGGGCAAGTTTTGAAAATTTGACCAAACAAGAAGCGCAATCAATTGGCTTGTCGGGTGGGGTAAGAATAAGCGATATTAGAAGCGGTAAACTAATGAAAGCCGGTGTACGCGAGGGGTTTATAATAATTCAAATGAACCGCCGAAGAATATACAGCACCGATGATTTAGTTGAGGAACTAAACGTATCAAAAGGCGGCGTATACGTAGAGGGCATATACCCCGACGGCTCAACGGCTTATTATGCTTTTGGGTTGAAATAACGATAGATTTTTATTCCCTAAAGATTTGATAATCAGAGATTTGTGCAACGAATGTGTGTCGCAACTCTCTGATTATCAGTTTTGTAGCTGTTCTGTGAAGGTTGTTTTGTAAGTCATAATAGAACTAAATCGCAGCCTCATAAATTTCCATATCGAAAATACGGCTTTGTTCAATTTTAAAACGCAAAGCCGTTCTTACTTTATGAAATCCGTACTTGCCGTAAGCCCCCGGATTTAGATGCAAAAAGTTTAATTGTTTATCGTATATAATTTTTAAAATATGCGAATGTCCGCTTATGAATAAATCGGGTGGATTGTTATAAATCTCGGGCTTTACGCGTCTGTCGTAGCGTCCGGGATAGCCGCCTATGTGAGTAATCCACACTTTTGTGTTTTCTATCGTGAAGCGCAGGTTGCTACAACAACGCAAACGAATAGCAGACGAATCAATATTGCCGTAAACAGCACGTACGGTCGTAATTTTTTCGAGAAAATCTAAAACTTGCTCAGAGCCTATATCGCCCGCATGCCATATCTCATCACAATTTCCGAAAAAATCTGTTAAATTATTATCAATATATGAATGTGTATCGGAAAGAAGACCTATTTTTTTCACTTAGTTTCTTTATTTAAAAGTTTGTTGAATTAAGAATGAAAATTTAATAATCTATTTTCGCAAGTTGTTGATAATTAGCAAGTTGCGGTATAATTGTCAGATGTTTTACAACTATTTTATAATCAGAGTGTTAAGCTATTTCAGTACAAGACACATAATTTTTAATTAGGAATGTTTATAAAAATTTATTTCAATTTAATTTAATCACAAAGTCTGTAAAGTTAAGCGCAGAAAACGCAAAAATTTAATCTTTTTTAGTAACCTTTGCGAAATATTCTTTATGGTAAAAAAAATTCTCAAAACAACTCTAACTTTCAATTCTCAATTCATGTATATTTTTCGAGTTTAAATATAAAAAATTAAATTTGCGCTAAGTAAAATAAATTTTGAAAACTTTGAGTAAAATTCTTAACAATGCACACTTTTTTTGCTTCTGATATTGAGAATAATTACTACGAACTAACAGGTTCTGAAGCCATGCACGCCGTAAAAGTATTGCGAATGAAAAAGGGAGATAGCTTGTATCTCTTAGATGGTAAGGGAAAGCGATATACCGGTGAAATAAGACAATTAAATTCAAAAAGCTGCAATATTGAAATAATTGACAGCTATGAAGAATTGCCGCCGAAAAATATCACAGAAATAGCAATAGCACCACCTAAAACAGCAGCCAGATTGGAATTTATGCTTGAAAAACTTACCGAGCTAAACGTAAGTCGTATAACTCTCTTTGTATCAGAATATTCCGAGCGACGAAAATTGAATGCCCCGAGGCTGTACAAAATACTTATTGCTGCACTCAAACAATCGGGTAATTTGTATTTGCCGAAATTTCGCACAATGCCGAGCTTTAATGAAATTGTTTCTGAAAATTTTAACGGAACAAGGCTCATTGCGCATTGTTACGATACACCCAAAATTGCTATACAAAAAGCTATAAATTTAAACGAAAACATACAAATTTTTATAGGACCGGAAGGCGATTTCAGTAAAACAGAAATTGAAAAAGCTGTTATGAACAACTTTCGCGAAATTAGCCTTACCAAACAAAGACTAAGAACCGAAACAGCGGCTGTATTCGCGGCTGTATTACTTAACAATAACTACATAAACACCTTATAATGAGAACTATAACTGCTATCGTGTTAATATTTTTGTCTAATTGCGTTTGCGCCCAACAAAATTCATACAAAATAGCTTTGTTGAAATATTCGGGCGGGGGCGACTGGTATGCCAATCCTACTTCTTTGCCAAATCTTATAAAATTTTGTAATAAAGAAATGCAAACAGGCATAAATGAAGACCCCGAAACGGTGGAAGTAGGCAGCAACACTATTTTCAATTATCCATTTGTGCATCTTACCGGACACGGCAACATAATTTTTAGCGAAACCGAAGCCGAAAACATGCGTTTATACTTACTTAGCGGTGGCTTTCTGCATGCCGACGACAATTATGGATTAGATAAATTTTTCAGAAGAGAAATGAAAAAAGTATTTCCCGACAAAGAATGGGTGGAACTGCCGTTTTCGCATCCTATATTTCATCAAAAATATAATTTTGCCAATGGTTTACCGAAAATTCACGAACACGACAACAAACCGCCACAGGCATTTGCGCTTTTTCATGAAAACAGAATTATTTGTTTGTATACATACGAAGCAGATTTAGGCGACGGCTGGGAAGACCCAAGCGTACATAACGACCCGCAAGCAGTACGTTTAAAAGCTCTAAAAATGGGGGCAAATATTATTCATTATGTTTTTACTAAATAAAAAAATTGGACTAAATAAATTGGTATAACAACAATGTAAATAAAAAAAAAAATGAAAAGAATTACATTTTTAATAGTGATATTTTTTTATAGTTTATCGACTTATTCGCAGAGCCGTGTTGTTTTTAATAAAACCAACAACGTAACGTATTTAATAAAATACGAAAACGGACAGCAAGATGTAAAAAATGATATGTTAAGGCTGTTGGCAAGAGGAAGTAATTTAGATATTAATTCGATAAGATTTAATTTCAGGATAAGGCAAGAGTTGCAAATTTTAAAACGGGGTAATAATATAAAAATTACGGTCGATTATAATGATGCAAAAGTCTTTAACGCCCCTGTTTATGAAGGTTTTGAGATTGTGGATTATTTATTACCGTCTAATTTGGAAATAGAGGCATTGCTTAAAAACAAAGGTCGAGAGATTAATAGATACAACGCGACTTCTCAAAATATAAAGTACGGAAATAACAAAATATTAGACATAACTCAAATCGATAGTCTTACAAGTGCGCGTTACTCTATTGAGGTAAATGCTGAAACATTTTCCTATACTCAACAAGATAAAATCAAATTGCAAAATTACATTAATCTTATAAAAGAATATAAGAAAAATGTAAAAGATATACGTGCCAAACTAAGAAATGTTAATGATATGATAGGTAGTGCGGAAAGACCGGAACAATTTGAAAATTTAAGCAGTATAAGAAACTATAATAGTACTGCTCAACAAAACTTACAATATTTGAATGGTATTGAAAATTCAAATTTTTATAAAACATTGAATATTAGACAAAACGACCCCGATGGTTTAAAAATAAAAATAGAGGCTCTTCGTAATAAAAGTTTAAAAATAAAAGAAAATACGAAGGAAATTATTGATAATCCTGAAATATTTTGGCACAATAAGGGTATTGATATGATGCGGAGTAAAAATTTTGCGGAAGCAGAAGTCCTTTTCAAAAAAGCAATAACCGAAAATAACAGATTTTCCCCATCGCATTCGCAATTGGCTGTTATTTATTACAATACGGGAGATTTAAAAAATGCACTCGATGAATTATTTTTTGTAAAAAAACTGGAACACGATACTCAAACAGACCAAATGATAAATGATTTGGCAAATACAATATATGATGATTTTTTAGGCGATGCAATCAATTTTAATAGGAATAATGCTTTTGATGATGCCATTTTTGCATTGCAATCGGCAGGACAAATCTGTACGGAATTTAAGAGGGTGCGCTGCAACTCGGTGATGGACAGAGAGATGAATATAGCCGTGAAAGGTAAATATTACATCCTCATAAATAATGCGGATGCTGCCATAAAAGCCGGTCGTCCGATAGATGCCGAGAGTATTATTGATAAGGCTTATGTGTATCGTAAAAACAATTTGAAATTTATACCCGAAAGGGACGAAATAATAACTCTTATACACAAATTGTATGATTTATACATAGCTTATGCCGAAGCCAATATTAGCGGCAAAAAGTATGACGCATCGTTGAAAAATCTGCAAGACGCTGAACGTGTTTGTCAAAAATACCAAGAGCTGAGTTGCGATAATCGACTTGAGCAAACTTACAATAAACTTTATACGGGAATGTATAACAGCGAGTTAGCTAAAGCAGAAATGGCATACGGTAACAGTCGCTATAAATTAGCCGAAGAGCATATTCGAAAAGCCATAGAAATTAGGGTAACTAAAAATTTACGAAAATCGGCAAAAGAAGATGATTTGATTTTGAAAATTAAAGAGGGTATTTATTATGAATACATAGATAATGGTAAAAATAAAAATACCGCAGGGCAGTATGCACAAGCGCTGACCTTATATAAAAAGGCTTTAGATATTGAAGTTAATTTTGCCGTGAAAAAGGACATTAACTTAAACAATTATATTAACACGGCGGCTGTAAATCTTACCGAGCAGTATATTGAAACAGGTTTGAGAAGTGTGGAACGAAATCAACTTAAATCGGCGCGTAATGCCTACAACAACGCAAAAAAAACAGTTACTGAATACAAATTGAGCAATGATACAGATATTTCAAATAGGCTTAATGTATTGAAAGACAATATATTTAAGCAAGAATGTATAAACGCACAAAATTCCTATGACAGTATGGGGTTTGAGGCAGAAAATTATATAAAAGCTAAACAATTTGTAAGTGCCGACCGTCAAATTCAAAAGGCTTTAAACTTTGCACAACAAAACTCAAAGTGCGGTATTGATATCAGTGAACTGTCGGAAAAGCGTAATGATATAGCCCATGCGGTTAGCTATCAAAAAAGCATACAATATTCTGAAAACCTTGCCGGTAAAGGGCATTATAAGGATGCAGTTGCTGAATACATTAAAGCCGGAGAATATTTTGGTAAAAATAATGTAAAATCAAAAGGGTTGGAACATGAAAATACATTTGATTACATAAAAAAACAAGACGGTTTTTATATAAACTATGGAGTTTTTCATTATGCTTTAATTAATGATTATGCCAAATCGTTGTTGCTTTTGCAAGAGCTTAAAATGTTGGGCTTTAATCGTCGTAACACAAAGGTAAATCAGACTTATTTAGGCATGCAGTTAGCCATAAAAGATTTTAAAGATAACCCTGCAACCAATTGGAAAATTAATGTAGTGAACTATACAAAAAATGATAGATATATGGTGTTTTTGAAAAGGGCTTATAAAAAACAGTGGAAAAAATTACATTAAGAAGGTTGTCAAATTTTTTAGAATTACAAGCATTAAACTTCTTCGTGAAATTGCTAATGGAGAAGTCTTTATACAAGGGACTGTGAGTTAACATGTTGGGAGTTAGGTAGTTACAAACGTATAGAGTGTTTATCGTAATCTGTTGATTATCAGTTGTTTATAAAAGAATGATAAATTATTGAAGTATATGAAATATATAAATTACTTATTGTTGGGATTGTTTTTTATAGCGATGGGACAAAATCGTTTAAGTGCTCAAAATCAGCTTTCTGCCAATGCCGAAATAAGCGTATTGACTTGCGCACCGAGTGATAATATCTATTCGGCTTTCGGGCATTCGGCAATACGAGTAAAAGATTTGACTACATATACCGATATTGTTTTTAATTATGGAACTTTTAATTTCAATACGCCTAATTTTTACATAAAATTTGCACAAGGCAAATTGGATTACATGCTAAGTGTTAGCAATTTCGGACCTTATATAGAAGGTTATAAAAGAGAAAATCGTAGCGTGAGCGAACAGGTGCTGAACCTTACAATAGAACAAAAACAAAGCATTATAAATTACCTTATTAATAATGCAAAACAGGAGAGTAAATTTTACAGATACGACTTTTTTTTCGATAACTGCGCAACACGTGTCTACGAAGTTATAAATAAAGGTACTAATGGTAAAGTTAAATTTAGTCCGCCGCAATTTTCTGAATATAAGACTTTTAGAACAATGTTACAACATTATATAAGCAACAAAGAATGGTTGAGTTTGGGAATAAATTTAATAATAGGTATGCCTGCTGACAAAAAAGTAAGTACAGCAGAAGCATCGTTTTTGCCCGATTATTTGGAAAACATTATAGCAAACAGTACTATAATGAATGACGGTAAAGAATTACCGTTTGTGAAAGCACAAAATATAATTTTTGAAGCTAAAGAAATAAGCTCGAATAGTAATTTTTTTAGCTCTCCCGCTTTTGTTCTTGGCAGCTTGTTGTTTATAATATTTGTAGTTTTGATACTGGAAATATACGGCAATAGAAATTTTATAATACTACGACAAATAATATTTTTGATCTACGGACTTGCCGGTTTGCTATTTACTCTAATGTGGGCGCTAACCGACCATGATGCAGTGGTAAACAACCTAAATATAATATGGGCATCACCTTTGAACATTTTTGTGGCTTTTTTTCTAAATTCTAAAAAATTAGAAAAAATAATAACTAAGTATTTGATAATCTATATTATAACACTCATTATATTCATTATATTTTTCTTTTTAAAGAGAAGTTTTTTCGATTTCAACTTACTCCCCATACTTTTGATAATATTATTGGTGAGTTCTAATTCTGTTTTTAAACATGTCAGAAAGTCTGCTTTTTGGCAATTTTTGTGACAAAAAGTCTGAAAGTGTGCTGTTTTTGTAATTTCTTAAAAAAACATAAATCAGGTTTTTTAGGAAGTTCTAAAATCGACTTTTATTTCTGTAAATTAGGCTTTTATAACTTTAAAATAATGCAAAACTACGAAATTTTAGGAGTTTATCTTTATATACAAAAAGTCATAAAAAAACATTAGGTATACTGTTTGATATTTCAAAAGCAAATTAACACAATTTGTTTAACTAAAATTATTGGAGGATAAAATTATGACACTCATAAAAAAAACAGGCAACATGTTACCCGAATGGTTTGAAGATTTTTTTCAAGATGCAAATCTTATGCCTCGCACCAAAACTGTAACCATACCGGCAGTTAATATATACGAAAAAGAAGACCGCTTTGAAATAGACATGGCAATACCCGGCATGGATAAAAAAGATATTAAAATAAAACTTGACAACGACACCTTGACTATTTCATCGGTAGTTGAAACAGGGATTTCAAAAGATGTGGTAAAATACACCAAACAAGAGTTTTGTTACAATGAATTTTCTCGTTCGTTTATATTGCCCGAAACTGCTGATGCCGAAAAAATAACAGCATCATCGGAAAACGGCTTGTTGAAAGTAGTTATTCTGAAAAAAGACGAAAGCATTATAAAACCTGAACGCGAAATTGAAATAATGTAAGCGAAAAAAGAAAATAAGTTTAAATAATCAAGAGGCGTATGTATTTACGCCTCTTTTTGGTAGCTTATTATTGTTTTTGAGATTGTTGTTTGTGGTGTAATTTGTTTATTGTTAGGTGGTTATGGGTTGTAGTTAGATTTCATTGAATTACAGACAGTAAAGTAAGCTACGGCATTTGATAAATCTGGTTTAATTTTTGTTTTAGCAATGTGGTAAATCAATTTGATTAATAGAACTCATTTAAATTTTTTCTATTTCTTAAAAAATGACTAAAATTTATTCATGTTTCGTTACTTTTTTAGCACGTAGCATCACTATCTGCTGTAAAAAGTGCCTTATCTGAATAAATTTTCGTTTATTTTCAGTTAAAAACAAAAAGTTTAAATGAGTTCATAAAATAAAAAATAATGATACTTTACAAATCTCTATTTACAAGTTTGTTAATGATTTTTTCAAACATATTTTATTCAAGCGATAATATTGCAGAAATTGTAAATTTAGGACTAAAAGAAGGGAACACAGAACTCATAAGTAGTTATTTTAATGAAAATATTCGTTTAAAGATTGAAAAAAGTGATCATATATACAGCCGCAATCAAGCTAAAGCCGTTTTAAAAGAATTTTTTGAAGTAAATAAGCCTATCAATTATGAAGTTACCTCGAAACGAGAAATTGAAGGCACAAATATCACAACAGGCAAGCTGTCTACCACCGAACACGATTACAGAATATACTATCAACTGGTTGACGGCAAAAAAGGTAAACGAATAAATTATTTTAATATTCAAAGTATACAGAATTGATATTTATATCACTACTGATCGACTAAAATTTAACAAGTTTTTACAATATGTTTATTTTTAGAAAGTTATATTGTGTGTTTTTTTTAACATTTTAGTTTAGTTGGTAAGTAGTGATCAATTTTATTATCTCGATAAATAATTTAATTGCTAATAATTAGATAATTACAATAGTTTTGTCTGTGTTTAGTGATTGTCTGGTTATCAGCGAATTAACTTTATAGTTGTTTGTGTGAGTGTTCCCCCATTCTCAACTTAACAAAGCATTAAACTTAAAAATTACGTTTATCTATTCCCCACATTAATTTATTTCGTATTGTATCGAAGAAATTTTTACCATCTAACAATATTGTTTTCAGTTTGAAATCAGCCTTTTCAATGTGTATTGTTTCCGAATTTGAAATTATTTCGGTTCTTGAGTCGGCTGAGCATAAAAAATTACCCTTTCTACTTTTCACTTTTATTTTTATACCGCCTTCTAAGTGCATTATTATAGGTCTTATAGTCAATGTATGTGGGGCTATGGGTATGATGATAATGTTTTCGGCTTCGGGTGTCATTATCGGACCGCCTGCACTTAATGAATACGCAGTTGAGCCTGTTGGGGTAGCAATAATTAAGCCGTCTGCCCAGTAGTTATTTAGCAGCTGATTTTTGTTATATACGCTTATTGTAATAATGGTATCAGGGCTTATTTTTTGTATAGTAATTTCGTTTAAGCAGTAAGGAAAATTTGTTAATGGGCGATTTCCCACTTTAGCTTTTAGTAGTATCCGCTCTTCTATCGAAAATTTATTTATTATTATTTTCTCTAAGGCTTCCTCTATTTCCGGTTCTGATATATTAGCCAAAAAACCTAAACGTCCGGTATTTATACCTGCCAGCGGTATGTCCAATTTGCCTACAAATACCGTCGCGTCAAGAAAAGTACCATCGCCGCCGAGCGATAATAGCAAGTCGGGTTTGTTTGTGTTTTTAAAGGGGGCTGAAAAAAAAGAACTTGCCTTACATTGGTAATCAAATTCATTTTTGATAAAACTTGCCAAAGGTTTATATATTAAAATTTCCGATGCTATTTCTTGCAATTTTTTTAATAAACGTTCAGCTGAACTGAAAAATTTTCTATTAAATGGTTTACCGTATATTGCTATTTTCATTTTTTGTAGCTTGGTCTATGGGAACGCAATTTCTTGATAATCAGCAACTTATGGGGTGGGCTTTGTTTTTATAACTGTTTGATTATCAGGCAAATAGTTTGCTATTTTATGAAGTTAAGAAGTATTTATGCGTGAAAAATTTTACTTTTCATCAACCTCCATTTGTTTAGTCTGTATTGAATTGATACCCCGAGTACTCCCAGTCCGTATTTTATACTTCGTGCTATATTTATTGATGAGGCATTGTCAAAATATTTTGTAGGACAAGTAACTTCGCCAATTTCATAGCCTTTGTAAAAAATTTGTGCTAACATTTGGTTATCGAAAATAAAATCATCTGAATTAATATTGTAATTAATATTTTCAAGCACTTCGCGCGAAAATGCACGGTAGCCGGTATGATATTCCGAAAGTTTTTGTCGGATTAAAATATTTTGAAACAATGTAAGAAATCGATTTGCAATGTATTTGTATATTGGCATTCCGCCTTTCAGAGCGCCTCTGCCCAGTATTCTTGAGCCTATTGAAACGGGGTATACATCGTTGGCAATCATGTAGCACATTGAGTGCATTAATTGAGGAGTGTACTGATAGTCAGGGTGTAGCATAACTACTATATCTGCGCCTAATTCCAGTGCTTTGTTGTAACAACTTTTTTGATTTCCGCCGTATCCCGTATTTTTTTTGTGTTGAATAATATGCTCTATCCCTATTTCCTTAGCTTTCTCAACAGTGGCATCATTGCTGAGGTCGTCTGTAAGAATTACTATGTCTGCAATATCAAATGGTATTTCGTTATATGTTTGTTCCAAAGTTTTTTCAGCATTGTAAGCAGGTAGTACTACTGCTATTTTTTTATTGTTAATCATGTTTTTGCGTTAAAATATATAATGTATAAATTAAATTTTTATTCACTCTTTAAAAATAAATTGTCCTAATAATTTTAAAAGTTAAGTTTCTTATAGTCAGAAAGTTATACGACTTTGATTATTCTTCATTTGGCGGTATTTCAAAAAATACAAATCCATTTTTATCGTATAAACGTATAGTTTTAGGGTATTCTTTCATAAATTCTTCCTCTTTCTGTATTTTACAAACGGCATAGCTTGGCATTCCGCTATGCCCGTTGAATAAAAGGTTATCGCTTATTTCTATGGCGGCTTCTTTAGGTTTTCGGGCATAAAATAAGTGAGCATAGCTTTTAAAACCATAGGTTCTTATAAATACCTTTTGACCTTTGAATTGTTCATAAAATTCAATAGCTGCATTTTGTGAAATTTTTTCCGCTTGTCGAGGTATAAAATACAGCGCCGTACTGATAAATAATGTAGTTCCTGCAAATAATGCAAATATTTTTTTTTCGTAATATTTTTTTAATACTATGAAACTCATAATCAGCGTAATTGCTAATATAACAGCCGGTATTATTTCCGCACCGCTTTGTGGTATTGAGGCTTGCAGATTGGCTTTGGCAAAGGGGTCTTTAATCCAATCGGCATTTGTTATAAGTTCTTTGTGGGCAACAAGATACTCAAATGCAGCTATTGCAAAAATATATAAAAATGATATAAAAATTACGGCTGCCGAAATAATTTTAGAGGGCTTGAGTTCAGATTTTCGAGTTTTTTCTATGCTAAGCGTTGCAAACCAGGCAAGCGGAAAGTAACAAAGTGATGAATAGTGTATTATTTTGGTTTTTACTATTGAAAAAAGTATCAATACAGTAAAAAACAGTATCATCATAAACTGTTTGAAAATTTTGTCGTTTTCATTTTTTGAAGTTTTTTGCAACATACTTTTTATTGCAAAAATTGATGCAGGAAACATCCCAAATAACAGTATTACAACATGATAGCCAAAGAAACCGCCATGTCCGGCATCTTGAGTTTTGAATAGTCGTATTTGATATATTATAAAGTCTTGAATTATGCGATAATTGCCATTGAGCAATTGTAAAATAAACCAAAACCCTCCCGAAACGGCAAAAACACCGGCGTACAGCATTATTTGTTTAAAACTTATTTTCAATTTGAAGCGAGACATCACAAGGTATACAAAACCTGTGAGCAGAAAAATGAGTAATGCCACCGGTCCTTTGGTTAGCGTTCCCAAACCAATCATAAGTGCCGATAAAATCAACATTAGGTTTCTGTTTTTTTCGGTTTTTATAAATTCAATAAAGAACACTATCCCTGTGAAAATGAACAGATTAAACCAAGGGTCGATAATTCCCGATTTGAAATAAAAATGGGGCAATAATGAACCCGTATAAATCAATACCCAGACAAGGGCAAAGCCTCTGTTGCGTGTTTTTTTGCCTATTAAATACAATGTTAAAAGTGTAATTATTCCGGCAATTGCATTCGGAAATCGTGCTGCAAATTCATTAATTCCAAAAATTTTCATTGAAGCTGCTTGCATCAGAATAAAAAGAGGAGGTTTTTCCCAGAATAGTTGATAATCAACCTGTACATTGAGGTAGTCGCCAGACACAATCATTTCGCGTGCCGATTCTGCAAAATTTATTTCATCCCAATCAAAAAGGTGTACTTCCCCAAGAAATGGCACAAAAAGCAGTGTTGCTACAATTGTAATAACGCTTAAATCAATATATTTTTGCCGCATTTTTAAATATCTAAATAATACATAAGTTCATCCACCCGTTCGTCTAACATTTCTTTTATTTTATCTTTTTTCGATTGAATTTCTTTTATTTCATATTCATATCTTTCAAAAGTTTGACGAATTGCCGAAATATCTACTTGGTCAATTTTTATGGTAATTTTAATTTTATTTGATTTTTTTTCGGGTTTTGAATACAAACTCAAAATTTTTGCATTATTGCCCTCAATCAGTTGAGATATATGGCTTAGGGAGTAATCATGTTTATTTAATATCAATGAAAAAACACTACCCTCGTGATTTGCAGCCGTAAGTTTTCCAAATTCGGCAATAAGTGCATAAGCCGTTATCACACCTGCATAGTTACCGTCTTTGTCCAAAACAGGTATTATACTGAGTTTTTGCCTTGCTACAAGCGATATTACGTCGTATATATGTTGGTCGTAAAAAACAAAAGCTCTGAGCAAAGATAAACGATAATTTTTTATCATAGTCGTTTCTTTGTCGTGGGTGTTTATATCTGTGTCGGCAATAAGTCCTAACAGGTTATTGCTGTCATCAACAACGGGCAAATGAGATATTTTAAAAGCATTCATAAGCCGTAAAGCCTTTTCGCCTGTTTCGTGTAGTCGTAAAGTCGGTACTATGTCAGAAATTAATTCTTTAGCATACATAAGATGTTTGTTTTAGAAATTAATAATTACGAAATTTGTAATTTTTAATATCAATTGAGGCAAAAGTAAAAATAAAAGTATTAAGTTTCAACACTTCATTAAACTGAAAGTTAAAATATTGATAATTAGATAGTTATGCAACTGAAACGTCTCGATTTAAAGCGCTGATTATCAATAGGTTATAAAAAGAATAATGAATTATTGAAGTTTTGTAATTTATAAATAAGTTTACCATAAAATTTTTTTATATGACAAATTTAAGTGTAAATATTAATAAAATAGCGACCTTGCGTAATGCACGCGGAGGCAATATGCCTGATGTATTAAAGGCAGCATTAGACATTGAACAGTTTGGCGCACAGGGTATTACAGTGCATCCTCGTCCCGACGAGCGGCACATAAAATATTCCGATGTAAGAATTTTACATAATGCTTTGAGTACTGAATTTAACATAGAGGGCTATCCATTACCGCAATTCATTGATTTAGTGAAAGAAGCATCGCCTGCGCAAGTTACTTTAGTGCCTGATTCGCCCAATGTGCTAACCTCGGATGCCGGTTGGGATACGGTAAAAAATGCCGATTTTTTGCGCGAGGTGGTTTCAGAGTTTAAATTGGCAGGTATACGTACCTCATTATTTATTGAAACCGATACAAAATTGATTGAAAAAGCTGCCGAAATAGGTGCGGATAGGATAGAGCTGTATACAGAGCCTTATGTTTGTTCTTTTGCCGACAACCCTAAAGCAGCCGTTGCGCCTTTTGTGAAAGCCGGTGAGTTTGCGAAATCAATAGGTTTGGGAGTTAATGCAGGGCATGATTTAAACCTTGATAATTTGGCTTTTTTCATACAAAATTTGCCTTTCACTGATGAAGTTTCCATAGGACACGCATTAATTTCAGATGCACTGTACTACGGTTTGCATAATACTGTTCAAATGTATTTAAAGGAAATAAAACGAGCTTATATAAACCAATAGTTTGTAGGTTAAAAGTTGAAAATTAAGAGTTAAGAATTAAAAACTAAGAATTAAAAACTAAAAATTAAATGATTGATAATTAAGGAGTTATTATGGTGTATTTACGCTTTGTAACTGCTTGGTTATCAGTATGTTAAATTCGTGATTAAAAATTCGTAATTGATAGGAGGTTTTGAAAAAATTAGGAAATAAAATTTTTTTATATATAAGTTTGTTTTTGGCATTACTCACAGTGCTTGCAACTTTGGCGCTGTTTGTACGACCTAATACTTTCATTCCTCCTGCTTTAACGGGCTTGATATATACCTTTATTTTGTTGTGTGATGTTATACTATTTGCAATAATGTTATATTTCAAAAGTAAATGGTTTTTCGTACCCCTTATTAGTATGTTTATTTCGTACCCTGCTTTGAAAAACAGTTTGGCTTTTAATATAATAAACGACAAAAGTAGCAACAGAAAAATAAAAGTTATGTCGTACAATGTGCGTTTGTTCAATTTATATAACTGGATTGAAGACATTGAAGCCGACACCGAAATTTTAAAATTAATAAGTCGCGAAAGCCCCGATGTACTTTGTTTGCAGGAGTTTTACTCCAATGCTCACAATCAATACGATTATTTAAAACAAGTTATGAAAGCCGGCGGATACAAAAAATACTATTGTCCGGGTTACAAAAATGGGAAACACTATGGAAGTGCAATTTTTTCACGTTTCCCGATAAAAAAACACGGTACATTTACATGTGAAAACTCCAACAATACATTTTTATTCGCTGATATTGAGGTATATGGCACTACCATAAGGTTTTATTCCCTGCATTTGGCTTCATTGTACTTGAACGACGATGATTATAAATTTATAGACCAAATAGCTGATAATGAGAAGAATAAAGCAATAAAAGCTGTTTCGGGAATATTATCGAAATTACGATATGCCTATGAAAAAAGATTAGCCGAAAGTGCTGTTATTCTTAAACATGCCCAAAATTGCAAACTGCCGGTAGTATTGTGTGGCGATTTCAATGATGTGCCTGTATCGTATGTTTATCGCACTTTTGGAAGACATTTTAAAGATGCTTTTAGAGAAGCAGGCTTTGGAGTGGGGCATACATACGAAAGGCGTTTTATGCGTTTCAGAATAGACTATATTTTTGTAAGCAGGCAGCTTAAAGTTCTTAATTACAGCGCATTAGATGATAAATTCTCAGACCATTACCCCATAGAAAGTATTATAGGTTTTGATATTCAAGCAAAATAAACAATTTATGGCAAGCAAAAATTCACAATCAAAACCAAACAATCCCCCTCCTGTGCCATTCAAAACTCCCGAGCATCCCGGAAAATCCATCGCAATTGTATCGCCTATGGATTGGGGGCTTGGGCATGCTGCCCGTTGCATACCGCTTATAAAACAGCTGCAAACTCAAGGCTACAAAGTTGTGGCAGCAGGCAGCGGACGTTCTATACAGATGCTTCGCGCCGAACTAAAAGATATAACGATAGAGACTTTCCAAGGTAAAGAAATTTTATACTCAAAACGTATTCATTTGGTAGCCAAACTATTGTGGCAGATGCCTAAATTTGTATTTAATTTTAGAAAAGAAAAAAAAGCAGCTGAAAATTTATACCAAAAATACACTCCTGAAATTATAGTTTCCGATAACCGCTACGGATTTAGACATCCCGAAACAAAATCAATATTTTTAACACATCAAATAAGTCCGCGTTTACCTCGTGCTTTTTCGTGGGCTGCCCCCCTGATTAAAAAGCTGCATATCAGATTAATAAAGCCTTTCGATAATTGCTTTATACCCGATTTTGCAGGAACAGAAAATTTATCGGGAGCATTATCGCACGGATTTTTTCTACCGCCCAAATTTCAATTTATCAACCCGCTTTCACGTTTTACAATTCTTGAAAGATACAATGTTAAGTTGCTTAATAACAGGGTTTTAGCACTCGTCTCGGGACCCGAACCGCAACGTACTAATTTTCTAAAGATTATACTGCAACAGGCTTCTACCATAGACAAGGAAGTATTGATTTTGACGGGAGCGCCCGAGGCAGATATGAACTATAAGAAAGGAAATTGCACTATTGTAAATCACAAAAACAGTGCTGCGATGTACAAAGAAATTTTATCGTCAGCCTATGTGGTAAGCCGCGCGGGATATTCCTCAATTATGGATTTTTTTGTTTTAAATAAAAAAGCCGTTCTGATACCCACACCCGGACAAACAGAACAAGAATATTTAGCAAAATACTTGAAAAGTAATAAAAATTTCATATTTTTTTCTCAAAATAAATTTAGTCTAAAAAAAGCAGATGAAATATTTTGCAGTTCTAAGAAATAAAATATTTTACGTGTTTTTTAATTTAGAATTGTTCTTAATTGAGAGTGTATATTGTTGTAAAATAATATAATACAATTATTTTATTTCTTGAAAAAAAACAATAAGTCGTTTGTATTATTATTGCTGTGAAAAAATTAAATATTTTTACTAAATTTGTAGTTTAGAAAATTGTACTTGGCAGTCAAGTCTATCTCAGTAAAATTACTTATTTAGATTTGTAAATGTAAAAATTTATACATTACTTTGTTGAGCTTTTGATAGATATTAAGGAAAGTGTTTGTAACAGGGTTATAGATAAACCAAGTCGATAGGATTTATTGAACAACGATAAACGTTGTAATAACCAAAATTATAGTTGTTTTTTGGATTAGTGTTCCGTCTATGTAAATTATTGAAAGAATATTTATTATAATTAAATAATTAGATATGAAAGAAAAAGTAGTTAGAGCTGTTTTGGCATTTGTAGCCGTGTTTTTAATGGGGTATTATTGGTCTGCAAAAACATTTTTAGAAGCACTTATTACTTCAGTTATATTAGTGCTTGTTCTTTCTTTTATATCATTTAATAGTAAAAAAGCTCATAACAAAGGCTCATAAATCATTGCGATAAAGGTTCATATTGTTAAGGTCTGTACCTCGCTTTAGTGTTCTTGCTTTCTTAAAAGTTTGTACTCTGAAAATTCGTAATGCTTAATTGTTGTTATAAAAGTTTAATATATTTTTATGAACTGAAAAAGTACTAGACCAAGCAATATGAATGTACTAAAAAAAGTATTCAATTTTTATTATGAAGGTTTTAAAAACATGAACAAAACCGGCAGAAGATTATGGCTAATAGTTATAATAAAACTGTCTGTAATGTTTTTAATCCTAAAAATTTTCTTTTTCCAAAGTTTCTTCAGTACAAAAGAACTTAATACAGAAAAAGATAAAATAGAATATATTCACGAACAGTTAACAAATACACAAACAAATGGACAACGTTGATTTATTATTAGTTGATTGGTCTCGTGCCCAGTTTGCGCTAACTGCAATGTATCACTGGATTTTTGTTCCGCTGACATTGGGTTTGTCGTTTCTGGTGGCATTTTTTGAGACTATTTATTTTAAGACAGGAAACGAAGAATGGAAAAAAATTACTCGTTTCTGGATGACACTTTTCGGAATAAACTTTGCTATCGGTGTAGCAACAGGTATTATTCTCGAATTTGAATTTGGAACAAACTGGTCAAATTACTCATGGTTTGTGGGCGATATTTTTGGCGCTCCGCTGGCTATTGAAGGCATTATGGCATTTTTCATGGAATCTGCCTTTTTAGCCGTTATGTTTTTTGGTTGGAACAAAGTAAGTAAAAGATTCCACTTAATTTCCACTTGGTTGGTAGCCGTAGGGTCCAATTTATCAGCCCTCTGGATATTGATTGCAAACGCATGGATGCAAAATCCACAAGGCACAACCTTTAACCCCGACACGGTAAGAAACGAAATGACAAATTTCTGGGATGTAGCACTATCATCCTCTGCCGTAGACAAATTTTTACATACCATATCGTCATCTTACACCTTGGCATCTATATTTGTGATAGGCGTAAGTGCTTGGTATTTATTAAAAAACCGCAATATACTTCTGGCAAAACGAAGTATAGCTATGGCATCGGTATTTGGTTTAGTATCTATTCTTTTCACAGTATACACAGGCGATACAAGTGCAAAAGACGTAGCTAAATTTCAACCCATGAAATTAGCAGCAATGGAAGGACTTTATGAAGGTAAAACCAATGCTCCTTTGGTTGCGGTAGGGTATTTGAAAAATGACGAATACACAGCCGAGAACCCTTACGAAGTAGGTATGGCTATTGAATTGCCTGGTGCATTATCATTTTTGGCTTTTGGCGATTTTGATGCTTTTGTACCCGGTATAAAAGACCTGGTGGAAGGAAATGCTAAAGAAGGAATTTTGTCTATGGACGAAAAGATAGCAAAAGGCAGAATTGCCATAAATGCTCTTTCAGAATACAAAAAAGCAAAAGAAAACGGCAACCAAGCCAAAGCCGAAGAACAGAAAAAACTTTTAGAAAACAACTTTGAGTATTTCGGTTACGGATATTATTACGGACGCGATAAAAGCGAACTCATACCGGATGTTAAAATGAGCTTTTACGCATTCCATATAATGGTAGCACTTGGTACGGCATTCATTGCTTTCTTTGCATTATTTTTGTTTTTAACCGTGAAGAATAGAGTAGAAAAATATAAATGGATTTTGAAAATAGCTGTACTCTTTATACCGCTTGGATATATTGCTTCACAAGCCGGTTGGGTGGTTGCTGAGGTAGGTCGTCAGCCTTGGCTCATACAAGATTTGTTGCCAAATATTGCAGCCGTATCGCATATTGATGCTTCTGCCGTACAAACAACATTCTTTTTATTCTTGGGCATATTTACAATCTTGCTCATAGCTGAACTCACTATTATGATAAAGACTATAAAAAAATCAAAAATAGAGCTTTCAGAAGAATCTGATAATATAACTCAATAAAAAAGGAGGAAAAAATTATGTTTGAATCATTAACAAATTATGAACTTTTACAACATTATTGGTGGCTGATAGTTTCAGTACTTGCTGCCATATTGGTTTTCCTTCTTTTTGTACAGGGCGGACAAACCCTTATATATAAATTGGGGAAAACAGAGAGCGAACGAAATTTAATTATAAACACAATAGGTCGAAAATGGGAACTTACATTTACTACTTTGGTAACATTCGGAGGCGCATTTTTTGCATCTTTTCCTTTGTTCTATTCTACAAGTTTCGGCGGGGCTTATTGGGTATGGATATTGTTACTTTTTGCCTTTATCGTGCAAGCCGTTTCTTACGAATATAGAAGAAAGAAAGGCAATGTATACGGAGCAAAATTTTATGAAACACTTCTATTGTTAAACGGAGTTTTGGGTACTATTCTTTTGGGAGCAATAGTATCAACAATGTTTACCGGTGCAAATTTCACAATCGACAAAATGCGACTTGCCGACCTTTCGGGCGGAAACGTAATTATTTCGCAATGGGCAAACGGATGCCATGGGTTAGAAGCTCTTTGGACGGTTGAAAATTTAGCTTTCGTACGAAATATAGCATTAGGATTAGCCATATTTGGCTTGGCACGTGTTTTAGGAAACCTTTATATTCAAAAAAATGTAGAAAGCGAAGCAATTGTAGAACGCTCAAGAAAAAATCTTGCAGTATCATCAGTTATTTTCTTAGTATTCTTCTTGTTTTGGTTAGTAATGTTGTTAATCTCAGAAGGTTTTGCAGTGAAACCGGAAACCGGAGAAGTATATAAATTAAAATATAAGTACTTGTTCAATCTTCTTGAACAACCGGTTTTATTAATAATATTCTTACTCGGAGTTGTAGGAGTATTGGCGGGTATAGCTTTATCATTGTTTAAAAAATCAAACAATGGTATAGCATTTACCGGAACAGGTACAGTATTAGCCGTACTGGGACTTTTCTTAGTAGCCGGATACAACAACACGGCTTACTATCCGTCTGTTTACGACCTGCAAAGCTCGCTTACTATTTCCAACAGTTCGTCAAGTAAATTTACCCTGACAACAATGGCTTATGTATCTATTCTTGTACCTTTTGTGTTGGGATATATTTGGTATCTGTGGAAATCTATGAACAAAACAAAACTTACCGAACAAGAAATTTCGGAAGACAGTCACACTTATTAAAAGCAAAATATTATGTACACAGCAGAAATAATAACTGTCTTGTTATGGCCTTTTTTAATAGCAGTGAGCTATTTCGTAGGAGCTTACATAACAAGAAAGATCAAGAAATAAGTTAACTTTTCATGATTGTATACTCCCTCTTTCGCTTTTATGAAAGAGGGAGTGTTTTTATATGGTGCTTGGAGCAATATTTTGTTTTGTTTGGTTGCGAGTTAATGGGTTGATAATCAGTTGGCTGCGGCGCTGATGGAGGCTCAGCCTTTGGAGGCAGTCGCTTAATTGAAGTCAGCGAAAATTATGTCGCTTTCTTTTTTTATGACAGAAAAACAAATTAGTATTTCAGTATAAACATTTGACAATTAAGAAAAATATAAGTTTGCAATGCTTTTCATAATGTAAAGATAAGTAAACACTCCATTGTGTACATAAAATTATTTTAAATTTTTGAATACACTCTATCAAAACTTTGCTATCTTAAAACTTTTAACTACATTTGTGAGGTAAATATTCACAAAAAATATACTTGTAGAATTATAAATTTTTATAAATTTCAAAAAAAAGCAGATGAAAAGTACAATCAAAATTTTTGCAATTATTTTATATTTCTTAACATTGATTTCATGCGGAGAATCAGGACCAACTGATAAAGAATTAGCACTTGAGTCTAAATTAGACAGTTTACAAGAATTACATACCAAAGATGGGAAAGCCGTACAAGAATACATGGCAGCCATAAATGAAATACAAGAAGGACTCGCCGAAATAAAAGAACAAGAAAAAATACTCGCAAACAGAGCAAGTGGTGATAATGAACTTCAAGAAACCGACGTGGAAACAATCAATAACGATATAGAAGCAATCCGCGAATTGATGGAGGCAAACAAGAAAAAAATAAGAAGTTTAAGAAGTAAACTGAAAAAATCAGGAGCAAAAGCTAAAGAATTTCAAACTACGGTAGAACAACTTACAGCTACAATAAACGAGAAAGATATGGAGCTGAAAGAGTTACAAGCTATTATAAATCAAAAAGATATAGACCTACAAACTCTTAATGAACGTCTCAATGAAATGTCTTCAAACATTACAGATTTAGAAAAAGAAAATGAAGAAAAATCAGAAATAATTGAGCAGCAAGAAAATGAAATGAATAAAGCCTATTATGTAACAGGCACTAAGTCATATTTAAGGAAAAATAAGATAGTTACCAAAGAAGGTGGCTTTATAGGCATAGGTAGTATACAAAAAATAAAAAAAGACAATAGCGAATTTATATCAATAGACATAAGAAAAGTTGATAATATTGTATTAGATGAAGTTTCAAAGGTAACGCTACTTACCGACCATCCCGAATTTGCCTACACACTTGAGAAAAACGACAAAGGAAAATATATTAATATAGTTATTTCTGACAAAAAAGCATTCTGGCAAAATTCTAAATATTTAGTCGTAATGACACGCTGATTTATTGCTGGAATCTATAAGTAAATTATTGATAATCACGTTGTTAATCTTGGTTAAGATGTTGCTTGTAAATACATCATTGAAGATGAATAGACGATATTTATAACAGCATACTTTTTAAATCACCGCCTCGTTCAAAAATTTTTGTAATAAAGTATAATCTGGTAACTTAGGGTAATGGCTTTAGCTTTATTTACAGATTGTTAGCCTTTTGTATTTAGCTCTTAGTTTCTGTAAAAATTATAAATTTGTAATTTTTAAGTTTTATGAATTTCGATAACTTATCATAAGTTACAATAGATTGTCGTTTTTGTAAATGGCTGGTAATCAGAAAGTTACGTTGGGTTTGGTTGTCTTTTTATAACAGTTTGATTACCAGTATGTTAACTTGGTTATTCGTAATTTAACAAAGAATTGATAAGTTATTTACAATCCCAATTTCTTTTTTAATTTATTAGGTATGGCTTCTTTATTTACCATGAAAGCAACAGTCATACATTTTATATAATCTTCGGATAAATACAGATAACCACCGTATTTATTTGAGTTGCACGACCACGAATTTTTTGTTTGAAACCATATACCGCCTTTTTTGTCTTTTGCCAAACCGGTAATGTGCATCAAATGGTCGTCGGTAGTTGAGAAACTGTTAAAAAGTTCTTGTCTAACTTGTTGATTACCTTTTTCTTGCAGCATTTTTTTTTCGCTATGCAACAAAACTGCTTTCCCTTTGCTGTGGCTGAAACCTTTTCCGCTTACATCACCGTCCCAAGCTATGGTGTAGCCTTTTTCCAATGCTGTTTTCATAAGCTCAACAAACTCGTCTGCGGGCAAGTTGTAATAAAGCTCATGTGCCCAATTATCAGGTACTTCCAATACAAAGGCTTTGTAAAAAGGATGATGATTGTAAGACGTAAATTCAATATAATCATCGGGATTGATTTGATTTTTTTCGATAAAATTTTTAGGTGTGTATTGAGAGCCTTCGTAAGAAAAATTTTCAGGCGGACTTCCCATAAACCCGTTAAGTATAGCCTCAAAATGTGTCATCCAATTGTCAGATATTTCTTTTTTTGATTCGGCAAAACGTTTAACGAGAGGCTTCAAAGCGGTAATCATTTCATTATGAGAATGATACTCGCCATCATACATTTTTCCTTTGTATACATTTTCGGGTACTATTCCAAAAAAACGTAAAGCTCTAATGGCATCGTGAGCCTGTCCGCCTTCGTCGAAATTGCTGTGTCCGTGAAATCTAATATTTCTTTCCGCTTTGTAGGGATATACATTTCGGACAATATACATTTCGGATAAATCGTATTCTTTTCCCGTTTTTCTTAAAATTTCACTTTCCAAAAACGAGGTGGTAGTATATGCCCAACAAGTTCCGGTTAAGCCTTGTGATTTCACCGGACTTACCTTACACTGATGAGTGATTGTAAAATCCGGATGCTTTTGAGCCTTTGTTGTACCCGTGAAAAATAAAATTCCTATTAAAATTGTTACTATTGTATTTTTCATATCTCTATATTTTGTAAAATTATTAAAAGTTTATTTAGTTTTTGTCAATATATTTAAGTATAAGCCACACCATGCCTAATTTTCAATTTACCGAAGCGTTAATTGTTATTTGTATTTTACTTTTGGTACTAATAAGTTTACGGCTAATACCTTTTCGGCAAAATACAAAAAAAATGCCTTTTCTGTTTATTATTATCACTTTTGTTTAAAAACTAAGTAAAAAAATAAATAGTTTATAAAAACTTTTTCAAGATATATTGAAGACTTTTTTCATTCCCGTCTTCCGTCTTCCGTCCTCTGTCTTCCATCCTCTGTCCCCCGTCTTCTAAGTAAAGATAAATTTTTGCACAGTATAAGTCGCTGTTATATAGTAAGTTACGTGTTGACCTTAAACAAATTATAAAAAAAAAATCATTTTTTTTTGCAAACTATATTAGTGTTATTATATTTGCAGTCCGGGGTAAGTCTCATACGACTAGCTCCTGCCTAATTCCCCCAGGTCTTGACCGAAGCAAGGGTACGGCGGTTGTAGCGGTGCGATGTGAGTAGCTTGCCCCTTTTTTTATTAGGCTTTCTTTTTACGGGGTAAGACCTAATGATTAGAACTTACCTGTAAAAAACACACAACGGAACGATTATTCAGAGGAAAGCTATAGAATGAAAACTTCCAACTGCTAACTAAAAATATAAACAGATGAAATTCTTTATTGACACAGCTAACTTGGAGCAAATTAAGGAAGCACAAGCCTTAGGCGTGCTTGACGGCGTAACGACCAACCCCTCTTTAATGGCAAAAGAAGGAATAAAAGGCGAAGAAAATATAAATAAACATTATCAAAACATTTGTGGTATTGTTAATGGAGATGTGAGTGCCGAAGTTATTTCTACCGACTACAACGGTATTATAAAAGAAGGGGAAAAACTTGCCAAACTACACCCTCAAATAACGGTAAAAGTTCCAATGATAAAAGACGGAATTAAAGCCATAAAATATTTTTCCGATATGGGAATAAAAACAAATTGCACTTTGGTATTTTCGGTCGGTCAGGCACTGCTTGCAGCAAAAGCCGGTGCTACCTATGTGTCTCCTTTTATCGGTCGATTAGATGATATTTCGTCTAATGGTGTAGATTTAATAGCAGAAATAGGACATCTTTACTCAACTCATAACTTTAAAACTCAAATACTTGCTGCATCTATACGCAACACACAACACATTGTTGATTGTGCTATGGCAGGCGCTGATGTGATAACAGCACCTTTGGCAGCTATTATGGGATTGTTAAAGCACCCGCTTACTGATATTGGGCTTGAAAAATTCTTAGCAGATTACAATAAACTTAATGGATGAATTGTAAGTGACTGATAATCAAAGAGCTATGACTTGCTGTGCTGTTTCTGTAATTATCTGATTGTCAGTCTGTTAATTTCTTGTTTGATGAAGTATTGATTGTAGAAAAGAATAATAAAAAAGCTGTCTCTTTATAGTTTTGAGATAGCTTTTTTTGCTTTCCGGATTTATTCAGTAGTAATATGCAACTTTACAATTTGATGTATATTTATTAAATTAGACAAATCATTTTTGCTATAAGTATTTGACTGTGTATGTATTATGTATTCCGTCCCTGTATTTTCAACAATACATATTTGACTTTTGTAAAGAGCAACAAGTAATTTCCCTTGACCTTTATAACTTGTCAAAAATAAGACATCCAAAGCTTTTATTGTGGTGTAAGAAGTTTTGCAATCAAAAGGTATTTCTATACCAACAACAATGGAATCGGGTAAAAATTTTCCCGGTAGTCGGTTCAAAACCGATAACAGGTCAAAATTATTGGGAGAGTTAAAATATTCAAACACAGAATTACCGGTAAGTAAAGCTACCGACGATGATTGATTAATGTCAGGAAAATGGAAAATTTCGTTTACAGTAATCTCTTTGCGCAATAAAACATCCAAACTTATTTTAAAATAATCGGCTATTTTTATCAATGTATCGGGTTTAGCTTCTGCGCGCCCTTCCTCGTATGCACCAAGTGCAGTACGTTTTAAATCAAACAGTTTGGCAAACTCTGTTTGAGTCATTTTTTTTGCAACTCTAATTTTTCTTATATTTTTACCGAAAAATGACATATTATTATTGAGCTATTTTATTGTATAAATTACCAAAAATAAATCTATCCGTGCAAATTCATGACAAAGATATAACAAAAATGGATGTATAAAAATTTTGAATACATGTAACTTCTAAAAATGCAAACTTCTGCGTTGTTGCGAAAATTTAAAATTTAAGAACCGCGAAGCCCCACGTAAGTAATTAAAAGTTACAAATTTTAAGGGCTTATGTAGTGGTTCTAATGTATTGATAGTTAGGTAGTTATAGTGTGTCGCAATAATATTAATATAATCTTTTGATTATCAATATATTGAAATATAAATTACTTAGATGAGGGTTTCGTCATTTTCAATTTAACCACTTAGTTTAATGTTTACAAGTTTTTGTCAACTGATTTTATGAAACATCAAGTTTTTAAATATTTACAAAATTGTTTAACCGGTAATTTTATGAAAAAAATAATATTAGAATATAGTTTATCATTGCTTTTTGTATTTGTTTTTTCTTCAAAAAGCTTTAGTCAAATAGCAGATACATATTCAACTTTGCTTTTAAAGCCCGGACACATTTGCTTATCCTCGGCGCAGATAGAACTTTCACAAAAAAGAGTATCTGTATCAAAAGGAGTATTGTTGAAAAAAAATACACATTACGCTTTCAGTATTTGGACAGAAAAAAAATTTAGAGATAACGTCTCAATGAATTTACTTTATCCCAACGACTCAAAAGCTGCATGTTTAAATCCGGCTTTTGAAACCTCTAATGGCATAAGATATTTCTATTATACCCCTAAAAAGCAAGAATTATTTTACATTGAAGTAAGATTAAATGATTTCAATTCTGCCGAAAAAGTTTATGTAACCGAAGGTCTATTTTTAACCTCCCCCGAAGTTATAACCAAAAATAAAGATAAGAAATATAATTCCCCTTACTGCAATTAAATTTTTTGAATTAGGCATATAAATATTAGTTTGGAAAAACTCTAACCCCAGAGAACGCAAAGGTTTTAATAAGAAATTCAATGTATATTTTGCGAGCTTTGCGAAAAGTCTTAGCGAACTTTGCGGTAAAAAAATATTTATTATCCTGTAAAGTCTTCAAAATAAAGTACTAATACAATATACATACATATTTACTAAAGACTTAAAATGTAAATTAAATTAATCTTTTTTTATATCAATAGTATAAATTTTTAAAAGTTTTTCCACGATTTTAATTTTTTTTAACATTTTAATTTATAATTTTGGCACGTATAAAATATTAAATTTTAATTAAAATACTGATAATTAGTTATTTATAAAAAAGCAAAATAATAATAAAACGGCAAGACGCAACCTTTTTTCATTTAAAATTGTTTATATTATACGCCTTAAAGATTTTGGATTAATTTTTGAGCATACACAACAGAATTATAATTTTAAAAATATCAAAACAAATTCACCACGCCACCAAAAAAATAATGAAAAAATTTTGAAGCAAACAATGAAAACAATTTTCAAAAGTTTGCTCTATGTTATGTTTTCTTTGTTCAAATAAAAAACACTTATGGTAATCTATAAAAATTCATAAATCAAGACTTTAATGCAGAACCAAGGATTTCTATAAGTTACTCTATCAAATAAACCATAAAATAACTTAAACTATAAAATTATGAAATACCCATGACTTAAATTAAGATACATAAATGCCCTGTTGCCCCACAGGATTGACTAAAAAGGGGAACTAATTCTACAAAGCAACACCCCAAATACAGGGTGCTAATTTAAATAACACAAAAATGTAAATATATGAAAAAATTAATATTTATAACAACCGTATTACTCCTATTCCTTTCAGGGAATTGGATACACGCTCAGAACTACCCCTTTGATGGAACATCGGTGGGGTATACATTAACAAAATCTGCTTATCCTACTACAGCTACTTTAACAGACCAAACTTGGAAGGGCAAAGATCATTGTTTCTTCGGGGGAACACACATAGACGCTGTTACTCTTTTAACTACTAAAGGCGACTATGATTTGTTTCACGACGACATTATTTTAAGTATGGATTATTGGAGAACTGGTGACGGTCCGGGAAACGAAGTGTATTTTGGTTTAGCTCCAAATGCTCCTGCGTTAGGCGACTCTCCGTTTAATCCTAATGATGATGAAAATGAAGGATTTACCGTAGGAGTAAGCGGAAGTGCGAATACCGTGCAAATTAACAATTTTGGTAATTCCTCTGATGAAAGAGCATATCAACCTAAAACAATAACAAAATCACTCAATACCGCTGAGACTTGGCATACATTAACTGTTAAATTCGGACTTGCCGACAATGGCAATGTTGTTGTTCGCTATGTGAAAATAGATTGGGAGACAGTTCTAACAGATTATACCATAGTGGAAAATGATGGATCCACTCCTGCTAATGTTTCAAAATATACTTGGCTTAACGGAAATATAAAGATAGGAATGCTGGCGGATTATTATATACACAATCTAAGAGTAAGATACGCCAACGATATTGACAATGACAATGTACCTGACCTTGCCGACCTCGACGACGACAACGACGGAATACCTGATACTGAGGAAAATGCTTGCGCTACTCCGTTATCGCAACCAATAAGCGGTTCAGGTATACACAATAAATACCTAAGGTTTTTCAGTTGGAATACTATTGGTAATGGACAGGTAACTTCGTTAACTCATGATGGAGTTACTTATACAGCCCAAATAAAAAATTTACTAGCTACCCCCGCTAATAAAATTTCTCTTAGTGCAGCAGATATGGGAGCAGGGTATAACCCTTCTTATGCTACGACTGTATATAATCCTAACGGAAGCACAGAGGTTATAAAGGCTCTTTTTGATAACGTTATCGGTGAGGCTATCTACGATATTGAATTTTCAGCAACAAAAAACGGGCAGCCTTATCCCGTTACAATAGCTGTTTTTGATGCACAAGTAACAAATCATGATTTTCAAAATTGGAAAGAAAGATTGTCTTTTAAAACTAACGGTACCAATTTTTCTTTTATTGAAGAAATTGGAGGTAATCCGAGTGCTCCCGGAGCAATTACAGGTGAAAATACAGATGAAATTACTTATTTAAATTCTCGCCCTGATGATTATTCTATACCAAATAGAAATGCAATGTTTTATACGTCGGGAAAAGACTTAACAATTACTACAACACAAGAGGTCATAAATAAAGGTAGTGGTCAAAGCTCTCAAGCAGCAGCTTACGCTGTTGTATTATACTGCGACATTGACGGCGACGGCATACCCAATTATTTAGATACTGACAGCGACGGCGATGGTTGCCCTGATGCTATAGAAGGGAACGGAAGCATAATGAATAACGATGTGGTACCCGATGTAGGTTCTATATTAGGTGGAGTCGATGCAAATGGTGTGCCTAATGCTGTTACCGGCGGTCAAGGTATTGGCACTTCCCAAGACGCAAGCGTAAACGTATGTAACATCCTTGCCGTAAACGACATAAACCAGATACCCGAAGGCGAAGGCACACAAGCCACCGGCAATGTTACAGCAAACGATGATAACATATCAACCATAACAGGATTTTATACACCGGGAAGTGGTACTGTAGATGTTTATATTGAAGACCCAAACAGTCCAGGTGATTACATTCTTACCGGAGCTATAGAAATGGATGCCGCAGGCAATTACACCTATACCCCCGCAACAGGTTTCACAGGCGAAGTAGAAATAACCTACACCGGAACAAATTCAGTAGGAATAACCGACGACGCTACTCTATCAATAGAAGTAATACCTTATTCTGATCCAAACGGCAACGACGACCCGATAGCCCAAAACGACACCTATACGATAGAAGCCGGACAAACAGCAACGGTCTCAGTATTGGCAAACGACAGCGATCCGGACGGCGATGCACTTACTGTAACCGAAGTAACCGGAAATGGAGCAGGAAACAACCCCGTAACTTTAGACGATACCCCTCAAGATATTTATGCCGAAGACGGAACAACAGTTATAGGACAAGCCTCTGTAAATAATAGCGGCGAAATAATATTTGTACCCAACGCAAGTTTCACAGGCGACGTATCCTTTGACTATGAAATTACTGACAATGCAAATCCTGATGCCGGCACCGACACAGCTACGGCAACCATAACAGTACTGCCTGCTAATACAACCAATAATGTATATGCCAACGACGATTCAGAAATTATATTATCAGGGACTCAAGTTGACAGCGAAGTTACTTCAAACGATAATGTAGAAAGCGGAAACACAGGTATTGTAACTTTCACCCCCCCCGACCTTACAAATATTGGTGCTTTCACACCGGGCACTGATAATCATGGCGGCTATACTTTTACGCCTGATGCTGATTTTGTAGGAACAGTAGCTATACCTTACACAATATGTGATGCAGGTATATGCGATGATGCTACTTTGTATATAACAGTATTACCAATAGACAGCGACGGAGATGGAAAACCTGACCACGTAGATTTAGACGATGACAACGACGGCATCCTTGACATAGCAGAAACAGGCGACACCGACGGCGACGGTATACCCGACAGCCTCGACCTCAATAGCGACAACGACGGATGCTCCGATGCTATGGAAGGCGCAAACGATATTGCCTCTGCCAACATAACAGGTGACATGATTACCGGTGGCGTTGATGGCAACGGTGTTCCCAATTTAGTAAATGGTGGACAAGGAGTTGGCACCTCACAAGTAGCAACAAAGATAGAAATTACATCACAAATTTCTTCAAGTACGTCGGCTTGTGAAGGAAGTGCGTTTACATATAAAGCCTCAGCACGGACTGTTTCAACAACTACTTTCAAGCCCGACCATACCCCCGATTATACTATACCTCCGGCAACCATTGGAGAGGTAGATTATAAATGGGAAGTAAGCACTGATGGTGGTAATACTTGGGTAGCTGTTCCCGGAGGAACAGGTCCGACCTCAAGTCAAGAAGCCTCTTTAACGATTGACCCTCTAACATTGACTTATAACAATAATCAATATCGAGTTGTTTTCACATCAGATAAAACACTATGTAGTAGCGATTTGATATCTGATGCTGTAACATTAACGGTTAGTGAAACGGTAGCACCAACAGGAAATGCAGCCCAGTCATTCTGTAGTATTGATAACCCAACAGTAGCAAGTTTAATAGCAACGGGGACAAATATTCAATGGTATGCCACTGCAACCGGTGGACTTCCTTTAGCAAGTACCGTAGCTTTAGTAACCAATACTAAATATTATGCAACCCAGACAGTAGGCTCATGTGAAAGTGCTTCACGTTTAGAAGTAACTGTAACTGTAAATGATCCGGCAGCACCAACAGG
>PDWJ01001705.1_pt1 | contig 51559 bp, 33 predicted proteins | sample 1430881 | NCBI WGS metagenome assembly PDWJ01 (sample SAMN01162460, study PRJNA174530) | Oral metagenome, whole genome shotgun sequencing project. | biome: Marine environment; feature: Marine mammal; material: Swab sample of the gingival sulcus; isolation source: swab sample of gingival sulcus...
AAAAGGATCCAGAGAAGGCGACGGTCTCGCCCGGCATGGGTGTGCGCTTCGAGAAGCTGCCACCCAAGAGCCGCGCCGTGCTCGAGCGCGTGCTCGAGGCCAAAAACCACGACGTCGACTTCTCAGAAGACGAGCCCACTCGGGCGGTGCTCGATCCAACCGCCTCGCTGCGGAGGGCCGACGCCGAGGCTGATGCATTCGAGGGGGTCAAGGCCTCCAAAGAGCCCGAGGCCTCCAAAGAGCCCGAGGCCTCCAAAGAGCCCGAGGCCTCCAAAGAGCCCGAGGCCTCCAAAGAGCCCGAGGCCTCCAAAGAGCCCGAGGCATCCAGAGAGCCCGCGGCCCCCAGAGCGCCAGAGCCCGAAGAGCCCGCGCCGGAGCCCCAAGAGCCCGCGCCGGCGCCGGAGCCCCAAGAGCCCGCGCCGGCGCCGGAGCCCCAAGAGCCCGCGCCAGCGCCAGAGCCCGAAGAGCCCGCGCCGGCGCCGGCGCCCGAAGAGCCCGCGCCAGCGCCCAAACCCGAAAAGCCCGGGGCCCAAGAGCCCGCGCCTGAGCCCGAGAAAGAGAGCGAGGAAGACCGCCGCGACCGCCTGGAGAAGATCCTCTTTTCCAGCACCGAGGTGAGCGTCGCGTCCGATGTCGGAGCTAAGCCGCTCGCCGAGACGAGCGAGCCGGCGCCGCCCTACGCTGCGTCGGAGCCTGCGTACGAAGAGGAGCGATCCTCGCTGGGCACCGTGGTGGTGTTGCTGCTGATCGCCCTCGCGGTGGCCGGCGGCTGGTATTTCTACTCCACCAAGGGCAAGACCAAGAAGAAGCCGGTCACCAAGGTCGCCCCCAAGCCTCCTGTCCCCACAAAGCCCGCCCCGACGCTGGTCGCGATGAAGATCAGCTCGCAGCCGGTTGGCGCCGCGATCTGGCTCGACGGCAAAGACACCGGCAAGGTCACCCCGGCGACCATCGGCAGGCTGAACAAGGACAAGGAGATCGAGATCGCGCTCGACCTCCCTGGCAAGAAGCTCCTGACGTTCAAGCAGAAGCCGACGCCACAGATGCCGCTCTCGGTGAAGCTCACCGAGGACGCGAAGCGCAGCGTTCGGATCGAGAGCGAGCCAGCGGGCGCCACGCTCTACCTCGACGGCAGGAAGGTGGGCACCACGCCCTTCACCCTCCCCAAGAAGCTCCGCAAGGGCAAGACCTACCGCGTCAAGCTGAAGCTGAAAGACCACAAGACCGCGACCACCACGTTCAAGGGCAAGGACGCGGTGTGGACCCGGGATGGCGTCGACGAGGTGTTCAAGGTCGCCGTGAAGCTCCAGTCGACGGCGCCGCCTCCGAAGCCTCGAGCGAGACCGCAGCCCAAGGTCAGGCTGAAGCCGAAGCCGAAGGTCGACCCGAAGCCGAAGGTCGACCCGAAGCCGAAGGTCGACCCGAAGCCGAAGGTCGACCCGAAGCCGAAGGTCGACCCGAAGCCGCCAAGGGGCTGAAGCTGCCGAGTTGGGGCTGACGAGCTGGAGCTGACGAGCTGCGGCTGACGAGCTGGGGCTGACGACGGGGCGGCGGGCCCGCTACCTGTGCGGTCGGTCCACAGCAAGACACCCAGCAAAGAGGAAGTCTGCTAGACTGCTCGTCGACGCGAGGGGCAAATCAGGTCTACCACGTCTACCTCGTCCGGAGGGATAGATGACGCCAACATCGAAAGCGGTAACCCGGCTGCGAGAGGCGCTACGGCTCGAGACTCCGCTGCTCGCGCTCTACGACGCGACGCCCACAGAGGAGTTCGAGCCGCTGGTGCGGCTGCGAGGCAGCTCCTGCTGCTTCTCTTACTACACACGCTGGCTCCGCGGCGAAACGCTGGTCGCGGCCAAGGCCGCCGACCCGGACGACAAGCCACGCCACGGCTGCCCCGCGGCGCTCCGCTTTCTCGGCCTCGACGAGCGAGGGACGCCCGACTGGATGGCCAACAAGCTCACCGACGGCGAGGAGGGGCCAGGGCGTGGCGAGGGCCTGAAGGCCTCCCCGGAGCTCGCCAAGGACTTCCTCGACGGCGCCGAGACGCCGAGCTCCGAGAGCGGTTTCGTGCTCCTCGGTCCGCTCCGACTCGAGCGCTGGGACGCGGTGCGGAGCGTGACGTTCTTCGTCGACCCCGATCGCTTGAGCGCCCTGATCACGCTCGCGAGCTATTGGTCCTCTGACGCCGACCAGATCGGCGCGCCCTTCTCTTCGGGCTGCGGCCTGCTCTGGCGCGATCTTGAAGCCTCCGGTGACAAGGCGCTGATCGCCTGCACCGACCTCGCGATGCGCAAATACCTTCCGCCACAGATCCTCGGCTTCACCGTCAGCGCCTCGCGCTTCGCCCAGCTGCTCGAGGTCCCCGACGACAGCTTCCTGCGCAAGAGCTGGTGGAAGCAGCTCCTCGACTACCGCGCCAAGTATGGAGACGCCGCGTTCGTCGACTAACGACGACGGCCCCAAGCGCTCAGAATTCAATCGTATATCCATAGAGAGCCCCGTTATCGATGGGGGCGCTCGGCGCGTGGTGTAAGCCCACGAAAGAATTCGTCGGAGCTGACGCGCAGAGCCCTCGTGCCTGCGGTATAGTGTTCTGGGATACTCACACGACCAACCCATGGAGGCTTAGAGATGAAGAGACGCGTGCCCTTCTCATTGGCTGCCGCACTGCTGCTCGCGGTCGCGCCGGCTTGCTCGGACGATAGCGCCCCCTCGCCGGACAACGGCGTCACCCACGACCAGGGCATTGAGCTAGACGGCCCAGAGGCGGACGGCCAGGATCCTGACTCGACGCAGCCCCCGGATCAGAGTATCTCTGACCAGCCGCAGCCCCCCGATGGTCAGCCGGATCAGAGCCAGAAAGACTCCGCGCCACCGCTGGGCGACCTCGGCGCACCGACCAACACGCTCGTGATCACCGAGATCATGAACAACCCGAAGGCCGTCCCAGACAAGATGGGCGAGTACGTCGAACTCCACAACCCCGGCGCCACCCCGATCGACCTCAACGGCTACACCCTGCGCGACCTCGACACAGAGGCGCACGTGATCGCGAGCAGCGTCGTGGTCCCCGCGGGCGGCTACGTCGTGCTCGGCATCAACGCCGACAAGGCGACCAACGGCGACGTCGACGTCGACTACGAGTACAAGGGCTTCTACCTGTCGAACTCAAGCAAGGGCGATGAGGTCGTGCTGCTCGACGCGGCGGGCAAGCTCGTCGACATCGTCGCCTGGGACAACACCTGGCCCATCCCGGACGGAACCGGCAGCATGCCCGGCAGCTTCGCGCTCAAGAACGTCACCGCCGACAACAACGACCCCGCCAACTGGTGCGCCACCGACGAGTTCATCACGGGCACCGCCGGTGACCGCGGCACCCCCGGCGCCGCCTTCGGCGCCTGCGCCCCACCGCCTCCCGACGGCGGCATGCCCGACAACGGGGTGGACGCCGGCACGGCTGACACAGGCACGGCTGATACGGGCACGGCTGATACGGGCACGGCAGATACGGGCACGGCAGATACGGGCACCACCACCTCGGGCGCGCTGATCATCACCGAGATCATGCACAACCCAAAAGCCGTGAACGACAACAACGGTGAGTGGTTCGAGGTTCACAACCCGGGCTTGGCTCCGATCGACATGAAGGGCTGGACGATCAAAGACCTCGGCAGCGACAGCCACGTGATCGCGAGCAGCGTCGTGGTCCCCCCCGGCGGCTACATCGTCCTGGGTCGCAACGACAACACCTCGACCAACGGTAGCGTGACGATCACCTACAAATACTCCGGGGTCTTGCTCTCCAAGAGCGACGAGCTGCTGCTGCTCGACGCGCAGAGCAACCAGGTCGACATCGTCAATTGGTCCACGTGGGCTTCATTTGACGTCAACGGCAGCTCACTGCAGCTGAAGACGCTCACCTCCGACAACAACGTCGAGGCGAGCTGGTGCGTCGCCAACAGCCCGTGGGCGGCCGGCGACAATGGAACTCCCGGCCTGGCGACTAGCAACTGCAAGCCATAGCGCTGTGCATCATTGCTGGCAGGCTTGCTCATCCCGCTCGAGCGCGAAAGCGGCCTCTTGATTTAGGAGCCCCCACACATATTCGGGACCGAACCGGGTGCTGAGCTGCCGAGCCGCTTTCGTAGCCGAAGACATGAGCCATACAGGCGGTACGGCGAACGTTCTGAGGCCGAGAAAGCGGCCGGCAACGCTGCGCCCGGCGACGGGAGGCATGGGTGTGGGGTGCTCTTAGTCGAGGACGTGCTGCGCGAGCACGAAGGCGGTGAAGGTCGCCGCGAAGACCTCGCGCTCGCCGACCCGGGCGCTGGCCGAGATAACCCGCTTTTTGCCCTCCTGATCGATCACCTTCGCCTCGGCGACGACCTCCTCACCGGCCGTCACCGGCGCGAGAAAGCGCGCCTCGGCGGCGCCAAGCACGACGTTGGGATCGTTGACCGCCAGCATCGCCGCGTGATCGGCCGCCCCAAAGACGAAGCCGCCATGGACCAACCCGCGCTCGTCGACGGCCATCTTCGCTGTGGTCGACAGGCTCACGCGCGCGCTCCCCTCGGCGAGCTCCCGCGGCGCGCCACAGAGGTCGTGCTCGATCGTCGGATGGGTCTTCACGTCTAGAGCGCTCATCGTCAACCTTCCTTGCGTCGGAGTCAGACGATAGCTCGCGCCGGCTCGGCAGGCCAGCGACAGAGGCTAGCCCCCGAACGCGAGGCTGGTCAGCGACAGACGCTGGCCCCCGAACGCGAGGCTGGCCAGCGACAGACGCTGGCCCCCGAACGCGAGGCTGGCCCCCCGAACGCAAGGCGCGGAGCCGAGCCGAGCGCCAAGGCTTGCCTCCGGTCCGCATTTGCGTTGTGCTTTGACCATGAGCGACACGACGCGCCCCCCGACCGATGAGCTCACCCCCGAGGTCGATGAGCTCACCCCCGAGGTCGATGAGCTCACCCACGACGTCGAGGCGCTGCGGCTGCGGCGCATCGGCACGATCCACACCCCCTTCGCCGACGCCGTCGGCACCCCGATCCAGTCGGTCTACGGCGACGACGCGGCGGGCCACGTCACGATCGAGCCGAGCTTCCGCGGCGCCCTAGCCGACCTCGACGGCTTCGAGCGGATCTGGTTGCTCTACGTCTTCCACCGCTCAAAGGGCTGGAAGCCCCGGCTCACGCCCTTCCGCGACACCGTCGAGCGCGGACTCTTCGCGACCCGCGCGCCGCGCCGCCCCAACCCGCTCGGCATCTCGCTGGTTCGTCTACACCGCGTGGACCTCGAGACCGGCCGGCTCGAGGTCCGCGACGTCGACCTGATCGACGGCACGCCGCTGGTCGACATCAAGCCCTACATCCCCGAGTTCGACGCTCGCCCCGACTCCCGCGCCGGCTGGTTCGACGCCCGACGTACAGCGCGCGTCGTGGCCGATGATCGCTTCAGCCGTGACGAGAGCTGAGCTGCGCTCGCTCTACGTGCTCGCTCTACCTGGTCGCTCTACTTGCTGCGACGCCAGGTGTCGGTCTTCGCCCTCCAGAGGTAGACCGTCTTGGTCGGCTTCTTTGGCTTCTGGCCAGGGTACTCGCCGCGAGCGGTCAACACCACGTCCGGGTGGCCGTCCTTGTTGACGTCGACGAAGCGCGCGCGGACGTGCTCGGCGCCCGCGGCGGTGGGCAGGGCGTCGTGGCCGAAGTCCGCGCGCAGCGCGCGTCGGGGCTTGCGATGGAGGCTCCATAGCTCCATCGAGCGGAAGGTCGTCGGGCCGATCGCCGGCTGCGACCAGCAGGTGATGGTGCGCGCGTAGGCCTCGAGCTTGCCATCGCCGTCGTAGTCGCGGACGAAGACGACCGCCGCGGTTTTCTTAGAGCTATGCCGGCAGGCCTCGCTGCGCCTGCTCGGCTTGCCCCGCACGTGGAGCTTCAGCCGATGCCGGAGCAGCCAGGTGCCGTCGACCTTCTCCACGATCACGAGCTGCGCCCCCGACGGCCGCTGCGAGCTCACAGCCTCGATGAAGCGCGCGCCGCCCAACGCCTTGCCTTTGCCATGGGCGCGAAAGCGCACCTTGCCTTGTTTGGCTAGCCGCTGCAGCACGCGATAGCCCGGCGCCTTCACCGAGGCTGTGATCGTGGGTGCCTGTGGGGTGGCGGGCTTGGCTTGGGCCGGCGCAGACGACATCGACAACCCGGCGACCAGCAGCGCGAGCGTGTATCGGTACATCGAGACTCTCCTTTCCGTTGCGCCGCGACGTCCTAGAGCGCTGACCAACTTTCCTCCCGTCGCCGCGCTGGTCTGCGAAATCACAGCGATTGTTGCTCGTCGGTTGCTTGCTACCAGCAGGCGCCCTTCTCGCTCCTACGCTGTGATTCCGCATCCTTCGCGCAGCTCGGTCCGGTAAGCTGATCAGCTGCTTGGCCGAGAGCTTCGAGGCCGAGAGGCCGACGAAAAGGAGGCTCGGCAGCGTCCCGAGGCCGAAGGCCAAGGCCAGCAGTCCACCGGAGATCGGGCCACCGGCGCCCAGGGCGCGGGCGAAGGCGGCGAACGAGAGCCCACAGGGCAGCAGGCCCAAGAGCAGGCCGAGCAGAAAGAGCGTCAACGTGGCGCCTCGCCCCCCCGAGAGGAGCCGCCGCTGCAGGCGCCGGAAGCCGGGGATGCGCCCCGGGTTGGCCAGAGAGAGCAGCTCCGACTCCTTGAGGAAGCCAAGCTTGGAGAGCCCGAAGATCGCCAAAAAGAGCGCCGCCAGCAGCGACATGCCGAGCTGGATCCGAGCCGTCCAGAGCAGCGAGCCGGCGGCGCCATAGCGCGCCAGGCCGAGCCCGAGGCTGCCGAGGAGCGCGCCGACGAGCACGTAGGTCAGGATGCGGCCGAGGTTATAGGCCAGGTGGGCGCCGAGGCCGCCAGCCCGCGCGGGGAAGGCGAGCACCAGCGGGCCACACATCCCGACGCAATGGCCGCTGCCGAGCAGTCCGAGCAGAAAGAGCGCCCCGAGGCTGAGGGGCTGCAGGTTGGCTAGCTGGTCCATCGCATTGCTCGCTGGTTCATCGCATCGCTCGCCAGCGAACGCTAGCGCGGGCCCTCGCGCTGCGTTGACAGCCTAGGGCCCCAATCCTAAGGTCTCGTCGTGCAGCACCCACGCTCGACGCAAGGATCCATCCCTCCCTGTTTACCCTCCTCCACGAGCTTTCGCAAAGCTACGCCGCTGCTCCTCGGCTTGGCGCTGCTCTCTGCTGGCTGCAAAAAGACCGGCCCAACGCCGGCCGGCCCAAGGCCGACCGAGTCGAAGCCGACCGAGTCGAGAGCCGGCGCAGGGGCGGGAGGGCCCGCACCTGCCGCGAAGGGCGTCGACGCCAAGGGGCAGCTTCAGCTCAGCCCCCAAGACCGCTGCCCCGTCTGCGGGATGAAGGTCGTCAAGCATAAGCGCTTCGCCTCGGGCATCGCGCTGACGGATGGCACAACCTATCACTTCTGCGGCTCCGGCTGCATGCTCAAGGCCTGGGTCGCGCCGCAGCCGATCCTCGCTAAGCCGAAGCGCGCGTTGTCGCGGGCCATCACTCGCGAGTATTTCGCCGGCGCCTATATCGACGCCAAGACCGCGCGGTGGGTCTCGGGCTCCGACGTCGTCGGCGCGATGGGGCCGGCGATCGTGCCGCTGAAAGACGACGCTGATCTGAAGACCTTCCGCCAGCGCCACGGGGGCAAGGTCACCTTTCGCCTCAGCGAGCTGACCGTCGCGAGCTGGCCGAAGCTCACGGGCAAGCCCGCGTTGGATCAGGGCAAGCCTGCGTTGGATCAGGGCAAGCACGCGCACCAGCGCCGGCACACGCACGGGAAGGGCGCGCCGCGGTGAGCAAGCGGCTGGCGGAGCTCGCGGTGCTGCTGCCGCTGCTGGCGCTGCTGGCGCTGGCGCTCCACGGCGTCTGGCTGCGCCGCGCGGGTGGGGCGCTGGAGGCCCAACGCACACGCTACCGGACGCTATCGGGGCTCCCCCTCGCTCTCGGGCCGGCGGGGCGCGGGGCACGGGCGGGGCCGGGATCCCATCCAGCCGTCGAGGTCGAGCGTCACGCCCCCACCATGCTCGCGCCAGGGAGGATGCGCTGAGATGCGGCTGCGCGTGCTCTGGCCATGGGCCGCCCGCGAGGCCCTGCGACGCCCCGGCGAGATGGCGCTCAGCGGGCTGTGTCTGGCCGCGACGGTGATCGTCCTCGGCAGCGGCTTGCTGCTCGCGGGTGGTCTCGAGCGGACGACCACCGACCTGCTGCAGAGCGCGCCCTCGCTGGTCTTGCGTCGGGTCGACTCCGCGGGCTGGCAGCCGATGCCCGCCGAGGCGCTCGCTCGAGCGCGGAGGGTCCGCGGCGTGACCCGCGCCGAGGCCAGGCTCTGGGGCACGGTGCGCGCCGGCGAGCGAGCGGTGACGCTGGTCGGTGGCGCCACGCTGCCCAGCAACACAGATGTGCGGGCGGCGTCTAGGCCCGCGGGTACACGCTATCCTTCGGCGGTCGTCGGGCCGGCGCTGGGCCTCGCCCCTGGCGACTTCCTGACCCTCGAGGGGCGGGTGCGGCGGACCTTCCGCGTCAGCGCCGCCACGGCAGCGGAGCACGGCCTCATCGCCCACGACCTGGTCCGCGTCGCGCCAGACCAGGCGCGCGCGCTGCTCGGGCTACCCGCGGGGGCGTCCAGCGATCTGGCGCTCTGGGTCTTTCACGACAGCGAGATGACCGCGATCCGGCCGGACCTGGCCAAGGCGCTTGGGTTTCCGCTGCGCATCACCACCCGCGCCGAGAGCCTCGCCGCCGCGCGGGCGACGATCGCCAAGCGAGCCGGGGTGCGAACCCTCGTCGCCGTACCGTTGCTCTTGGCCTTGGCGCTGCTCACGTTGGCGACCGTGCGTCAGCAGCTCGCCTCGCGGCGAGACGTCGGGCTGCTCAAGGCCCTCGGCTGGGGCAGCCGGGACGTCCTCGCCTTGCACCTGGCTCGCGCCCTGGTGATCGGCCTGCCGGCGCTCGCGCTCGGCTGGGCGGTCGCCTACGCGCTGGTCTTCGTCGGCGGGGCGGGGTGGGCTGGCCAGCTGCTCTTGGGCTGGAGCGGAGCGCCACCGCAGCTCACCCTCGATCCCACGGGGGCCCTCTTGACCCTCCTCGAGGTCGCCGGGCTGGTCGTCGCGCCCTGGCTCGCCGCCGTCCTCTTGCCGGCGCTGCGCTCCTCGACCGCGGACCCAGAGACCTGGCTGCGCGGGGAGCAGCCATGAGCGAGCGCCCAGAGCGCGGCCTGCGCTGCCGCGAGCTCACGCTGAAGCGCCCACGCCCCGGCGGTGGCGAGCGCCTGATCCTCGACGCCGTCGACGCCCACTTCGTCGCCGGTGAGCTCTCCTTGGTCACAGGCCCGATCGGCAGCGGCAAGACCACGCTCTTGCACCTGCTGGCGGCCCTGCTGCGACCAACGGCGGGGGAGGTGCTGGCGGACGACGAGGCGGTGAGCCGCTACGCCGCCGCCCATCGCGATCGCTGGCGCGGTCGGGTCGGGCTGGCGTTCCAGTCGCCGACGTTTCTCGACGAGCTGCCCGTGCTGCAGAACGTGATGGTGCCGCTCCTGCCGCAGGCAGACTCCCTCGCAGCGGCTCGACGCCGCGCCGAGGAGGAGCTCGCGCGCTTCGGCGTCGCAAAGCTGGCGGGGCGGCAGCTCGCCGGCCTCTCGGGGGGTGAGCGGCAGCGGGTGACGCTAGCGCGCGCGCTCTGCGGTGAGCCCCGCTTCGTGCTCGTCGACGAGCCCACGGCGCATCAGGACCAGGAGGGCGCCGAGCTGGTCCTGGGGCGGCTGCGCGAGCTGGCGGCACAGGACGCGACGGTGGTCTGCGTCTCCCACGACCTGCGCTTGCGTGATGGCGACGTGGCCGACCGGCGCTGGGAGATCTCCGAGGGCAAGCTCGTCTCCGCCACGTCGCGGGAGGAGGTGCCAGAGCCAACGCACGCGGAGGGCGACACGCTTTGAGCTGGCATCCGCTGATGACCGCGGTCCTGGTCGTCGACGCGCTGGCGTTCTGCTTCGCCCTGACGGCCAGCGTGACCTACGTGCGGGTGCTCCTCGGCTGGGAGCCGGGCGCCACCGACCCGCGGCAGCTCGCCCTCGAGGGGGCGACCGACGCCGCGTCGTTCGCCACCCACTACGCGCTCTGGGGCTTTTTCGCGTCGACCGCGCTGCTGGTGCTCGGGATCAGCCTCGCCCTGCCGCAGCTCGTCTCCGGGGCGATGTGCGGCACGGGCGTGCTGACGGCGATGGGGGGCACGGGGCAGCGCGCGCTGGCCTTGCGAGGGCTGGCCCTGGCGCTGCTCTGGGTCTGGCGCACGCTCGACACTCTGAACCGCGCGGCGCCACGACCGCCGGCGACGCCGACGGTCGCTCGCTGGCAGCTGCTGGCGCTGCCGCTCTCGGGGCTGGCGGTGCTCGACACGGCGCGAGCGCTCTGGGCGCTCGACCCCGCGCGCCCCGTCGACTGTTGTCAGGTCGTCTACGACGGCTTCGCCACGGCGACGCAGGCGACGACGACCGCGGGCCTCGGCGATGACACGTGGATCTGGCTCAGCGCCCTGGCTGGCGGTGGGCTGCTGATCGGCGCCCTCTTGGGGCTACGGCGTCTGCGCTCGACCTCGCGCCTCCCTGGGTATGGAGCGAGCCTCGCGTTGATCGCCATCGGCTGGGTCCCCGTCGCGACCCTGACCCTGGTCCGCGTCCTCTCCGCCTATCACTACCAGGTGCTGCAGCACCACTGCCCCTGGTGTCTGCTGCTCCCGGAGCATTGGGCTGTCGGCTACCCCCTGTACGCCGCGCTGTTGGTGGCGCTGCTCGAGGCCCTCGCCCTTTTCGCCGCCGCGCGCTTCGCGCCGCCTGTCGATGACGTCGCGGGCGCGACGCTGGCCGAGGCGACCCTGGCCTGCGCGGCCCGCCGTCGGCAGCGTCGAGCGCTGATCGCGTTGGTCGTCGCCGTGCTCGTCTTCGCGACGCTGACCGCAGCGCCAGCGCTCCATTGGCGCTATTCTCACGGCGTCTGGATGCACGGTTCGCTAGCCCCAGCTGCTGCAAGAGAAGCCGTCGGCGCCGCGCTACCCAGCGACGTCGTGCCGCGCCGTGGGCAAGACCACCGTGAAGGTCGTCCCCACGCCGAGCTCGCTCTCGACCTCGATGCGGCCGCCGAAGCTCTCGATGATCCGCTTCGAGATCGCCAACCCGAGGCCCGAGCCTTTGCCGTACGCCTTGGTGGAGAAGAAGGGATCGAAGACCCGCTCGAGGGCGTCTGGAGCGATCCCCTCGCCGGTGTCGCGTATCGTCACCGTGACCTGATCGGCGCCGGCCCGGGTGGTCACCTTCACCACGTTCTCGATGGCTGAGCGCTGATCGAGCGCCTGCGCGGCGTTGACCAGCAGGTTGAGGAAGACCTGTGAGAGGCGCCCCGGCGTGGCCCGCACCACGGGAAGGTCGCCGTAGTCGCGCTCGAGCTTGCCGCGATGCTTCAGCTGGGCCCGCGCCATGGTCGCCGCCGCGTCGAGGCAGTCATGAAGGTTCAGCGGTCCCACGTCGTCGTCCTCGACCCGAGAGAAGGCGCTGAGGCCGCGGGTGATCGCGTAGATCCGATTCGTGCTCGCCCGCGCCTCGGAGACCGTCTCGGCCAGCTTCTCGTCTTCGGGGGGCGCCTCGGACGCGAGATCCTCCGCGAGGGTGTCGAGGCAGTGGCGGATATGCATCAGCGGGTTGTTGATCTCGTGGGCAACGCCAGCGGCCACGGTGCCGAGAGTCGCGAGGCGCTCCACCTGGGCGACCTGCGCCTCCCATCGGCGCTTCTCCTCCGCGGCCTCGCGCTCGGCGCTGAGGTCTGTGAGCAGGCAGCCATAGCCGATCGGCTCACCGAAGAACGTCACGGCGACCGAGGCCTCGACCATCGCGCCGCTTTCGTGTCGCCAGCGGATCGCGTCGGCGCTGGCCCGGCCTTTCTGGCGGGCGGTCTCGAGCAGCTCGAGCAGCTCCTCTTGCTGCTCCTCGGCGACCAGCTCGGTGAGGTCGCGCGCCGCGACGTCCTGGTCGACCTGGCCGAGCAGCTGGGTCGCTTGATAGCTCCAGAAGCGGATCGAGCGCCTCTGGTCGCAGAGGATCACCGCCTGCGGGAGGCTGTCGAGCAGCGCCTCGCAGCGCGCGACGTAGCTGGCCAGCTCCCGCTCCATCGTGGCGAGGCGTTCGATCTTGTGATCGAGCTTGGCCTTCAGCTGCTGGGCGTAGCGCTCGGCGAACACAGCCTCCGTGGGAGCCGGATCCTCCGGAGGCGGCACCTCGGAGCGCTCGATCGCGCTGATCACGGCGTTGGCGAGCACCTCAGGCTCTGCCGGCTTGAGGATGTAGGCGGCGGCGCCGAGGTCGATCGCGAGCTGCCGATCCTGCGGGCCGGTGAAACTCGCGGTGTAGACGATCAAAGGGATCTGCCGCAGCGCGGGATCTTGGTTCCACTCGCGGCAGAGCGTGAAGCCGTCCATCCCGGGCATCAACAGGTCGGTGATCACGGCGTCGAGGGGCTGGGACCGAGCCAGGGTGAGGGCTTCTCTACCGCCCTCGGCCTCGATCACGTCATGGCCGTGGCCCTCGAGCAGCGCGCGCATCAGATCGCGGTTCTGTGGCAGGTCGTCGACGACCAGGATCGTTCTGCTCATGCCTCTCCACCCATCCTCGAGCTTCGCAGGTGGTCGGCGACCAGGCTGGCGAAGCTGTCGGGATCGATCGGCTTCTCGATGTAGCCGTTACATCCCGCGGCCAGGATCTTCTCCCGATCGCCGGACATGGCGTGGGAGGTGACGGCGACCACGGGGATCTCTGCCGTGGTGTCATCCGCCGCCAGCCGCCGCGCGACCTCGTAACCGTCGAGCTCGGGGAGCTGGATATCCAAGACGATCAGGTCGGGCCGCTCGGCGCGGACGAGCTCGAGCCCGCTCCGACCGTCGGTGGCCTGGAGCACCTCCATGCCCGCGTGCTTGAGGAGGTAGCTGATCAGGTACATATTCTGCACGTTGTCTTCAATCACGAGCACGCGATGACTCATCATGGATCTCCTGCGACGGGGAGGCGGAAGCCAAAGGTGCTGCCGCGGCCGAGCTCGCTCTGGACCCAGGTGGTCCCACCCATCAGCTCGGCCAGGCGCCGACAGATCGAGAGCCCGAGGCCCGTCCCCTCGTATTTCCGGCCGAGCCGCGTGTCGACCTGGAAGAAGGGCACGAAGAGCTTGGCCTGATCATCCGGGGCGATGCCGATCCCTGTGTCGGTGACGGTGGCCTCGAAGAAGCCGTCGTGGGTGCGGGTCGCGAGCGCGATCGATCCCCGCTCGGTGAACTTCACGGCGTTGCTCAGCAGGTTGAGCAGGATCTGCTCGAAGCGCCGCTGGTCGCCAACCAAGGGTGACCGCTCGGCCTCGTGGGCGGTGATCAGTCGCAGCCCCTTGGCCTCGGCGGAGGGCTCGATGGTCGCCACCACGGAGGCGAGGGAGGCGCCAACATCGAAGGGCTCACGCGCGATCTCGAGCTGCCCCGCCTCGATCTTCGAGATGTCGAGCACGTCGCTGATCAGCGCCAGCAGGTGGCGGCCGCTGCCCTGCACCATCTTCAGCTGCTTCTCCTGCTCGTCGTTGAGCGGGCCGGGGAGCTTCTGTAGCAGGATCCCGGTGAAGCCGATGATCGAGTTCAAGGGCGTACGCAGCTCGTGCGACATCGTCGCGAGGAAGGCCGACTTGAGCCGGTCGGCAGACTCCGCGCGATCCTTGGCGGCGGCGAGATCGGCGGTCCGAGCGGCGACCTGCTCCTCGAGGTGCTCGCGGTACGCGGCGAGCTTGCGATCGGTGAGGATCCGCTCGGTGACGTCGCTGCCGATGCTGAGGATCTCCCGGATCTCCCCATCGGAGCCGAGGACGACCTTATTGGTCCAGTCGATCCACGCGCGCTGGCCGTCCTTGCGCACGTTCTCGTTGGTGTTCCGCTCGAAGCTCTTCGGATCGGCGCAGACCTGGTTCATCAGCTCGCGCAGGTCGCGCCCGGTGGTCTCGTCCGCCGGGACGATCGTGTCCATGACGTGGCGGCCGACCAGCTCGTCGGCGCTGTAGCCGAAGAAGCGCTGGCCGAACTCGTTGATGAAGGTCACCACGCCCTCGGGCGACCAGCGCAAGATGATGCTGTTAGCCAACATCATCAGCTCGCGATACTCGCGCTCCTGCGCCATCAGCTTGCGCTCGAAGCGCTTGCGCTCGCTGACGTCGCGCAGCACCTCGATCGCGCCCCAGTAGGCGCCGCTCGCGTCGCAGAGCGGCTTGGCTTCGGCCTGCAGCTGACGCCCCTCGCTACCCTGCGGCAGAGTCAGCTCCGCGACGAGGCTCTGCCCCAGGCGCTGGACCTGGCCGTAGGGCGCAGCGAGCTCGACCTCTCGCCCCTCGTCGCCGCGGAGGGCATCGACGAGGTCGATCAACATCGGCTGGGTCGGGTCGCCGAGGAAGGCTCTGGCGTAAGGACGCCCTGCTTTGCCCAAGACCTCGCCGCGGGAGACGCCGGAGAGCTCTTCGCAGCCGCGGTTCCAGCCGATCACGCGCTGCGCCTGATCGACCACGAAGGCCGCGTCGGGCAGCGCGTCCAGCACATCGCAGAGCGGGGGTGTTCTGCCCGCCGCCGCTCGCTGCGGCGCTCGTGTTTTCGCCTTCGGCTCCATCCAGCTCGTTCCTCGACACAAACAATAGAATGCTGTCGAGGACTTGGCAAAGGGGTCGAGAGCCACGATGATCGTGCCGGCTCCAGAGAGGGTGTCTGTGCCCAGAACACCGCGGATCGTTGTTGAGCATCGAACTTGCAAGGCCTACCCTTGGGAACGCCCCGCGCGTTGCCTTTTGCAACAGGGACTCGCCGCCGTGCACTCAGAAAACACCCAAAGAGCTTGGATCCTCGCAGCTTGCCTCTCGGTGTCCCTCGCCCTTGGCGGCGGCTGCGAGACGAACGATCCCATCGCCTATGTCGACGCTGACATCTCTGCCATGGATGGCGGCGTCGATCGGCCCACCGGCGACGTCTCGCCGCGGCCCGATGGCGGCGTCGACCCCGACGGGCTAAACCGCGACGGGCTAAACCGCGATGGGCTAAGCCGCGACGGGCTAAACCGCGACGGGCAAACCCCCGACGGGCAGATCGCCCCCGACACGAGCCCGGACGGCCCGAACCCGACCTGCAGCAACACCTGCGACGTGACCTTCGAGCTGGCCGACAGCGGCGAGAGCGACGTGATCCTGATGGGCGAGTTCGACGACTGGTCCACCGGTATCACGATGCAAAAGAGCGGCGGCAGGTGGACGGCGACGGTCTCGCTGAGGCACGGTCAGCTCGTGCAGTACAAGTTCGCCAAGAACGGCAAGACCCAGTGGGTCACCGATCCCATCGGCAAGACCTGCAAGGAGCTCGGCACCAACGAAAACAGCTACCTCCATGTCGAGTGCCCCAAGCCCTGCGCGATCACCAACAGCGACGATTGGCGCGACGGGGTGCTCTACTTCGTGATGCTCGATCGCTTCGTCAACGGCGATAAGACCAACGACGACCCCGTCAAAGACCGCTTCGGCCAGCCCGTACGGCCGATCTCGGACTGGAACGGCGGTGACCTTCAGGGCCTGATCGACAAGATCAAAGATGGGTACTTCACACGCCTCGGCGTGAACATTCTCTGGATCTCGAACCCCATCGAGGCCGCCGACGGCGCCTGGGACGGCTGGGGTGACTCGGGACAGAAAGACGAGATCTACACCGGCTACCACGGGTATTGGCCGACCGACATGAACAAGGTCGAGCCGCGCCTCGGCACGCGCCTGAAGCTCAAGGAGATGATCCAGGAGGCCCATCAGAAGGGCATCAAGGTGATCATGGACTACCCGATGAACCACGTTCATCAGGACAGCCCCCACTTCAAGAACCACGCGACCTGGTTTTGGCCGCTCCACCTCTTCGGCCAGGACTGCATCTGCGGGTCGTCGGCCTGCGGCTGGGAGTCCGCCCAGAGAGAGCGCTGCTGGTTCGACCCCTTCCTCCCAGACTTCAACTACACAGTCCCCGCGGCGATGACGTTCTCTCTCAACAACCTGGTCAGCTGGGCCAAGGACGTCGGTGGCGACGGCAGCAACGTCGGCTTCGACGGCTTCCGCATGGACGCCGTGAAGCATATCGACATCAGCTGGGTCACCAGCATGCGCAAGCGCCTCGAGAGCGAGTTCCCCGGCAAGTGGCTCTGGACCGTCGGCGAGACCTTCACCGGCGACAAGGCGCTGATCAAGGCCTACGTCGGCCCCGACAAGCTCGACGGCCAGTTCGACTTCCCGCTCCACGACGAGATCCGCTCGAAGCTGATCCAGCGCCAGGGGACGATGAAAAACCTCGGCGCCTTCCTGCAAGACAACCGCTGCCCCTATGGCGGCAAGTCGCTGATGAGCCCCTTTCTCGGCAACCATGATAAGCAGCGCGTGATCCATGACGCCGAAAACAAGTTCTACAAGCGCTTCAGCTTCCCAGCTCAGCCCACCGCGGCGGAGCCCTACGAGCGGCTGGCGATGGGCTTCACCCTGCTGATGACGCTCCCCGGCGTGCCGCTCATTTACTACGGTGACGAGGTCGGCCTCGCTGGCGGGCAGGATCCGGACAACCGCCGGATGATGCCCTTCAATGGCAAGACCTACGCCCAAGCCGGCAACGATGACGCCAAGACCCTCAGCGTCAACGCCGCTCAGGAGAAGCTCTTCAAGCACATCGCCAAGCTGACCACGATCCGCCACAGCAACCCAGCGCTGCGCCGCGGCTATCCGGAGGTCGACTGGAACGCCACCACCGATCAGGTGCTGGTCTACTCGATGACCTTCTCCGGCCAGACGATCATCGTCGCGATCAACCGCTCGGACAGTACGCAAAACACGATTAACGTCGGCTCCGGCAGCTACACGGACCTGCTAACCAACACCTCCGTCAGCGGCAGCTTCTCCCTCCCTCCGCGCTCGGCCAAGATCCTGAAGTAGGCGACACCCTCGAGCAGCCTGGTCGTTGGCGATCGCCTACAAGTTGCCCTTCCGTGGTGAATCGAGGCACAATCGTAGCTTGCACGGGAGCGTACGATGCTTGATTGGCCTGACAGCGCTGGTGAGCGCGCGGTCGCCCTCCGAGCAGGGCTGGTGGTGCTCTTCTGGGTCGGGCTCGCCGGACCCGCGACCCTAGCAGGCTGCAGCGAAGACGGCTTCTCCTCGTTCGCGGACGGCTCGGTGAGCTTCGAGGCGAGCGCCCCGAAGCCCGACCTCACCTCGTCGGGAACCTGCGAGCCCGGCAAGGACGCTGACAACGACGGCATCCCCGACGAGGTCGAGGGCTGCGGGCCCCCCCCGAGCGACACCGATCTCGACGGCCTCCCCGACTACCTCGACGCCGACAGCGACAATGACGGCGTGCCAGACAAGATCGAGGGCGCGAAGGACTCCGATGGCGACGGCGTGCCGGACTACCTCGACAACGACAGCGACGATGACGGCGTCAACGACGGCGACGAGGATCTCAACGGCGACGGCAAGCTCGGTTGCTGCCGCGTCACCTGCGGCGAGCAGCGCGAGGGCTGCCCGGAGGTCGCGGCCGACGCCTGTGGTCCTGGACAGACCTGCAAATCGGGCAGCTGTGAGCCCCTCGTGACCTTTCTCTGCTCTGAGGGCGAGAGCGATCCGACAAACGACAAGACCTACGGCGACGACGACGGCAAGCTACCGTCCTTCGTCTGCCGCAAGCCGCCGGAAGAGCAGCCCGAGAAGGGCCTCAAGCCGATGCAGTTCCAGAAGAGCACCGCTGGCGGCTGGCACGTGGCCCTCGAGCTCGGCTCGTCGTATGGCGAGGTCGCGATCAAGGACGCCAAGGCGAAGGAGGCGGCGGCGACCTTCGACCTCAAGGGCGCCAAGCAGGCCGTAGCGGGCTTCATCTTCTCGCTGCCTGCCAACAACAGCGACGTCGCGCTGACGTCGTCGATGATCGCCGCCCGTATCGCCGCCGAGCTGCCGGACCTCTCCGCCTCGTCGCAGATCGTCAGCGGCGCCGTGTCCACGACCCACGACCACTTCCCGACGGTGCCTGGCACGCGCCTGGCGTTGACGTTCTCCAACGCCAAGAACCCGCCCACGGTGCGCGACGCGCTGCTGCAGACGATCTTCGCCCCGCCGGCCGGTCGCGTCACCAAGCTGCCGTCGGCGACCTTTGGTCCGAGCTCCGTCGAGCACCTGCTCGTCTTCCAGACGGTACTGCGGCCGAAGGAGGGCCGGGTGTTGGTGATGGGCGCCGTGGCGACCCGGGCGATGGCCAATGACAAGAGCGCCGACACCGCCTTTCACCTCGAAGATCTCTCCAACGGCACAGGGCTCGCGACGCCGCAAGACAAAGACACCGTCGAGTGCGACGCCTTCGTCCTCGACCGGGTCTCGGCCGCCGACATTATCTGGGTCGTCGACGAGTCGGGCTCGATGGACGATAACCGCAAAGACATCGTCGCCAACGCCAAGGACTTCTTCGCTCGAGCGCTCAACGAGGGCCTCGATTTCCGCATGGGCATCGCCGGGATGTCCTCTAAGTCGAAGGGTAAGGGGCGCTTCTGCTCGCGCCAGGGGGCGACCGACGACGACGGCGGCACGGACCGTTTTTTGGAGCCCACCGAGCAGAGCCTCTTCGAGCATTGCGTCGAGAACCCACCCTACCTCGAGGAGAGCTCGGAGTACGGGCTGGCGAACGCCTGGATGGCGGTGACGCGGCACCTGCCGCGGGCGGCGAACGATCCGGCGAAGATCCGTAAGGACGCGACGCTCGTGGTGATCATCGTCACCGATGAGGTCTCGCAGGAGATGCGCTTTGGCAGCTCATGGAACGGCCACCAGGGTTTTTTGGTCTCCGAGATCTTCCCTTGGGATCCGAGCGACATGAAGATCGACCAATGCACCTCGACCAAGCAGACGCAGATCGACGCTTACGTCAAAGACTGGATCGACCTCTATACGGGTAAGAACGCGACCCACGGCGCCGAGGCGAAGGCGATCGTCCACCTGATCGCCGGGGTCTGTAAGAAGGCCTGCGGTAGCTACGGCCCCGACTACCCCTGGGGCTATCAGGAGATCGTGCGCGCCACCGGCGGTCAGCAAGCCGATATCTGCCAAAAAGACCTCGGCGCCACGCTGCAGCAGATCATCAGCTCCATCGCCGGGGCGTCGTCGCCCGCCGTGTTGCAGTACGTGCCGATGAGCGCCTCCATCGCCGTGGCGTTGGGCGCCGACAAGCTGACTCGCAGCCGGACCAAGGGCTTCGACTACGCCGCGACCTCGAACTCGATCGTGCTGATTGGCGTCCCCTTCAACAAAGGAGACCAGCTCGTCGCCTCCTACCGGCGCTGGGTCGAGCAGGAGAAGCCGATCCTCTGACCGTCGGAGCGACCAGCGCAGGAGCGAGGCGTGGGGCGTCCGCAGCCCAACCCTGTCATGTCGCCAAGGGTTGCAATGACGCGTCGCGTTGGCCACGATGGGGCCTCGTCGTCTCCCAGGAGTCCCCATGAGCACGCCGCACCCCCGCTACCCCCACCTCTTCGCCCCGCTCGACCTCGGCCACCTCGCGCTGAAAAACCGCGTCCTGATGGGGTCGATGCACGTCGGCCTCGAGGATGCCAAGGGGCCGCTACGCAAGCTCGCGGCCTACTTCGCGCGGCGCGCCGAGGGCGGCGTGGGGCTGCTCGTGACCGGCGGCGTGGCGCCCAACGTCGCCGGCTGGGCCAAGCCCTTCGCCGGGAAGCTGACCCACCGCTACGAGGTCTGGCAGCACCGCTTCGTCACCGACGCCGTGCATGAGGCGGGCGGGCGGATCGCGATGCAGATCCTCCACACCGGGCGCTACGCCTATCACCCGCTGGCCGTCGCGCCATCGGCGCTGAAGTCGCCGATCAGCCCTTTTCGCCCGCGGGCGCTCTCGAGCAGGGCCATCGGCCGGACCATCGCGGACTTCGCGCGGTGCACCAGGCTGGCCAAGCAGGCTGGCTATGATGGTGTCGAGATCATGGGCAGCGAGGGTTACCTGCTCAACCAGTTCATCAGCGCGCGCACCAACACGCGCAGCGACATCTACGGCGGCAGCTACGAGAACCGGATCCGCCTGCCCCTCGAGGTGCTCCGCGCCTCACGCAGGGCGGTGGGCCCCGACTTCATCATTATCTTCCGCCTCTCGATGCTCGACCTCGTCGACGAGGGCAGCAGCTGGGAAGAGGTGGTGCAGCTCGGCCGTCGCCTCGAGGAGGCGGGCGCCAGCATCATCAACACGGGCATCGGCTGGCATGAAGCGCGGGTGCCGACCATCGCGCCGATGGTGCCCCGCGGAGCCTTCAGCTGGGTCACGGCGAAGCTCCGCGGCGAGGTCTCGTTGCCCCTGGTGACCTCCAACCGGATCAACATGCCAGACGTCGCCGAGACGATCCTCGCCCGCGGCGACGCCGACATGGTCAGCCTCGCCCGCCCGCTGCTGGCGGATCCCGACTGGGTCCATAAGGCTGACGTGGGGCGCGTCGAGGAGATCAACACCTGCATCGCCTGCAACCAGGCTTGCCTCGACCACATCTTCCGCAACGAGCGTGTCAGCTGTCTAGTCAACCCACGGGCCTGCCGCGAGACCGAGCTGAGCATCGCCCCGACCTCCGCGCCTCTTCGCGTGGCGGTGGTGGGCGCGGGGCCAGCGGGGCTAGCCTGCGCTGTCACCGCCGCCGAGCGCGGCCACGACGTGACGCTCTTCGACGCCGCCGAGGTGATCGGCGGCCAGCTCGACGTCGCGCGGCGCGTGCCGGGCAAAGACGAGTTCGACGAGACCCTGCGCTACTTCCGCATCATGCTCGCGAGGCAGGGCGTCCGCCTGCGGCTCGGCCATCGCGTCGCCGCCTCCGAGCTGCTCGCCGAGGGCTTCCAGCGCGTCATCCTCGCCACCGGTGTCACACCGCGGACGCCGAGCATCCCCGGGATCGAGCACCCGAAGGTCGTGGGCTACATCGACGTGCTCCGAAAACGGGTGGAGGTTGGATCCCGGGCGGCGATCATCGGGGCCGGCGGGATCGGCTTCGACGTCGCCGAGGCGCTGCTCCACGATCCAGAGCGCACGCTGAGCTTCGAGGAGCAATGGGGGATCGACACGGCGCATGAGCATCGCGGCGGACTCTGCGAGCCCGTCGCTCACGCGCCCCGGCGCGAGCTCTTCCTCTGCCAGCGCAAGAAGGGCAAGCTCGGCGCCGGGCTGGGCAAGACCACCGGCTGGATCCATCGCACGGCGCTCTCGCGCCAGGGCGTGACGATGCTCGCCGACTGCCGCTACGAGCGCATCGACGACGACGGGCTGACGCTCACGGTGGGCGGCGAGCGGCGCTGCCTCGAGGTCGATCAGGTCGTGATCTGCGCCGGCCAGGAGCCGCTCCGCGAGCTCGCCGAGCCGCTCTGCGAGGCGGGGCTGCCGCCGATCCTGATCGGCGGGGCGAGGATCGCCGGCGAGCTCGACGCCAAGCGCGCGATCTCCGAGGGGACCTACGTCGCCGCGGGGCTCTGACCGCTGCCTCGCTCCCGATGGGGAGGCCTTGCGCTGCCACGCCCCCCGCGGTCGCCATCGGGCCATGAACGAGACCCCAGCAGACACCTTCAGCCACGCCACGCTGCCATCGATCGGCAAGCGCGTGCTGCGCCTCGGCATCGCGCCGACAACGACGCTATCGAGCGACGACATCTCGCATGCCGCCGAGCGTGGCGCGAGCTGCTGGGGCTGGACCTTTCGCAAGGTCACCCGGCCGCAGCCGGGAAGCAGCCTCAGCCGTGGATCGCGCGCTTGTCGACGGCCATGGCGGCCTCTTTGACGATCTCGGCGAGGGTCGGGTGGGCGTGGCAGCTGCGGGCGACGTCCTCAGCGGAGGCCGAAAACTCCATCGCCACCACGAGCTCGGCGATCATATCCGAGGCCCGCGGGCCGACGATATGGGCGCCGAGCATCCGATCGGTGCGCGCGTCCGCGACGATCTTGCAGAGGCCGTCGGTGTCGCCGAGGGTCTTGGCCCGCCCGTTGGCGACGAAGCGGAACTTGCCGACGTTGACCTTGTGGCCCTTGTCTTTGGCCTCCTGCTCGGTCAGGCCGACCTGCGCCAGCTCCGGCCAGGTGTAGACGATGTTGGGGATCGCCTCGTAGTTCACGTGGCCGGCCTTGCCGCAGATGATCTCGGCCACGGCGACGCCCTCGTCTTCGGCCTTATGGGCCAGCATCGGCCCAGAGACGACGTCGCCAATCGCGTAGATGTTCGGCGCCGCGGTGCGCAGCTGCGCGTCGATGGGGATGCGGCCCCGCTCGGTCTCGACGCCGATCGCCTCGAGACCCAAGCCGTCGGTATAGGGACGCCGCCCCACGGCGACGAGCACCCGATCGCCCTCGAGGGCCATCGGCGCGCCCTTCTCTTCATATCGCAGCGTGACCTTGCCGCCAGCGACGTCGGCGCCCGTGACCTTGCAGCCGAGCTTGAACGCGAGGCCCTGCTTCTTCAGCACGCGATGCAGGGTCTTGCTCATCTCCGCGTCGGCGAAGGGCAAGATCGTCGGCATCAGCTCGACCACCGTGACCTTCGCGCCGAGGCGCGCCCAGACGCTGCCCATCTCGAGGCCGATCGCGCCAGCGCCGATCACGATCAGATGCTCGGGGATGGCGTCGAGGGCCAGGGCCTCGGTGGAGGAGATGATCCGATCGCCGTCGAAGGGCATGAAGGGCAGCTCGACGACGTCGCTGCCGGTGGCGATGATCGTCCGCTCCGCCTCGAGCTCTCGGGTGCTGTCGTCGCTGGCCGTGATCACGATCCGCGTGCGGCTGGAGAAGCGCCCGTGGCCGTCGTAGACGTCGACCTTATTCTTCTTCATCAGCATCGCGATCCCGGAGACGAGGTCGCTGACGATCGTGTCTTTGCGCCGCTGCATCGTGGCAACGTCGATGCGCGCCTCGCCGATCTCGATGCCATGGCTGGCCATCTTATGTTGGGTCAGAGAGTAGAGCTCGGAGGACTCGAGCAGCGCCTTCGAGGGGATGCAGCCGACGTTGAGGCAGGTACCGCCCAGAGTGCCGCGCTTTTCGATCAGGGCGGTCTTCTTGCCCAGCTGGGCGGCGCGGATCGCCGCCACGTAGCCACCAGGGCCTGCGCCGATCACAGCGACGTCATAGCGTTCCATATCCGTCCTCTGCCTTTCCTTAGATCTCGAAGAGCAAGCGCTCGGGTTGCTCGAGCACCTCGACGATGTGCTTGAGGAAGGTCACGGCTTCGAGGCCGTCGATCAGGCGGTGGTCGTAGGAGAGCGCGAGGTACATCATCGGGCGGGCCTCGATGCGATCGTCTTCGACGACCATCGGGCGCTTCTTGATCGCGTGCATGCCGAGGATCGCGCTCTGCGGGGGGTTGAGGATCGGGGTGGAGACGAGAGAGCCGTAGACGCCACCGTTGGAGATGGTGAACACGCCACCGGTGAGCTCGGAGAGCTCGAGGCGACGCTGCTGGGCTCGCGCACCGTAGTCGGCGATGCGCTCCTCGATGGCGGCGAAGCCGAGGTCGTCGGCGTCGCGGAGCACCGGGACCACCAGGCCCTTGTCCGTGCCGACGGCGATGCCGATGTCGTAGTAGTGGTTCTGGATGATCTCCTCGCCCTCGATGCGGGCGTTGACCGCGGGGACGGTCTTCAGCGCGTCGACCACGGCCTTGACGAAGAAGGACATGAAGCCGAGCTTCTTGCCGTGGCGGGCGACGAAGCGCTCTTGGAAGCGTCTGCGCATCGCCATCACGGCGCTCATGTCCACCTCGTTGAAGGTGGTGAGGATCGCCGCGCTTTGCTGCACGTCGGTCAAGCGCTGCGCCAGGCGCTTGCGCAGGCTGCTCATCGGCTGGCGGGTCTCGCGCTCGCTCGAGCTCACGGCTCTGGCGGCGGCGGGGGGCTCGGCGGCCGGCCGGGTGGCCGGAGCGCTGCCGGGGGCGCGCTGCGCCAGCGCCTCACCGCGCTGCGGTTCGGCGGCCGGAGGATCGGCGGGCGAGGGTCGGGCCGGCGCGGCGGCGGGCTCGGCGGCGCGCCGCTCGAGGTGCTCGATCACGTCGCCCTTGGTTACACGACCGCCTTTGCCCGTGCCGTCGATCGCCGTCGAATCGACGTCGTTCTCCTCGACGATCCGGCGCGTCGCGGGAGACAGCGGCCTAGCCTCACCTTTCGACGCGGCGGGCACGTCGGTCGGCGCAGCCTTGGCCGCCGCTGGATCTGGCGCCGACGTGGGCTCCGGCTCGGCGACGGGCTCGGGCTCGATGACAGGCTCCGGCTCGATGACAGGCTCCGCCGTCGCGGCGGGCTGGGCCGTCGCCCCTGCTCTCGCGGTGGTGTCGATGATGCCGACGACCTGGCCGACCTCGACGTCACCGGAGGCGACGCCGATGGAGAGCACGCCGTTCTCCTCGGCGAGCACCTCCATCGTGATCTTATCGGTCTCGAGCTCGAAGATCGGCTCGTCTTTGGTGACAAACTCGCCGTCCTTTTTGAACCAAGCGACGATCACACCTTCGTTGATCGACTCGCCGACCTCGGGGATCTTGACTTCGAACTTCATCGCAAACAGCCTCTTTGGGACAAGGGATGGGTCATCGATGGTGCCAGACGCGTCGCGGCTCATGCCGCAAACAGACGTCTTCGTAAACAGACGTCTTCGTAAACAGACGTCTTCGTAACAGAGGTGCTGGTGAGCGCTAGCGATCGGCGAGGCTCCCGCAGATCGCCTCGTGGACGAGCGCGTCCTGCTCCTCGCGGTGGATCTTCAGCGAGCCGGAGGCTGGGCTGGCGGCCGGCTGGCGACCAACGTAGCTCAGCTTGCCCCGCTGATAATGCGCGGGGAAGAGCTCGAGCAGCCGCGGAAACAGATGGCTCCAGGCGCCGCGGTTTTGCGACTCCTCCTGGACCCAGACGACCTCCTCGACCTCGCCGAGCTCTCCGACGAGCTGGCGTAGCTTCTCTTCGTGTAGCGGGTAGATCTGCTCGACCCGAAAGATCGCCACGTCGTCGACCTTCTCCTTGCGGCGCTTCACCGCCAGATCCCAATAGACCTTGCCGCTGCAGAGCAGCAGCCGCCGCGTCCGCGCCGGGCGCTTCGGGTCGGGGAGGATCTCCTCGAAGGTGCCGGAGGTCAGCTCCGAGACCTGGGAGACGGCGCGCTTGTGGCGCAGCATGCTCTTCGGCGTCATCAGCACCAGCGGCAGGCGGAACTTGCGCTTGATCTGACGGCGCAGCAGGTGAAAGTACTGCGCTGGCGTCGTGAGGTTGCAGACCTGCAGGTTGTACTCGGCGCAGGCCGCGAGGAAGCGCTCGAGGTAGGCGTTGGAGTGCTCCGGGCCCTGCCCCTCGTTGCCGTGGGGCAGAAGGAGCACGATGCCGCTGTCGCGCTGCCACTTCGACGCGGCGCTGGTCAGGAACTGATCGATGATCACCTGCGCGCCGTTGACGAAGTCGCCAAACTGCCCCTCCCACATGATCAACATGTCGGGCTCGGAGAGCGAGTAGCCATACTCGAAGCCGAGCACCGCCGCCTCTGATAGGGAGCTGTTGTAGACGCAGAAGCGCGACTGGTACTCGGAGAGGTTGTTCAGCGGGATGAACTCCTCGTTGCGCTCGATATCCTTCCACACGGCGTGACGCTGCGAGAAGGTGCCGCGCTGGCTGTCCTGCCCCGAGAGGCGCACCGGCGTGTCTTCGAGCAGCGTGCCCCAGGCCAGCGCCTCCGCGAAGGCCCAGTCGATGGGCCCGCCGGCGCGAAACGCCTGGAGGCGCTTGGGGAGCTGCCGCGCGACCTTGGGGTTGATCTGGAAGCCCTCGGGGACCGTGTTGATCCGCTGCGCCACCTCGGCGAGGGACTCGGGATCGGCGGCCGTATGCACCGGATCGAAGGAGAACCTCGCGTCGAGGCCGCGCCAGCGCCCCGAGAAGGCGCGCGTCGACAGCGTCGACTCCTCGGCCCGAGCCTTCTCCAGCGCCTGCTCGAGCTGCGCGCGAAACTCGTTGACGCTCTCGTCGGCCTGCGCCTGCGTCAGCACGCCCTCGTCGACCAGCTGCTGCATGTAGAGCAGCCGCACGGTGGGGCGATTTTTGATCTTGTCGTAGAGGTGAGGCTGGGTAAACGCCGGATCGTCGCCCTCGTTGTGGCCATGACGCCGATAGCAGACCAGGTCGACCACCACGTCGCGATGAAAGCGCTGCCGGAAGCCGAGCGCCAGCTCGACGGCGAAGACCGCCGCCTCCGGATCGTCACCGTTGACGTGGAGGATCGGCGCCTCGATCATCTTCGCCATATCCGTCGGGTAGGGGCTCGAGCGGGCGTCTTGGGGCAGCGTGGTGAAACCGATCTGGTTGTTGACGATGATATGCACCGTGCCGCCAGTGCGGTAGCCCGCCAGCTGCGAGAGGTTGAAGGTCTCGGCCACCACGCCCTGCCCCGCGAAGGCGGCGTCGCCGTGGATCAGCAGCGGGAGCACGCGCTTGCGCTCGTGGGTGTCGCCGCGTTGGCGCTGCTTGGCCCGCGCCCGCCCTTGGACCACCGGGTCGACCGCCTCGAGGTGGCTCGGGTTCGCCGTCAGCGTCAGGTGGACCGAGCGACCGCTGCGCGTGTCGTAGGTCGTGCTGTAACCCTTATGGTACTTGACGTCGCCGTCGCCCTGGACCGTGGACGGCAACACGCGCCCCTCGAACTCGTTAAAGACCTCTTCATAAGACTGGCCGATGATATTGCAGAGCACGTTCAGCCGGCCCCGGTGGGCCATACCGAAGACGATCTCTTCGCAGCCGAGGTCCGGGGCGGCCTCGATCAGCCCGCGGAGCGCCGGGATCAACGTCTCCGCGCCCTCGAGGGAGAAGCGCTTCTGGCCGAGGTAGCGGCTGTGGGTGAAGCTCTCGAACTGCTCGGCGTCGACCAGCGCGTCGAGCACGGCCTGCTTGGCCTCGCCGTCGCGCTCGGGCTTGCCCCGCACCGGCTCGAACTGCTCTTGGATCCAGCGGCGGATCTGCCGGTCCTGGATATGGATGTACTCGATGCCGATCGACCGGCAATAGGTCTGCTGGAGCACGTCGATGATCTCGCGCAGGGGCAGCCGGTTCGGGGCGCCGAGGTGCCCCGTGTCAAAGACCTGGTCGAGATCGTCCTCGGTAAACTCCCAGTTGCGATAGTCGAGCAGCTCGAGGTCGTCCAGGTTGGAGCCCAGCGGATCGGTCTTGGCTAGCAGGTGCCCCTGACTCCGATAGGCGTAGATCAGGGAGGCCACGTTGGACTGCATATGCGCCGCGCGGGCGTGAAAATCGCAGTCTGTCGTCTGCCCCGGGCCCCGCTCAGCGGCGAAGGCCATCCCGGCGAAGAAGCTCTGCCAAGACTCGGGGACAGAGGCCGGATCGTTCTGCCATTGCTGGTGAAGTTGTTCGATGTAGGCAGGGTCGACGCCCGGGGACGGCGTGGAGGCCGCCGTCTTGGGTGAGCTGGTCACTTCGCTTCGCTCCCGAGCCCTTGCGGCTCTCGTTACGTCTGATACGCGCCGCGCTGTCTCCTTCCGACGGACAGCGACACGACGTCGGCGAAACGTAGCAGGCGGGAGGGTTGTGCTCCACCCGTATACGAACGGCGCCCCCGCGCGCGTCGCCGTTTTCTTATTTGCCCTGATTTTTCAAGCGAATCGAAGGGCGCAGAGCCGATTGACAGGGCGACGCGAACCTGAGTAGCCTCGCCCTATGAGTCGACAACTCCACTGTCCGAATTGCGGTGGTGACCACACCATCACCAACCCTGGTGTCGTGCAGCTGGTCTGCAACTACTGCCAGACCACGCTCTACTGGGGCGAGGACCAGGTGCTGCAGATGGGCGAGAAGTCGATCCTCCCAGAGGACGACACGCGCCTGTTCATGTTCGCCCAAGGCAAGCTCCAGGGCGTGGGCTATCAGGTCACCGGTCACCTGGCCTACGACCACGGGCGGGGCATCTGGCACGAGTGGTTCCTCTCCATGGACGACGGCCGCGAGGCCTGGGTCACCGAAGACGAGCGCAAGCTCTACCTCGAGGTCCAGGTGCAGCCCGACGGCGAGCTGCCGCAGGCCTCGCACCTGCAGGTCGGCCTCGGGGTCTCGCTGGGCGGCGTGCACTACACGGTGCGCGAGGTCGGGACGGCCCGCACGGTCGGCGGTGAGGGGCAGATGCCCTTCGTGATGCTCCCCAACGAGACGTACACCTACGGCGACTGCGCCAGCCTCGACGGTACGCAGTTCGCGACGCTGGAGTACGACAAGGGGGCGGCCCCGACCTGCTTCGCCGGCTACGTGTTGACCCATGAGCACCTCACCATCGACGACGAGAAGCCCTCGGCCTTCGCCTCCGGCGGCGGCTCGCATCAGGCTTCGAACATCACCTGCGGCACCTGCGCGGCCTCCGTCGAGGTCCCCGGTGGGCGCAAGGTCGAGACCAAGGTCTGCGAGTACTGCGGCTCCCAGCTCGACCTCAGCGGCGCCGAGGCCGTGGTGCTTGGGCAGAACCCGCAAGACTACGACCCCCAGTTCTCCTTCGAGGTCGGCCAGAAAGGGACCTTCAAGGGCAAGCCCTACGAGGTCGCCGGCCGGATGCTCTACGAGGACGAAGAGGGCTACCAGTCGCGAGAGTACCTGCTCTTCAACGCCGACGACGCCTACCTCTGGCTCGCCGAGGAGAACGGGCACTATGTGCTCAACCAGCCGACGCAGATGGCGCCGGCCCAGGATCCCTTCTCGATGTCGCCCAAGCAGAAGGTCAAGATCGGCGAGCAGCACTTTCAGTTCTACGAGAGCGGCTACACCACGATGGTCTACGTCGACGGCGCCCTGCCCTGGCAGGCACGCTCGGGCGACATGTTCCAATACGCCGATCTCATTTGCCCGCCGCAGATGTTCGGCGCGGAGACCGACGGCAACGAGGTCGAGTACTTCATCGGCAGCTACATGAAGCCAGAGGAGGTCTACGCGGCCTTCGAGATCAAAGACAAGAAGCCCCCGAAGCCCTACGGCGTGTACCCGGCGCAGCCCTTCAAGCGCTCCGGGGCGGCCAAGCTCGTGATGCTGATCGGCGTCACCCTGGCGCTGGTCAACCTCGGCCTCGGCCTCTGGTCGATGTCCAAGAAGGGCGACCTGGTCTTCAAGCAGGTCTTCTCGGCCGACCAATACCTCAAGGAGTCCTACTCCAAGCCGTTCAAGCTCGACGGCGGCAACGTCATCGCCGTACGCACCTACGCCCCGCTGAAAAACTCCTGGCTCTCTTTGCAGATGGCCTTCGTCGACGTGAAGAAGGAGCAGGTCGTCGCCGAGGTCTGGAACGACATCGGATACTACAAGGGCTACACCGGCGGCGAGCACTGGAGCGAGGGCAGCCGCAGCAAGACGGCCTACTTCAGGGCGCCGCCTCCCGGCACCTACAAGCTGATCGTCAAGGCCAGTGGCGGGCGCTGGCCCGCGCGGCGCCTCGGGCCCCGGCGCGAGAACATGGTGGTCCGCATCTACTCCGGCGTCGTGCGCTCGCTTTACTTCTTCCTTGCCTTCGCCTTCATCCTGCTGATCCCACTCATCGTCTGGGGGTACGGTAGGAACTTCGAGACCCGTCGCTGGGCCCCGGTGATGGGCGACGACGACGACGACTGGGATTAGAGGAGGCTCTGACCATGAAGATCGTAGGATTCGTGCTCGCGATGGTGTTCTTCGTCGGCCTCACGGGCTTTGCCCTCGCCGCCTCGCTGACAGGCTGGGGACTACCGGGGCTGCTCGATAAGCCGGTCAGCATCCGCCAGGGCTCCAAGAGCGGACGCCGCGGCGGCGTGTTCCTCTACTTCTCGACCCGCCGTCACCGCGGCGGTGGCTACGGCCACGGTAAATAGCAGCGCGCTCTCCTCGGCCTCCTCCCTCCTCAGCCCACGATGACGACCAAACGCCCCGCGACCGGACCGCACCAGCTGGTCGAGCATCCGACCGACGGGCCTCGCTTGCCGAAGGAGGCCCCAAGAGGCTCGTCAGCCCTGCTGCTGGCCTCGATCTTCGTCATCGCCGCCTGCGGCCTGACCTACGAGCTCGTCGCGGGGGCGCTCTCGAGCTACCTGATCGGCAACTCGGTCTGGCAGTTCTCGCTGGTGATCGGGCTCTTTCTGACGGCGATGGGCATCGGCGCCTTCCTCTCGCGCTACGTCGACAAGAACCTGATCCGGATCTTCATCCAGGTCGAGATCTGGGTCGGCATCGTCGGTGGCGCGCTGCCGCTGACCCTCTTTGTCGCCTTCGCCCTCCTCAGCACCTTCACGCCGCTCTTGGTCGGCCTCTGCCTCTTGGTGGGGACGCTGGTCGGCCTCGAGATCCCGCTGCTGGTGCGGATCCTGCGCAGGCAGTTCTCGCTGAAAGAGGCGCTGGGCAACGTGCTCTCCATCGACTACCTCGGCGCGCTAGCGGCCTCGCTGCTCTTCCCGCTGGTGCTCGTGCCGAAGCTCGGGATGGTGCGCACCGGCTTCCTCTTCGGCCTCTTCAACGTCGCCGTGGCGTTGCTCGGGATGCGGATGTTCAAGGCCCAGCTGCCGAGCCTCAACCGCCTACGGCTCCAGGCGGGGACCGCGATCGCCCTGCTCATCGTGGGGCTCTTCACCGCTGGCAAGACCACGCGCCTGCTCGAAGACCTCCTCTACGACGACACGATCATCTACGCCAAGACCACCCCCTACCAGCGGCTGATCGTCACGCGCTGGCGCGACGACACCCGGCTCTTCATCAACGGCAACATCCAGTTTTCATCGAAAGACGAGTTCCGCTACCACGAGGCGCTGGTGCACCCAGCGATGGGGATCACCCCCACGCCGCCCAGGCGGGTCTTGCTCCTCGGCGGCGGCGACGGCCTCGGCGTCCGCGAGGTCGTCAAGCATCGGGGTGTGGAGCGCATCGACCTCGTCGACCTCGACCCGGAGATGACGCGCATCTTCAGAGAGATCGAGGGCCTCGCCGAGCTCAACCAGCGCGCCTTGAGGGATGAGCGCGTCCACGTGACCAACACCGACGCGCAGAAGTTCCTCGAGCGCTCGAGGGAGCGCTGGGACGTGATCATCATCGACCTCCCAGACCCCAACAACCTCTCTCTGGGCAAGCTCTACTCCCGCAGCTTCTACCGGCTGCTGGCCAAACACCTGACGCCCACCGGCGTCGTCGTGACCCAGGCGACGAGCCCCTTTTACGCCACCAAGGCCTACTGGTGCATCGTCAACACCATGCGCGCCACCGATCCCATCAAGGGCGGGCCGAAGCTCTATGTGCTGCCCTATCGCGCCAGCGTGCCCTCTTTCGGCGAGTGGGGCTTCTCGATGGCCTCGAAGAGGCCGCTCGATCCCACTCGCATCAAGCTCCGCGGGATCGAGACGCGCTACCTCACCGAGCCCCTGCTGCCCTCGCTCTTCGTCTTCCCCAAGGACATCGCCTGGCGTAAGACGCCGATCAACCGCCTCGACAACCAGGTCTTGGTGCGCCTCTACGAGAAGGGCTACGCCGGCTACAACTACGCCAAGCCGTGAGCCCCTCGCTGGACGGGTCGCCGAGAGGTGCGAGTCCTGTCGACATCGCGATAGAGGTAAGGGTGCTCTCGTTTCTTCTTTTCACCATCCACGATACGGAGGGGACCCATGCGTACACCCAAACCCACCGAGAGCACGGCGCGCTTGATCGAGCACCATGTGTATCTCGAGGCGCGGCTGACCGCGGATGAGAGCACGAAGGACCTAGAGCGCTGACCAACTTACCTCCCGTCGCTGCGCTGGTCTGCGAAATCACAGCGGTTGTTGCTCGTCGGTTGCTTGCTACCAGCAAGCCCTCCTCGCTCCTACGCCGTGATTCCGCATCCTTCGCGCAGCTCGGTCCGGTAAGCTGATCAGCGGGCGGCAAGGCCAAGCCTCGTACGAAGCGCGTCTTCGGCAAGGGCTTACGTGGAGCGATCGATGGGCCGGTGAAGGCCAACCTGGCGTGATGGCGATCATCGCGGGGCTGTTGGCCGACGCTCCAGACAGCGTCGTGGCCGGGCCTACGACGGCTATCTCCCAGGCGGCTGACGCGCTCGAAGCCGCCAACGCGGCCCACGTGCAGGCGATCGGTGCGGTCCAGATCGCCTATGGGCAAGATCTCACGGCTCGTGGCGACTGGATCCGTCAGTATGAGAAGGTCTACGGTGAGCTCGTCGCGCGCGTGCTCGGGTCAGCGGCAAGGTCGTGTGAAGCGGCGGCGAGGACTCAAGGTAGATGGCGTATCTGCCCTGAGAGGTTGCCGCGGCCTTGACCGAACACGCTCATCACGGACACCTTTTCGCCAGCCTTTCGTGGATTGTGGTGTCCGCCGGCTGGCAGCCGTGTGTCTGCTAGCGGACGCGGAGCTTCTTGGGGGCTTTGTAGCGGCGGCCTTTGTACTCGACCTCGAAGTAGCCGCTCTTGGCGTCTGAGGGGACGGTGACGATGAGGCGTTTACCGCCGCCAAGGACTTTATGCGGTAACGGGCGACCGTCGAGGTAGACGCTGACGGAGATGCGGGGGGGCGTGAGGGTGAGGGTGACTTCGCTGCCACGGCGGGCCTTGAGTGGGGTCACGGTGAAGGCGAGGAGCGGCGCCGGGGGGACGATGGTGAGCTTCTGCTTGAGCGTGATCCGCTTGCCCAAGGTCTCGATCGCGACCGTACCCGTCTTGGCGCCCTGTGGGATCCGGGCCCAGACCTGGTTGCCCAGCACGCGGGTGACCTTCAGCTCGGTCTTGTTGATGAAGACGCGGACGCCCTTCTGGAAATTGGCCCCTTGGATGCGCAGCAGCGCGCCGTAGGATGCCTTCTTGGGCAGAAAGGACTTCAGCTGGGCGTACTGCCGCACCTTGACGTTCTTTTGGGTCTGCGCCGAACCGGCGCTGGTGACCACGACCATCCGGCCGGTGCGCGCGGTCTTCGGCAGCGTGACCCATAGCTGCGAGGGGAGCTTCTTCTTTTTCAGCTTCAACCGAACACCCGCGAGGAGCACGGAGCTGCCCTTGGTGAAGCCGGTGCCCTCGATGCGCACGACGGTGCCGGGAGGGCCACCCATCGGTTTCACGGAGACGATGGTCGGCGGGTACTGAACCTCGAACTTGCCGCGCGCCTTCACCGTGCGCGTGCCGCGTCGTACACCCACACGCCCGCTGCGCACGCCCGCTGGCACCTCGGCGACGATCTGGGTCGACGCCAGCGTGCGCACCGTGAGGGTGCGGTCGCCGATCAACACCTGGTCGCCGGCGATGAAGTGCTGGCCGAAGACGCGGATCCGCGTGCCCGGAGGGCCGTACGTAGGCTGGAAGCTCTTGACCTTCTGTGGGCGCACCACGGTGAACTCGGCCGTGGACGTCACGCTGCGACCGCCGCCGCCGCGCACCGTGAGCTTGCCCGTGGCCTGCCGCCGTCCGACCAGCGCGACGAGCGTGGTCGCCGTGCGCGAGCGCACCTTCAGCTTCTTGCCGCCGAGCAGCACCTGATCCTTGCTGTCGAAGCTCTTGCCCTCGATCGTGATCAGGGTGCCCGGGGAGCCGCTCTTGGGCTTGAAGCGGCTGATCACCGGGGGCGGCAGCTGCACCTCGAAGCGCGCCTTCGAGGTCGCCACGACGCGCTTGCCGCGGCGGATCGATAGCCGCCCGGAGCGCGCACCAGCCGGCACCTTGGCGGTGATCATCTTCACAAGCGCGCGGGTGACCTTCATCGCCACACCGCCGAGGAGCACCTCGTCTTTGGGCAAGAAGTGCAGGCCGCGGATCGTCACGCTGACGCCGGGGTCGCCCCGCTGGGGCGAGAAGCTCGAGATCTTCGGCGCCCGCTCGACCATGAAGGCCTCGTCGGCGCTGCTGTCCGGGAAGCCGGGCTTCGAGACCACGAAGCGGTCGGACACAGCGTCCCGTGGCAGCTGCACCTGGAGCGTGGTCTTGGTGACCTTCAGCACTCTCAGGGTCTTGCCGTTGAAGCGCACCTTGGTCGCGGTGTCGAAGTGCTCGCCGGTGATCGTGACCTTGGCCCGAGCCTTCCCCTGCTTGGGCGAGAAGCTCGTGATCGTCGGAGCCTTGCGCACCTGCCATGTGGCGTCGGCGCCCTTGGGCGCGTCGCGCTTTTTCTTTTTACCCTGGGCGCTAGCGACCCCGGGCGAGGCGAGGAGCAGCCCGCAGGCGGCGAGCAGAGCTCCTGTGTGGATGACACGGTCCAACATCGTATGCGGCCTCCTGCGCAGCTGCCTGGCGCCTCATGCGCCGTGCGCCCAATGACATCAGACGCCATCAACGCGCGGCGCTATTCAACCAGCCCTCGGACACGAAGAAAAGAGGGGATTCTGTGAAGAGAAAGGGCCTGAAAACGACCAACGGCCGGTCGCGTCGACCGGCCGCTGAAGTGAGCTTGGTGGAGGCGGCGACCAGATTCGAACTGGTGAATGGAGGTTTTGCAAACCTCTGCCTTGGACCTCTTGGCTACGCCGCCATGTGCGAAGCGCCGCAAACATTAGCGGGCCGATCGCAGGTCGTCAACCCACCCTTCGACCGAATCGACGACCCAACCTCGACCGAATCGACGACCCAGCCCACGTCTCCGGATCCGCGCCCGAAACGTCAGCGATAACGACGGGCCACGTCCCCGGATCCGCGCCCGAAGCGTCAGCGATAACGACGGGCCACGTCGCCGGGGATCGTTCCCGCGCGCTTCAGCGCCTTGATTCGCAGGCGGACGCGATGGAGGAACATCTCGGCGTTGCGCTTCATCGCCCGGTTGAGCAGCGCGGCCGGCGCGTAGGTCTTGGTCTCCGCGTGGACCCTATAGGTGATCGCGACCTTGTCGTTCTGTTCGTCCCAGGGCTCGATACGGGCGAAGCCTCGGTAGCGCTTGAACGTGCCGCTGGACATCGCCCAGCGCAGCTCGTAGACGCCCTTGCCCAGGTGGTTGAAGGTCAACTTGAAGGCGATCCAGCCGTCGCGTAGCGGCCAGGGCAGCCGCGTCTCGATTAGCCCATAGCGCACCTTCCCCACCTGCTTGATCAGCCGAGACGTCTTGATGCGCAGCATGTAGTGCTGGTAACTCGCGATATCCAAGAGCATGTGCACCAGCGCGTCGGAGCTGCCCTCGGCGATGCCCAGCGCCTCGCCGACGCCGACCTTGCTGCCTTTCGGTGCTGGCAGCATCTGCACCAGCACGCGTCCCTTCTCGAGCGCGTCGAGCTGCTTTGTCGTGAGCTTCGGCAGCCGCGTCCTCGCCTCGGCAGCCGTCGATGTCGCCAGTGAGAGCAGCAGCGAGGTCGCCAGCGAGAGCGCCAGCGTGAGCGAGACGGGCAGCAGGTGGTGGCGGGGGGGGGCGGTCACGGCGCTAGGGTCGAGGTTGTCTTCGCGGTGGTCGAGAGCGTCTTGCTGCGTCGATCGACCGGCGTCGTCGAGACCTTGGTGAGGCCGCGCCAGAGCTGGGACATCGCCATATCGTACTCGAAGAAGGCCATCATCTTGCTCTCGATGACCTGCTTCCAGAGCGTCCGCGCCTCGGCGACCTTGCCGGCGGCGAGCAGCCGATCGGCCTGGTAGTAGGCCAGCTCGGCTCGTTTTCCGACCGAGGTCGCCTGCTTCAGCAGCGCCTCGTAGCGGACCGTGCCCAGCGAGAGCTTGGCCAGCTTGTGGTACCAGCGTTTGCCCTCGAGGCCGCGCAGATACGCCAGCGCGAGCGGATCGGGGCGCTGCCCGGCGCGTCGCGCCAGCCCCACGACCCAGAGCGAGCAGTAGGCCTTCAGATACTCGCCGACCTCGCGCCGCCCCAGCGCGCGGTGATAGACGTCGAGGGCCTCGGGGAGGTGCCCACGGAGCACCAGCATCGCGAGCACGTCGGGGTAGGTCTCGCGCCGCGAGGGCGCGACATCGATCGCCTTGTCCAGCGCGTCGAGGGCCTCCACCGTGCGCCCCAGGGCGTAGAAGCTGCGCGCCAAATGAACCCACGCCTCCGCGTGGAGCGCTGCCTTGGGTCCGAGGCGGTTGAACTGCAGCCAGGTCGCGATCGCGCGCCGATGCTGGCTCTTGATCGCCGCCGGGTCGCCGCCGAGAGACATCGCGCGGGCGCGCAGACTCTCGATCCGCGCCTGCCAGTACACGCGCTCGGCGACGCTGTTCATCGCCAGCCTCTCGCCCTGCCTCAAGAGCTTCAGCGCGCCGGCCTGGTCGCGCAGCTTGAGCCGGATGAGCGCCAGCTGCTTCAGGGTCTGCGCTGAGGGCTTGGCCGCGAGGGACTTCTTCAGCGTCTGCACGGCCAGCTCGACCTGTCCGGCGCTATAGAGGCCGAAGCCGACCGCGTAGTAGACGCTCGAGAGGGAGTGTCTCAGCCGTTTGCCTTGCCGCTTGGCGACCCGCCGGTGGTAGCCCTCGAGCTCCTCGAGGCGCTTACGGGCCGCGTCGAGCTGCTCCGAGTCGATCAATAAAAACACCCGCCGCGCGTACTGCTTGGCCAGCGCCTCCGCGAGCTTGCGGCTGCCGGGCTCGAGGTGGTGCGCTTGCTCGTAGGCCGCCACCGAGAGCAGCGTCGCCTGGGTGCGCGCCGCGAGGCGCCCCACGCAGGTGAAGGCGCGCGCTTGCTTGGGGAAGCGGCGGCTCGCGGCCTGGCAGACCCGCAGCGCGATCCGCGGGTGGTGCTCCTCGAACTCCTCGGCGAGGCGCAGATGATCGTCGACGTTGGTCGACGGCGAGACGACCTTCTCCAGCAGGCCGATCAGGGCGTCGTTGCGATCGCTCTTGGGCAGCGTGCGCAGCCGCTTCAGCGCCTCGTAGGGGCGATCGACCCATAGATAGAGCCGCGCGAGGTTGTAGCCCGTCTGTCTGAGCATGGGGAAGGTGAAGCGCGAGTGGCCGCGGAGGAAGCCCCGCATCGGGCCCAGCCGCTGCAGCGACGCGCGCTGCGCGAGGTAGACCGCGCGCAACGTCTCGAGGGTGAACCTCGAGGGCCAGACCAGCGCGGTTCGCTCAAGCACGGGGATCACCCGATGCCCCTTGGCGCTCGGGCCGTACATCGCGGTCATCGTGGCGTCGATCCAGCTGATCACCCGCGAGAGCTCCTTGGCCAGCGCCTTGCGTCGTGGGGCGCTGGCGAGGCCCTCTTGCACGCAGAGCGCCGGCAGCACCCGACGGGTGTCTCCCCGCGGGGCGTAGCGCTCGACGATCGCGTTGGCCAGCTTCGCGAGCGCGCCGTCTTTGGGCTTGCCGGCGTAGATCTCGGCCGGGTCGTAGAGCTGGGCCGCGCGGAAGAACGTCTGCATCGCCGCCGTGCCACGGCGGCGCCTGCGCAGCTGGTGGTGCGCCTTGGCGATGAGGTAGGCCGAGAGCCGCGCTCGCAGGGTGGGGCGCTGCGGGTGTGCGAGGGGCAGGCTGGTGTAGAGCTGGCGTAGCCGCGTCAGGTTCTTGCGCGTGACGTAGGCAGGGAGACGGTGCGTGACGAAGACCGCCGGGCGCGTCGGGGAGATCGCCGGGCGGGGTGGGCGGCAGGCCGCCAGCGTGGCCCCACCCAGGACGACGGCGAGGAGCAACATAGCGACGTTCAAGGGCTTTTGCATCTTTTGATCAGTGTAGCGACCACCCCTGAGGCGGTCCAGGTGTTTCCCGGCGTCCGGGGCTGCCACGCGTCTTGTCTGCCGAGCGCAAAAAAGTTGCCGCAGCCGGCCCCGTTGATCAGCATCGAGACAGGATCGGCATCGAGACAGGATCGACCAAGAGGGCGAAGGCATGAGGGCGAAGGCATGAGGGCGAAGGCATGAGCGAGCAGGCTGGCGCGGCGTCGAAGATCGTGGTGCAGAAGTATGGTGGCTCGTCGGTGGCCGACGTGGAGCGACTGCAGCGCGTGGCGCGCCGGGTCGTCGACACGGTCGAGTCCGGCTATCGCGTCGCTGTCGTGATCTCGGCGATGGGCAAGACCACCGACCAGCTGCTCTCGCTGGCCAAGGAGGTCTGCGCCAACCCACCCCGCCGCGAGGTCGATATGCTCGTCACCGCCGGCGAGCGGATCGCCAGCTCGCTCTTGGCGATGGCGATCCACGAGCTGGGCCATGAGGCGGTCTCCTTCACCGGATCGCAGTGCGGGATCATCACCAGCCATCGGCACAACAACGCTCGGATCCTCGAGGTGCGGCCCTATCGCGTGCAAGACGAGCTCGACGCCGGGCGGATCGTGATCATCGCTGGCTACCAGGGGGTGTCTTACAAGCGTGAGGTGACGACCCTCGGCCGCGGCGGCACGGACACCACGGCGGTGGCGATGGCGGCCGCCCTCGGCGCCGAGTACTGCGAGATCTGCTCCGACGTCGATGGCGTCTACACGGCGGATCCGCGGGTCGTCGGTGAGCCCCGGCACCTCGAGGCGGTGAGCTACGACGAGATGCAGGAGCTGGCGCTCCACGGCGCGAAGGTGCTCAACGCCCAGGCGGTCGAGTTTGCCCGCCGCCACCGGATCCTGATCGTCGCCCGGGCCACCAGCGGCTCGGATAAGGCCACCCGCATCGCGTCCCCCGCCGACACCGAGGGCGCCGGCGCGGTGGGCGTCACGGCGACGCGCGGGCTCTGGCGCTTTCGCGGGAAGGGTGGCGCCGAGCAGCTCGCGGCGCTCTCGAGGATCCTCGAGGAGTCCCAGACCGCGCCGCTCTTCACGCGCCTCGAGGGCGCGCAGCCGATGGTCGTCGTCGACATCACCAACTGCCACCACGTGGAGGTCCTCGAGCAGCGGATCTGCGAGGCCGGGGAGCTCGAGATCACCCGGGACCTGGCGACCGCCTCGGTGGTCGGCCTCGGCGTGGGTGACGATCCGGCTCACCTGAAGACGCTCTTCGCCGCCGCCGAGGACGCTAGCGCCGAGGTCCTCGGCGTCGACAGCGCGCCGCTGCGGCTGACCGTGCTGACCCGCCCCGAACGCCTCGACGAGCTGCAGCGCGCGCTCCACGCCCGCTTCGTCGAGGCTCAGCGCCAGTCGTAGTCGAGGCTCAGCGCCAGTCGTAAGAGAGCCCGAGCCCGAGTCGAGCAGAGAGCGCGCCGTAGCTGCCGGCCGTGGAGGCGAGCCCGCGTCCGGCGGCGGCCTGCTTGCACGAGGCGTTGTCGACGTCGAAGCGAGCGTCGACACAGGCCGGCAGGGTCGACGGGTCGAAGTCCGAGTCGTCGTTGGTGAGCGTGGGCACCCAGATCAGCCCAAGGCCAACCCGCAGCGAGAGCCGGGAGGTCAACCAGAGGCGAGCTGCTGCCACCAGGTCGAGCTTCCAGCCCTCGGCGGCGATCGGGCTCAGCGCCGAGCTGCTCACGGCGCTGCTCTCGACCATCAGCCCGCCCGAGAGCTCGAGCCGCGACCAGACCCGCCAGCGGACGCCGACCTGTCCGGCGAGCACGTCGTGGAAGCCGCGGAAGTGCACCAGCTGCTGCGGCACCTGCGGATCGCGCTGCAGCTGCCGCCCGGTGAGGCGAATGTCGAGGCGGTCGTGGCGACGGTAGGTCATCCAGCGTAGCTGCGCCGAGAGCGCCAGCGTGGGTCGCAGCTGCCAGCTGACGCCGGCGGTGACGATGTCGGGGAGCTGGTAGTTGACCAGGCTTCGCCCGTGGAGATCGCGCTGAACGCTGCCGAGCTCGGCCTGCGCGGCCTCGAGCACGGCCTGGGAGCGACGAATCCAGGCGTCGCCGTCTGCGGGGATCCTGTTGCCGCCGAAGCCCACCAGCACGCTGACGTAGCCCACGCCGATCACCACGTCGGGGTGGACGTGCCCGATCAGGCCCGCGGCGAAGCCGAGGGCGTTGGAGGTCCCGGAGATGTGGATCGCCTCCGCCGCGCGGTCGTTGCCATAGCCGCAGCGCTGGCCGCCCCCGCAGTCGCCGAGGGCGATGTACTCGCCGGCGTCGCGCCTCGCGCCGCCGAGCAGGGCCGCGTCACGAACGAAGGCGTAGGAGAGTGAGCCAAACACGTAGCTCGTCGAGAAGCCGATGTACCAGCCGTCGGTGATCCGCAGCGCGGCGCCGAGGGTCACGTAGAGCTGAAAGAGCGAGAAGGACACGCCGTGATAGCGGCTCGGGCCCTGCGCTGCGGCGTCGAAGAAGTCGTCGACGCCGTTGGCGTAGGACGTTCGCTCCCAGGTGGGGGTGTGGATGGCCACCCCGACGACCAACGCGTCGAGGCCGAGGTCGCTGATCGCGGCGCCGAAAAGCTGCGGCAGGACAGTCAGCGAGCGCTCCCTGGGAGAGCTGCCGCTCGTCGGCGCGCCGGTCGCTGGGTCGACCCGTCGTCGCCTGACAGAGGTCGCGCTCAGCGCCGCCATGCCGTCGATGTAGAGGTGGTGCCCTTCGAGAAAGCCCATCGTCGCTGGGTTGTAAAAGAGCGACCCGGGGTGGCGGGACGCGGGTCCGATCAGCGCCAAGCCACCGACGCGCGAGCCGTAGAGCGGCGCACCCCGAGCCGAGCCGGGACCTGCACATAGCAGCAGAATCCATGCACAAAGTGACGTTATGTGAGGTAGTCTGGGCAACCTTGACCGCTCCAGGGGACTTCCCTATCATACGGCGCACGACGTAGGTAAACTATGAAATCGGTGAGTTGCAAGCTGTTGTTGGTGACCTTGAGCGTTGGGCTGCTCACGGGCTGTGAGGTCACAGCGGAGAAGATCAAGACCTGGAAGGGCACGCAGAAGGGGCCAGCCAAGCTGCGCGCCGCCGTCCTCGACGACAAGGTCAAGACCGACCTGCGAGTGATGGCCGCCGAGGCGCTCGCGGAGATCAACCTGGTCGACTACTTGGCCAAAGATCTCAAGACGCTCGCCGCTGGCGCGCGCGACAAGGTGACCGGGGCTCTGTCTGCGCGCCTGATCAAGCGGATGGAAGGCACGAGCCCGCAGGCCACGACGAAGGTGCAGATCCAGGCCAAGGACGCGCTCTTCAGCCTCCGTGGGGCCTTCAGCGACGCGACCCGTCGCAAGGCCGACGAGGCGCTCGTGAAGTGGGTCGCTGGCGATTGGATCGCGCGCAGCGGCGGCGAGCATAGCGCCGAGAAGGTCGTGACGACGATCGGGGCTTCGGCCGCGCCGATGCTGGCCGAGTCGATCGGCGCCGATCCGAAGGTCGTGCTGACCATCGCCAAGCTGCTCAAAAAGATTGGCAAGGAGGCCGATCGTCTGGTGGCGGCGAAGAAGCTCGTGGCCCACGTGATGGACTACAACCCGCCACAGAAGGCCAGCTTCGAGGCTCTGGGGCGGATGCAGGCGCCGGCCTCGCGGGCCTACCTGCAGAAGGTCGCGAAGGTGGGCAAGGGAGAATATCGAGGCTGGGCGCTGCGAGCGCTGAAGTACGATCCCGATCCGAGCACGATCCCGGTCGCCGGAGCGATCGCGGGTAGCGCCAAAGAGCCCGACCCACTGCGGGGCGCCGCCTTCGAGGCGCTTGAGACGATCAAGGGAGCCAAGACCGCGGAGGTGCTCTCGAAGATCATCGCCACCGACCCCAAAGACCTCGTGCGCTACCGAGCGATCGAGGCGATCACCGCCTGTTGTGGCGGTGAGGGTGTCGGAAAGTTGCTCGAGGCCTTGCCTTCGAAGGAGAATTACAAGAAAAGAGACGTCAAGGACTTCATCGAGAAGGACATCAAGCGGGTCGGTAAGGCTGCGGTGCCTGCGCTGCGAAAGGCCCTCGAGAGCAAGAGCTGGATCGCGCGAGTCATCGCCGTGCGGTTGCTCGGACAGCTCGGGAGCAAGCAAGATGCGGACGCCCTGAGCAAAATGACCGCGGATCGGGCGAAGCTCAAAGGATGGGGCAGCCCGGCCACGGTGGGCTCAGAGGCCAAGGCGGCGCTGGCGTCGTTGAAGTAAGAGCGAAGCAAGAGGGCTCACGACGACGATAGCCGATCATCGATATCGTCGATATCGTCCATAGATATCGTCGCCGGCGGAGTCAGATGATGATAAGATGCCGGCTCTTCCAACAGCCGGCACGGCCGGCAGAGCCGGTATAGCCGCGGTGATGGCCGCAAGCAGAGCGTCGGTCCATGGACCAAAACAAGAAAACGATGCGCCATTTTTACTGCCGAGATGTCCTCTGGGACACCTTCGAGCAGATGGCGAACGATTTCGACTGCTCCATCGACTACCTCATCAACGAAGCGATGAGGTACTACGCCAGGAGCAAAAACTACGCTCCGCCGCCGCAGCAGCAGCCCGCGGCGCCCCCGCCGCAGCGTGCTCCAGCTCGCCGACCCCCGCCACCTCCGGGACCACCGCAGGGCGCGGGTTATAGCGCGCGCCGCACGGTGCAGCAGCCGGGCTATCGCGACCAGCCGCCGCCGTCACGCCGGCCACCGCCCGGCGCCCGGCCCCAGATGGATCCGCAGCAGGCGCCCACGCTGTACCTTATCTTCAACAACCAGCGGATCCCGATCGACAAAGACCAGTTCATCATCGGCCGTGGCTCCAAGACGTCCGATCTGGCGATCAAAGACGGAAACATCTCGCGCAAACACTCTGCGATCATTCGCCGCAACGGGACCTACTACATCAAAGACCTCGGCAGCACAAACGGCATCGACTACAAGGGCATGCGCATCGACAACAAGCGCATCGATGAGGGCGATGTCTTCCACCTCTGCGACTACGAGCTACGTTTTACGTATCGCCCGTAGCTCAGCCGCTGCCCAATGCTGGAGCGACGGCGTAGCACCCTAAGACGAGCGATCTCCGGTGGCGTGATGCTGGCGCTCATCGCCTGCTTGCCCCTGCTCGCCTTCGAGCTGATCTACGTCTTCGCCGTCTGCCGTCCGCAGCTCGAGGGGGGGCAGGCGGTGGCCCTCACCGCGACGTTGGCGGGGCTGCTCTTCTGCACCGCAGCGCTGATCGGCGCGCTAGAGGGGCTGGTCATCGTCGCGGTCTCCTCCCTCGCCGAGCGGCTGGCTACCCAGCGGTTGGCTCAGCCCCGCTGGATCGCCGCGCTCTACACGCTGCTCAGCGCCCCGCTGCTCAGCTATGGCGTTGCCCAGGCCTTCGCCGGTCGGCGCGCCCAGCAGATCTGGGGACGGCACGTGATCGCGCTTGGGGTCGGCCTGTTGGCCCTGGCTCTGACCTACCTCGTCGTGCGCCTCGTCGTGGCGGCCCGCGACCGCTTTCGTCTGCGACGGTGGACAGGGCGGCAAGCGCTGCCGCTGCTGATCCTGGCGCTCCTCGGGGCTGGAGCGCTCTACCTGGTCGACCAGCGTGTGCTGCGGCGACTCTATGGGTTCTTTCATCTAGGGCTAGCGCTTGGAGCTGCGCTCCTCGCGCAGCTCGCGGTCGCAACAATACACGCTGGCTGGCGTCCCACAAGCCGCCTGATCGGCCGGATCCTCGAGCCTCAGGTCGCGACCCTGCTGCTCGTCGCCGCGGTGGCGAGCGGGGCCTTCGCCCTCGATCGAGCCAGCCGCTCGCAGGCGCTGCGCTTCGCCATTGACGAGCACAGCGTCCTCGGAGGGAAGCTGTTGCGCGCGGCCTCATGGATGCGACTGCTGAGGAGGCGTGGGCCGGCCAAGGCCGCCGCCGCCAAGGGCAGCGTTCGAGGCGGCGCCGCCCTGCCCGCCGGGCCGAGGGTCAAGGGCGCCAGCGTGCTGCTGATCACCATCGACGCCCTGCGCGCCGACCACCTCGGCTGCTACGGCTATCGGCGCAAGACCTCACCGGCGGTCGACGCCTTCGCCCGAGAGGCTGTGCTCTTTCGCCGCGCTTACTGTCCCACCCCGCACACCTCCTTCGCCATCAGCTCGCTACATACCGGGCGCTCGATGGTCTCGGCGCTAGCGGCGCGGCAGACCCTCGCCCGCAGCTTTCGACGCCAGGGCTACAAGACCGGGGCGTTCTTCCCGCCGGCCGTGTTCTACATCGACGGCGACCGCTTTCGAGCGTTCCGGGAGCGTCGCTACGACTTCGAGTGGGTCAAGCTCGAGTACCTGCCGGCGAAGAAGCGTGTCGATCAGGTGCAGCGCTACCTGAAGATGCTGCCCGCCACCCAGCCCGTGTTTCTCTGGGTCCACTTCTTCGAGCCCCACGAACCCTACGAGGCGCGCCCGCCGCATCGCTTTGGCACACGGCCGATCGACCGCTATGATGGAGAGATCGCCTATGTCGACCAGCAGATCGGTCGGCTGCTGACGATCGTGCGCGCCCGCCGCCCGAAGCTCGTCGTCGCGCTCTCGGCCGATCATGGCGAGGCCTTCGGAGAGCATGGGGGCCACTACCATGGGACCTCGGTCTACGACGAGCAGGTTCGCATCCCCCTGCTGATCGCGGCGCCGGGGGTCGAGCCTCGACAGGTCGAGGGGCCAGCGCAGCTCCATGACCTGGCGCCGACCTTGCTGCGGCTGGTCGGGTTCTCCCCGCCAGAGACGATGCGAGGCACGGACCTCGGCCCCTGGTTGGCGGGGGCGTCGGCTCAACGACTTCCGTCGGCGCTGGTCGAGCTGAGGCATAAGAAGGCGCTCGTCGGGGTTCGCTACAAGCTGATCGAAGACAGCCGCCTCGACTTCGCGCAGCTCTACGATCTAAGAGCCGACCCGGCCGAGCGGAAGAACCTCGTCTCCGCCAGGCCAGCGCTCTTGGCGCAGCTGAGGCAAGCGCTGCAGCGCCGGCTGGTGGCGCCGCGGATCCGCGCTGGAGGCCACGCAGCGCGGATCCTGGCCCAGGCGCGGGCCGGCGATCCGGGCGCGGCGGCGAGCCTGATCGAGCTGGCGAAGGGGGGGACGAGGCAGCAGCGCCGAGACGCCTTGACGTTGCTCCTCGGCCTCCGCGTGCGAGCGGCACGATCCGTGATGATCGCAGCGATGAGCTCGAAGGATCCGCCCCAGCGGATCGTGGGGACGGTGGGCGCCGCGCTCTTTGGCCACCGGGCGGCGCTGGCGAAGCTCTCGACTGTGCTCGCCCGCGTCGATCTGCCGCCGGCGCTCTCGCGAGCGGGGCAGCTAGCCCGTGCGCTAGAGCTGCGCGACAAGGCCAGCGCCGCGCCGCTGATCGCGATGCTCGAGGGCGAGAAGGACGTATACAAGGCGAACGAGCTGATCGACGCCCTCGGCGTGCTCGGCGCGACCGAGGCGCAAGCCGCGCTGCTCGCCCGCTTGAAGGCGCTACGCACCCGGCCGGCGGCGATCCGCGCGTTGGGGCTCATCCGGGCCAAGGAGGCCGTCCCCGCGCTGCTGAAGATCCTGCGCGAGGGGCGCTTCGTGGTCTGGCGTTATCGAGCCGCGCAGGCGCTGGGGCGCATCGGCGACCCGCGGGGGCGGCCGCTCTTGCAGACGCTGGCTGAGCGGTCGCGAGATAGGCTGCTGGTGGCGCACGCGCTGCCCGCCCTGGCGGCCCTTGGCGGGCTCCCCGTGCCTGGGACTCGGCTGGTCGACGAGGCGACGCGCTGCGCCGCGGGGCAAGAGCTGTTGCTGGTGCTGGGTAAGGGCTGCAGCTGCACGGTCCGCTGTGGCGCCGAGCTGGTGAGCACGGTCACCGATGTCGGGAAGACGAAGCGGGACCCCAGCTGGGGCGCGGTGGTGCCGCTGCGTAGAGCGGGGGTGCTGAGGATCGAGACCAAAGGGAGCTGCGCGCTGCTCTACGCCTCGCTTCGGCCGACGCCCTCGCCGACCGCGACGCCCACCCAACCTGACAAGGCGACGAAAGCACCGTAAGATCACGAGTCGCTGGGCGTTGGCACCTTTGGTTGCCAAGCGCTGTACGGTTGAGGTTGCCGAGCCGCACCGTTTTGGTCGATGGTAAGGGCGAGGCTGGTCGAGACACGTTAGACGAGGAATGAGCATGGGTTACGACGGCACGTCGCTGGTCGGCCAGGTGTTGGGTGACACCTACCGCGTCGAGCGCGAGCTGGGCGGCGGCGGTATGGGCGCGGTCTACGAGGCCTCCCATCTACGCCTGCGCCGCCACTTCGCGATCAAGGTGCTCTTCCCCAAGGTCGCCGCCAACGAGGAGGCGCTGGCTCGCTTTCAACGCGAGGCCCAGATCACCTCCAGCCTCGGCCACCCGCATATCGTCGAGGTGATCGACTTCAACCACGCCCCCGACGGATCGCCCTATATCGTGATGGAGCTGCTCGAGGGGCGAGACCTCGAGGGGCTCCTCCAAGAGAGGGGGCCGCTGCCCCTCGAGCGCGTAGCGACGATCTTCGGTCAGGTCGCCGGTGCGCTGCTGGCGGCCCATGAGCAGGGTATCATCCACCGAGACCTCAAGCCCTCGAACGTCTTTCTCTGTGACAAGGCCGGCCAGCGCGACGTCGTCAAGGTGGTCGACTTCGGGATCTCGAAGGTGCTGGGCTCCAAGAGCGTCGTCACGCGGACCCAGGCGACGATGGGCACACCGGGCTACATGTCACCGGAGCAGGCGGAGGGGCGCGCGGCGGAGGTCGACATCCGCACCGACGTCTTCGCCATGGGGACGATGCTCTACGAGATGCTCTCCGGGCGGCCCCCCTTCGCTGGCGAGTCGATCCCGACCATGCTCTACAAGATCGTGCATCAGCCGCCGCCGCCGCTGCGGGGGGTCTGCCCTGGGATCCCGGCTGAGATCGAGGTCGTCGTGCATCGCGCGCTGGAGAAGAGCCCGGAAGACCGCTTTCCGTCGATGGAAGAGATGGTGGTGGCTCTCGGCGAGGCCCTGGCGGGCACCAGCGCGGAGCTCCGTGGCAGCTTGCTCTCGGCTGCGGGCGTCTCCATGACGGCGCCCATGGCGGGCTCTATGGTGAGTGCCTCATCGGAGCGCGTTGCGGTCTCGAAGCCGGTCGCCAGACCCAAGGGGGGCGCGACGACGCTCTCGTCGAGCGCGGCGGAGCTCGAGCTGAAGCGCCAGCAGAGCGCGCGACTTCTCTGGGTAGCGCTGGCCTTGGTGGTGCTCTTGGCCACCGTGGCGACGGCCGCGATCTTGCTGAGAGAAGAGCGGCCAGAGGTGGCGACCAAGTTTGTGGAGGAGCAGCCCGCCACGCCACCGCCTCCCGTCGAGACGCCAGCGCCGGCACCTCGGCCTCCACGGCAGCTGCTCGTCGAGGTCGTCGCCGAGGGCAAGGGGCTTAGGAAGGCGGGCTGCAGCCTGTATCCAGTGGGCGGCGCCGAGCGTGTCGCGCGCGCGCTCCCCTGCCGCTTCAAGGTGCTAGAAGGCACCGAGGTGCGCCTCGAGCTGCGCCGTGGTCGCAAGCACGTCTCGCGCAGCTTCAAGGTGAGCGCCGCTCGCCGCTTCGCCGCCCGGTACCGCGCGCGCAGGCTGCTGCTGGCCGAAGCCGACCCCAAGCCGGTCGCCGCCAAGCCGAAGCCGCCCAAGCCGGTCGCCGCCAAGCCGAAGCCGCCCAAGCCGGTCGCCGCCAAGCCGAAGCCGCCCAAGCCGAAGCCGCCCAAGCCGAAGCCGCCCAAGCCGAAGCCGCCCAAGCCGCCCAAGCCTGCGCCAGCTGGTGAGCGGGCCAAGCCCGGGCCAAAGAAGAAAGACGACTGGGGCACGCCGGAGTTCTGAGCGCCGATGCTCTCTGGGCGTTGGCGACCGCCCAATAGTTGCGGCAGGCTTTGCTGCTGAACATACGGAGGATCTGTGGCTCTCTCTGCTTCGACTCATGGCTCGCTGATCATGATCGCGTCGCTGGTGCTCTTCGCTGCATCCACGGCGCACGCCGACAAGAAGGTGCTCGTCGCGAGACCGGGCCTCGCCCCCGGGCTGACCGACGCTCAGAAGAGGAGCATCCGCGACGGGATGTATCGCGGCCTGACGGCGGCGAAGGCCTACGCCGTCGACGAGGGGGACATCGACGACGAGATGAAGAGAGCCGGGGTGACCTCGCTGGTGAGCAGGGCGGCCTCGCTGAAGGTCGCCAGGCAGATCGAGGCCTACGCCGTGCTGCGCTATCAGGCGAAGCCCATCGGCGACAAGGTGAAGGTGCGCGTCACGGTGGTGACGACGGATAAGGACTCGCTGGTCTTTCGCGACCTATTCGTGCCGTCGGAGCGGCTCGAAAACAGGGTCGAAGCGGTCACCCGCGCGCTGGTGGGGGGCGCCGCGCGAGGTGGCGCGGCCAATAGTGGCGAGGCCAGTGGCAGCGTGGCCAGCGGCAGCGCGAAGGGCGACGCCCCCTCGCCGCTCGTCCAGCGGCCCCTTCACGAGCCTGATCCCTTCGTCGCGAGCGGCTTCGTCTTCGAAGCGCACGTCGCTGGCTCGGTGCCGGGCGGCGGCAACGCGAGCGAGGTGCTCTCCGTTGGCTTTCAGGCGGGCGCCAACGTCGGCTGGCAGCTAGGGATCGGCAGCTTTCAATCGATCACGCCACAGCTCGTCTTTGGCTTCTCCTCTTGGAGCCTGCAAGACGGCGTCGTGCTCAACCCGAACAACGGCGCGATACCGGTCACGGGCTCGGCGAATATGCTCAACGTGCTCGTTGGAGCGCGCTACACCCTCCACCTCGGCGCGGCCTCTGTCTGGACAGGCTTCGCGCTCGGCTTCGGTCGTCTCGCGGCCAGGTTGGAAAACAACGCCGGCACCAGCTACGACGACGACACCTCGGGCTTCGCGCTCCAATGGGAGCTTGGCGGCCACTACATGCTGACCCGCTGGTTCGGTGTGGGGGGCTTCATCGGGGTGATGAAGAGCTTCGTCGCCAAGCGGCTGGCGGACGGCTTCGGTGGGCAGGGCTTCACCTTTGGCCTGAGTCTGCGCACGAAGCTCTGATACCGGCTGCTAGAGCGCTGACCAACTTACCTCCCGTCGCCGCGCTGGTCTGCGAAATCACAGCGGGTGTTGCTCGTCGGCTCCTTGCTACCAGCAGGCGCCCTCCTCGCTCCTACGCCGTGATTCCGCATCCTTCGCGCGGCTCGGTCCGGTAAGCTGATCAGCGCTCTAGAGCGCTGACCAACTTACCTCCCGTCGCCGCGCTGGTCTGCGAAATCACAGCGGGTGTTGCTCGTCGGTTCCTTGCTACCAGCAGGCGCCCTCCTCGCTCCTACGCCGTGATTCCGCATCCTTCGCGCAGCTCGGTCCGGTAAGCTGATCAGCGCTCTGAGGAGGTCGCCGACGCGGGGCTCGGGGAGCTGGACGTCCGCGGCGAGGCGGTCGAGTGGGGTGCAGAGGCGGCCCACGACAGCGCAGCGCTCCAGCTCGCGCCCGTCCGTCTCGTCGCCGAGGGTGCGGAGCAGCGGCGGGCGCGCCGGGGTAGGGCCGTAGACGCCGGTGGCGGCGAAGAGCTGGTGCATCCCGCCGTCGACGACGACGAAGCGCTGGCCCCGCGAGACCTTCACATCGAGGACGCGGCAGAGGTAGCTGCCGGCGGGGCCGACGAGCCAGCGGCCGGGTTCGAGCTCGAGGCGTCGCTCGCGCTCCAACGGCAACGGGGGCGCGGCTTCACCGAGCGCGCCGAGGTGCTCGGCCCAGCGCCTCCGGAGTCGCGCGCCGAGGTCGTCGAGGTCGATGGCGTTGGCGCCATACCAGCTGCCGTGGCCGAGGCCGCCGCCGAGGTTGACGACCCGACAGCGCAGACCTGCTCGCTGCTCGAAGCGGCGGGCGATGGCGAGCGTCTGAGTGAAGCTGCGGGCCAGCGCGGCCGCGGAGAAGCATTGGCTGCCGGCGTGGACGTGGATCCCCTCGAACTCGACGCTCTTACCCCCATCGCTCGTCGCGAGCATCGCCGCGGCCTGAGGGAGCAGCTCTTCGTCGATGCCGAAGGGGCTCGCGCCGCCGCCGGTGCGGAGCCCGTAGGCGTGGATCATCTCGCGAGGGTTGACGCGCAGCCTCAGCCTCGGCTTTGGGCGTTTTCCGTCGCGTTTTCCGACCAGGCCGAGCAGCCGCTCGAGCTCGAGGAGTGACTCGACGCTGATCGCGGCGCCCGCGTCTAGGGCGGCGCGGTGCTCATCGGCGCTCTTGCCCGGGCCAGCCAGCGCGATCGAGTCGCCGCCGAAGCCAGCCTGGATTCCGGCGCGCAGCTCTCCAGCCGACGCCACATCCAGCCCGTCGAGGCCTCTGTCGGCGTCTCGCCGCAGCGCCTGGAGGAGGGCAGGGCAGGGGTTGGCCTTGACCGCGTAACGCAGCGTCAGCGGCAGCTCGCCGAGGGCCGCGCGAAGCGCGCCCACGCGCGCCTCGACGACCTCTGGACGATAGACGAAGAGCGGTGAGCCGTGGGTCGCGACGAGCTCGCGCGCCACGCCGGCCGCGAGGTCACGCCCACCTCGCCACGTAGGCCTCGATGTCTTAGGGGCACCCCCATACATTCGGGACGGAGCCGGGTGCTGAGCTGCCGAGCCGATTTCGTAGCCGAAGACATGAGCCATACGGGTGGTCTGGCGAGCTCTCTGAGGCCTAGAAAGCGGCCGGCAGTGCGGCGCCCGGCGACGGGAGACATTTGAAGGGGTGCTCTTAGTGCTCTTAGCCTTGTCCATTGGGCTCGTGCAGACCGAAGGCCTTGTGCAGCGCGCGGACGGCCAGCTCGCCATAGCGGCGCGGGATCACGCAGGAGACTTTGATCTCGCTGGTGGTGATCATCAGCACCTCGATGCCCTCTTCGGCGAGGGTCTCGAACATCCGCTGCGCGACGCCCGAGTGGCTGCGCATCCCCACGCCGACGATCGAGACCTTGGCGATGTCGTCGTCGGAGAGCACGTCATCGGCGCCGAGCTTGTCTGCAAGCGGCTTGACGAGCTCGAGGCCCTGCGCTAGCGCCGTGCGCGGCAGGGTGAAGGAGATGCTGGTCTTCCCCTCGACCGGCGGGTTTTGCACGATCACGTCGATTACGAGGCCAGCGGCGCCCAGCGGCGAGAAGACCTCGGCCTGGAGCTTGGGGCCCATGGGCAGATGGCGCAGGGTGATCCGCGCCTGGTCACGGTCGAGGCTGACGCCGGTGACGACGATCTTCTCGAGCGCCGCGTCTCCGTTGACGACCATCGTTCCTTCCTCCTGATCAAAGCTCGAGCGCACATGAATCGGGACGTCGTGGGCGCTGGCGATCTCGACCGAGCGGATCTGCAGCACCTTGGCCCCGAGGGAGGCCAGCTCCATCATCTCCTCGAAGGTGATCCGCGGGATCTTTCGCGCCTCGGGGCAGATGTTGGGGTCGGTGGTGTAGACCCCGTCGACGTCGGTGTAGATCTCGCAACAGACGCCCTCGCGCTCCGCCTCGGGCCGCCGCTGGTCGTCGATCCGCAGCGCCGCGGCGACGGCGACGGCGGAGGTGTCGGAGCCCCCGCGGCCGAGGGTCGTGATGTTGCCCTCGTCGTCGACCCCCTGAAAGCCCGCGATCACCGGGATGCGGCCCTCGTCGAGGAGGTAGCGCAGCCGCTTGGCGTCCATGTCTTGGATCCGCGCCCGCGAGAAGGCCGAGTCGGTGCGGACGCGCAGCTGGTGGGCCAGAAGCGACGTCGCCTTGCCCCCCGCGGCGTTGATCGCCATCGAGAGCAGGGCGATGGAGACCTGCTCGCCGCTGGCCAACAGCA
>PDWJ01000592.1_pt1 | contig 51439 bp, 41 predicted proteins | sample 1430881 | NCBI WGS metagenome assembly PDWJ01 (sample SAMN01162460, study PRJNA174530) | Oral metagenome, whole genome shotgun sequencing project. | biome: Marine environment; feature: Marine mammal; material: Swab sample of the gingival sulcus; isolation source: swab sample of gingival sulcus...
CTAACTTTAAATAAATTTCGAGCAATGAAAAAACTAGTATTATTAGTTGCTATTATAGTTGGAACAACGCTTAATGCACAAAGTGTCAAATATGGTGTAAAAGCCGGTTTAAATATTGCTGACTACCACAGTGAAGGTTCAAATACTGGAAATCCATTGATGGCTTTCCATGCAGGAACTTTTGTTGAAATTATGTTTGGTAGTCAATTTCATATACAACCGGAGTTAATGTATTCAATGCAAGGTTATAACGCTAATATTTCCGGTTCCGAACCCGGTTCTTATTCTTATACAACAGAAGGGGTTATCAAGGCTTCTTATCTTCACATGCCTCTAACTGCAAAATATTATGTTGCCAAAGGATTAAGCATAGAGTTAGGACCTCAAATAGGGGTCTTAGTAGCTAATAAAGTTGCTTCCACAACATACGTAACTTATGAAGATTCTACAGACATTGAAGAGTATTATTATTTATCCGACAGTAAAGATAATCTTAACACCGTTGATTTGAGTCTTAACTATGGAACAGGATATATATTAGATAATGGTTTAATGTTTGGCGTACGTCTGAATTATGGTTTAAATAAATACCATAATTCATCGGATTTTAAAAACCAAGTCATCCAATTTTCATTGGGCTATATGTTCTAAAGCCTTTATTGTAAAACCGATTATTTACCTCACAATATTTGACGAAATTCAGATACCAAACGTAATGCTATAAACAGTATTATCCGTTTTTATGCCCGGTCTATTGTAGCCTTCACTTCCTACTTAATCTGTATTGTCCCTCAGACTTTTTAATTGTCATTCATAAGAGGATTATCTTCAAATATATACATATAAAATAGTTATAAAACACATCGCCTATTTTGGGGTGTTTTTGTCATTATCTCTGCACTTCTGTTGCGTTAATAAACCTTTGAAATAGAAAACTATATCTACAGGTCTAGACACCTTAAAACTGCACTAAATTAATGACCTGAATAATACAGATCTAGTCTTCTGATAAAATCTGAAAACCGGTATTTCATTTTATACAATTAACATATCTTTCAATAATTAACATATGTTAATTTTAAAAATAATGTATATTTGTTCCCATTAACTATAAATTATATATTAAATGATGAAAAAAATCTTATTAGTTGTTGCGATTATTGCAGGAACAACAATGTACGCTCAAGATATTCAATTGGGAGCTAAAGCCGGATTAAACATTGCAGGTTACCATGGTGAAGATGCAGTAGGTGGTAAACCTCTATATAGTTTTCATGTCGGTCCTGTAGCTGAATTTATGTTTACAGACAAATTTTCTGTTCAACCTGAATTACTGTATTCTCAAGTAGGTTCTGAAATAGTTGATCGAAAAGGATCTTATTCAACCAATTTAGATGCGGAAACTACTATCACAGCAACAACAAATACCAACGGTGAAACAAAGGTAAATTATCTCATTTTACCTATCATGGGAAAATACGATATCTATAAAGGCATCAACTTAGAACTTGGTCCTCAACTAGGTTTTTTATTGTCTAAAAAAACCACTACGACTACGACACTTACGTGGCCTGATGCTTTACCGGCTGAAATACTTAATGAATTACCAACATCTTCAGAGGGTACTAATACAAACACTGATGATTTAGCAAAGTTAGACATCGGTCTTAATGTTGGTGTGTCCTATAAATTAGATTCAGGCGTATTCTTAGGTGCTCGTTATAATTATGGTTTCAATAACTATTATAAAAACGCAAATGAGTCAAATGACGATTTAAAGAATCAAACGGTTCAAATTTCATTGGGTTTTATGTTCTAAGACACCTCAATAACGCATTAAAAAAGAGCCTTTTTCGGCTCTTTTTTTTGTCTTAATTTGAAGTCTTATTAGCGAGTTGCCCACAGGCTGCATCTATATCTTTACCCCTGCTTCGTCTGACATTAACAATAATCCCGTGACTTTCCAATTCAGAAATATACTGGTCAATAATCACCGGTGAAGCCTGCTGAAACTCTCCACCGTCTATAGGATTATATTCTATAAGGTTAACTTTAGCCGGCACTTGTTTACAATAATCTATCAGAGCATTAATAGACTTTTGATCATCATTGATGCCCTTCCATACTACATACTCAAAAGTAATCCTGTTACCGGTTTTACTATGCCAATATTGCAAAGCCTCCAAAAGCTTATCAAGATTGTTTGACACATTGACCGGCATCATACGGCTACGTACTTCATCAATGGCAGAGTGTAAGGAAACCGCCAGATTGAATCGTACCCCATCGTCTGCCATACGTTTAATCTTCTTAGGCAATCCAACCGTAGAAAGGGTGATACGACGCGGAGACATCCCCAAACCTTCTGCTGAAGTAATTTTGTCTATGGCTTTCATCACATTATCATAGTTGAGTAAAGGCTCACCCATACCCATAAAAACGATATTGGTTAGTTTATGGCCATAAAGCAGTTCACTTTGACGACTAATGGCAGCCACCTGATCATATATTTCATCAGGGTTGAGGTTACGTTGTTTTTTTAGGCGTGCCGTAGCGCAAAAATTACAACCCATAGCACAGCCTACCTGACTGGATACACAAGCCGTAGTTCTGTTTTCTACGGGAATCAAAACAGATTCAACGATTAACCCGTCATAAAGTCTGACGGCATTTTTTATGGTTCCGTCACTGGAACGTTGCATGGTATCTACCGCAATATGATTGATGCTAAAATGCTTATCGAGAAATGCTCTGACGTCTTTGGACAGATTAGTCATTTCATCAAAAGTATGGGCATTTTTTTTCCATAACCATTCATAGACCTGATTACCACGAAAAGCTTGCTGACCCTGAGCTATAAAAAAATCTCTCAAAGCCTCCTTTGAATATGAACGAATATCTTGTTTTTCCAATCTGTTTTATTTTTTACCAACCAGGGGTAAAGTTAATACCAAAAACTCCATTACTGTTTCCTTTTAAACTCAATGGGAAAGCATAATAAGGTTCAATAATAATCTGCCCAAACACATTGATACGTGTCGAAACACCTGCACTATAGATAAATTGCGATTCATCAAAGGTTCTGTTGATATTATAATAATCACTGACACCCCATACCCTTCCTACATCAAAGAACAAATTGAGATCAGAAAATAAAAAACTTGACTTAATAAGTGCCAAACGCTCAGGTCCCGTAAATGGCAACCTCAACTCCACACTTCCTACGAGCATTTTACTTCCCATGAGATTATTGGGGGTTATCGCATCATTATCTATTGAACTGGCTCGGTTAAAGGCTTTATATGTATAACCTCTGATAAGCGTTTCATACCCCAGATATAACGGTGGATACAAACTATTACCGGCATCATTTCCCAGCCTGTTGTAACTCAACATCCTACCGGCAATACCTATTGGTTTTAAGTATTTATAATACCTGAGATCACCTACGAGTGAAGTCATCGAAATTTCCCCCAAAGACTGTTTTACTTCCATCCTGTACCGGTAGCCATTCATAGGAGAAGTCATCCCAAAACCGGAAGCATCACCTACATAGGCCAATGAGACATCCTGAACAAAAAACGGATCTCCGGCGTCCAGATTACGTTGTCTTTCATAAGCAACATAACGACGAGTCAGTTTATTATAATAATTAATATAACGATCCAATCTAAAGCTATAATAATTGGATGAGGTAGAAGCTTCTAACCTTGTCACTTTTGAAAACGGATACAGTGCAAATACTGCCGCCTGTTCCTGAAACATTCTGTAAATATTATAGTTCTCCGCTATGACTTCCAGAGGTTGGCCATTAATATTTATAACTTCTTCAGACAAATAATAACTATAATATCTGTGAGGAATATGGCTCAGGCCTCCCCCCCAACCTATTCTACTATCTCTGTTTAAATAAGCTCCTTGAGCCCCAAAATCCTGGATTTCGCCATTGAGTACTGCCCCTACATAAAGTTGGTTATTACCGAGTATATCCCCAAACAACATATTCACGCCTCCTACCAAACCGGTACCATAACGTCCGGCAGCAACACCAACACCTCCGCTACTGATATAATCCAATTTGAATTTTGGGCGGTAAGGTTCCTGAACCATCCGGTCTGTTTTGGCAGGAATATCGTCCATGGCCAAAAGTTTATCGACGAACACCTTAGCTGTTTTCATGGAAGGTAATTCTGCTGCCGTATGATCAACTGCTGTCTTTAAAACCGGTTGCACATCGGTAATGTCACTTCTATTTACGTTATAAATATTATATTTAGAATCCTGATATAAACTATACACCATATCATCTGTGGCAGAAACTGTTAAAGCCGGAGCAAAGTGCGTAATACCACTCACACCGGTAACGAATTTTGTCAACTGATTGATGGTTTGCGTTTCAAAATTATATTCATAAATATCCCTAAACCCCTCTCTATCGGACAAGAAATACAAGCGTTTACCATCATTGCTATACAGCGGATTAAGATTGTTAGAACGCTCAAACAATGGTAAATAATCGATCTTTTTAGTCTTTAAATCCATAACTGCCACTGAGAGTCTATATGCCGGTTTTTCAAATTCCTCACCTACCCTATCTGTTGCAAAAGCTATTTGATGACCATCAGGATGCCATGCTACTTGGATCTGACCATAGTAATCATGGGTTAATTGCTCTACCTCTTTGGTCTTAATATCCATAACATATAAATTACTCTGACCATTGACTAAACCGGTAAAAGCCATTTTTTTACCATCGGGTGACCAAGCCAAATTATCAAAAGCCGGTACACCGGGAATAAAGAATTCATCTACAACTTTATTGCGGTTAACATCGTCTATGACCACCTTTTTCATACCCTTACTGAACACAATAAAAGCATATTTCTTACTATCCGGCGACCATGCTCCTGCTGATTCAAAACCATCAATCTCATCAAGATGCGAATTTTTGGTTCTTGTACGCAGTTTTTTTATGATTTTTCCGGTCTTGGCGTCTGCTAAAAATAAATCTATAGAAAACAGATTTTTTTCGGATAGAAAGATAAAGTATTTGCCGTTCGGACTTACTGCCGGAGAAATATTAAGACGCCCTCCATTTTCTATGTCAACTAATTTTTTTCCTAAACCGTCGAGCTGTCTGTCTTTAATTAAAGGCTTATAAAAATTTTCAGTGGTTGTTTTCCAACGGACTGAAAAGGTATCTACAGGGATACCTAACTCCCCTTCAAATGCCATTTTCAAGCCTAATCTTGCAGTTTCATTGTACAGAGGTTCTATTTTATCATCACCAAAAGAACCGCCTACAAACGCCCAAAAATCATGACCAAATCTGTAAGGGAAATAACGGGATTCACTCAGATCTTTTACTGCCGGAAAATAATCATAGGCTACAGCATCCCGCATCCACATAGCCGTGTGTTCATCTACACTTCCTATAGACATATATTCTGCCAGTCCCTCTGTCATCCAGAGTGGAATGTATGCCAAATTTTGAAAGGACAAAGAATCTGACGCTCTAATCATATTGTATTGATGGGCATGTACCAATTCATGCCCCAAAACATGGTTTGATTGTGTATACGTAGGCGTTAGCGGCATAGTCACACGATTCTTTAAACCCTCTGTTACACCACCTGTACTTGTTCCAATCAATCCGCTAACCACAGAAGTCTGCTGGAAATCTGCATGATTATTATACAGAATAATCGGGATTTTATAGGCAAAGCTATCTTTAAACACATAAGAATGTCTTTTTCGCCACTTTTCTGCATCTTTGATAAAACCAATAATGAGTGAATCGTTCTTTAAATAATGATAGGTTTCATACGTATTGGATTCTACAACATTGAAATCAAATTTTTTATAGCGCACTTTATTTTTACCAAAATACTGTGCATGGACATTTGCTATAAACACAAAATTCAAGCATAATGCCATTATGATTTTCAGCGTTTTCATAAGATGAAGGTTTAATTAAGCCAAATTACAAATATTGTTTTTTTTGGTCAAGAATTTAACTTTTCTTAACGTGAGCTAAGATAAGAAAAAACACTTTTTCACAAAGAATATACTTGAACTGCTCATTACTTGACTAAAAGACAAGCAAATCTACTTCAAAACTACCGTTTGACTATCCAATAATTATATATTACTTTTGAAAACAAAATATCACTCGAGTTAGCTCCCTTATGTACATTCAATAGTTCTCTTGAATCTGATAAATCGACGGGGTGTAATTTACAGAACCTATGACATTGAAAATATACAACAGCCATAAACTTAACATTTTCGAATTCCATATTGTTAATTTGTTGGCAGGATTCATTTTGATACTATTGATACCCCATTTTTTTGGGAATTTTGATCATCGTTTTGTAACCTATCCCTACAGAATTTTTACTATTTTAGTATCATTGTATGTCATATATCTCAACTACAACAAACAATGGGATTACAGAATAGCATTAGTTGCACTGTTTTTTTTCATTTATTTTATTAGAATAGTCTACGACTTGTATATCATAAGCATTGATTACAAAAAAGAGCCTTATATATATTTGGCAACTTATCTCGGCACCACACTTATACCGGCTATCAGTGTATATTATTTGGATGAAAAAAGAATTAACTGGAAGAAAGTACTGTTTTTAACGTATATTATATTTTGTTTTTTTGCATCAATCAATATCATATTATCTGATTTTGTGGGAATCGAATCCCGTTCTTCCGGGATAACTTCTATGTGGCCAATAAGTTTTGGACAAACAGGAACAACATTGATAATACTGTCTATTTTCGTATACAATCTTTGTAAGAAAAACATACACAAAATACTTGTTATATGTAGTTTTTTTTTAGGGCTTATGATCATTATGATGTCTGCCACAAAAGGAGCTGTTTTATCACTATTGTTTGTTTTGGTAATCTATTTTTTCACCATTGGTATTCCTAAAATCTTCAAGAACATTTTATTTATCATTATGTTTTTTGCCTTAACAATACTCGCTTGGAAAACCCATACTGTTCTTATAATAGAACGTATTACGCAAAGTATCCAAACGCAAGACCCTTCCACCCTTGAAAGATTAAAAATTCTCAATCAAACTTTGGTAAATATTAAAACAGATCCACTTTTAGGACATTCCTTTCTTATACAAACAGCACAACTGGATTCTTTCTACCCCCATAATTTATTTTTAGAAGCCTTCATGACCACAGGTATCATTGGAGGCATACTCTTTTTAGTTATAAACATTACAGGTCTTTCGGAGGTAAGAAAAATCTTACTTAATCAAAAAGACATGTGGATAGTGTTTATTTTTATTCAATTTTTCGTCCAGACTTTCCTGTCTTATTCTTTATATTCCAGTAATATTTACTGGGCATTGTTAATGATGATATTTTTAGTTTACACCTCAAAAAAATCAAATGTACTTCAATAAACTTTATAATATACCCAAAATAGCATCACTTCATTTGATACAGTATCCGGTTGAATTTTTGATAATAGCTAAAGTCAAAATAACTTTCTACAACTAAACAAAATTCAGAGCTAAAAAAGAAAAATTCTTATGGTATTTTCTCAACAGCAGTATTTAAAAAGTCATTGAATGGTTTCTGAATCTTATAAATCTTCAATAGTTGTGTCAGTACATCATCCTGTAGAAAAAAATCATTGTCAAGTTTATGGATGATGGCATAATCTTTATGTTTCAAAAGGTCAATATTCGAAAAGTCTTTAGGAAATCCTTTAGGCGCCATTTTAAGCTTATCTCCATATATCTGGGAAAAATAAGCTTTAAACGTTTTGTCGTTAATGATATGTTTAAACGCTTTTGTATCATTAAAAATATGTTGACGTAAGACCTTTAAGACACTACTTTCCGGATGATAAATACCACCACCTACGAATGAGCGGTCGGGTTCTATATGAATGTAATAACCGGCAAACGGACTTTTACGTCCGCCGCGGGCAATAGACGCCCCAAAATTCTCTTTATAGGGCGCTTTGTTTTTGGAAAATCGGGTATCTCTGTATATTCTGAAAACACATGCCTTGGCATTTTCCACGTCAATGCTTTCATCAACCGTTTTGAGGCCTTGAATAAGCTGGTCAACAAAGGTATCAAATAGTTCTTTGGCTTCCACGTAACGTTGTTTGTTAGCATTAAACCATGCGCGATTGTTATTGATTTGAAGGTCTATAAGAAACTGATAAATCGTTTTAAAGTTCATAAGTAAAGTGTTAGAAATTTGTTGGTAACAAGATCTTAGTTATCATAAGCTGACAGAGCTATCAGACGTCAGAATAATGTCAATTGTTGTCCCAGAACGTCCTTATTTTTAGATTTGATTCCCCTTAAGACAATAGCTCTGAAATGGTATTCATCGAGTAGTTTATTATACACATTGGGACTACCAAATTCTATAAAATAACGGGCACGATTGGTCGCTATGCCCATTCTTTTAAGGTGTTCCAGATTCAATTTACCAAAGCGTCTAGCAGACAGTATTTTTAAGGTAGAAGCTACTCCAATACCGGGAACTCGTAATAGCATTTCTTTACTGGCTGTATTGATATTCACGGGGAATTCATGCCGGTTGCGTATTGCCCATGCCAGTTTGGGATCTATTTCCAAATCTAGAAATGGTTGCCGGCTGTCTAGTATTTCATCAGATTTAAAACCGTAAAACCGGATCAGCCAATCTGTCTGATACAAACGGTTTTCACGTACCAATGGCACTTTAGTATGCACGGACGGTAAACGGCTGTCATCCGACACCGGTACATAACCGGAGTAATACACGCGCTTCATACGGTATTTACGGTAAAAATAATTGGCTACTTCTATAATCTTGAGATCAGTTTCACCGGCAGCACCGACAATCAATTGGGTAGATTGTCCGGCAGGTGCATATTTGGGCACAGACTTGAAAATCTTTTTCTCTTCGCTATATACGGTAATCTCATTTTGGATAGATTTCATGGGTTTAATCATAGCCTGATGTGACTTATCAGGCGCCAATAATTTCAAACCCTCTTCTGTAGGTATTTCAAGGTTTACTGAGAGCCGGTCAGCGTATAGTCCGGCTTTTTTAACCAATGTCTCTGATGCGCCGGGAATACACTTTAAATGGATATATCCATGAAAGTTCTCTTCTGTACGTAATTTTTTAGCGACGCTTATTAAACGTTCCATAGTGTAATCAGCATTCTTAAAAACACCTGAACTGAGAAATAAGCCTTCTATATAGTTCCGTCTGTAAAAATTGATGGTTAAGGCAACGACTTCGTCCACAGTAAATGCCACCCTCTTTATATCATTCGTTCTTCTCGATACGCAATAAGCACAGTCATATACACAATGGTTGGTAAACAGTATTTTAAGCAGGGAGACACATCGGCCGTCTTCTGTATAAGTATGACAAATACCTGAACGGGAACTATCACCAAGACCTCCGCTCGTGTTTGTTCTTTTACCATTACTAGAGGAGCATGACACATCATATTTAGCAGCATCGGCTAAAATGCCCAATTTTTCTTGTATGCGTTCAAAATTTGCCACCTCAAATTGATTGGTTAATTGTGTAAGTCAGTCTGTAAACCCATTTATTATCGTTTATGTGTCAAACTTACGATTTTATAACAAATTTTTAGGTCAACTACAGACATAAATCTATTATATTTACGTTGTAATAAGTATTAAACTGTAAATACACACCATGGCAAATATTCATATTCTCTGGGTTGATGACGAAATCGACATTTTAAAACCACATATTATTTTTTTAACCAACAAAGGCTACAACGTAGAAACCTGTTCTAACGGTGTAGATGCTCTGGAAGCCATAGACAAACAATCCTTTGATGTTGTTTTTCTCGATGAGAATATGCCGGGTCTGAGTGGTCTGGAAACTTTATCTCAACTGAAAATAAAAAAGCCCAATCTTCCGGTCATTATGATTACCAAAAGTGAAGAAGAAAATATTATGGAAGAGGCTATTGGGAAGCAAATCACAGACTATCTGATTAAACCGCTCAATCCTAATCAAATCTTACTGAGCCTGAAAAAGAATTTTGATCACTCGCGTTTAGTGTCTGAACAAACAACGACAAATTATCAAATGGCATTTAGAAAAATAGCCATGGATTTAGCAGAAGTCAACACATGGCAAGAGTGGATTTCCTTTTATAAACAATTGATATACTGGGAACTACAATTAGAAAACTCTGATGAACCGGCGATGCTTGAAATTTTAGAAAATCAAAAACAGGAAGCTAACAGCCTGTTTTTTAGATTTATAAAATCCAATTACAAAACACTGCTAGATGACGATGACCTATTGTGGTCTCATACTTTATTAAAAAAAATGGTTTTACCCGAAGTCAAGAACCAAAAAACTCTTTTAGTAGTCGTTGACAATCTGCGGTATGATCAATTCAGAATATTAGAACCCGAAATCAACAAGTATTACAAAAAGAACCGGGAAGTTGATTATTTCAGCATCCTTCCTACATCTACCCAATACGCCCGGAATGCCTTGTTTTCAGGATTGATGCCGTCAGATATGGAGAAATACTATCCGCAATACTGGAGAAGTGACTTTGATGAGGGAGGTAAAAACTTGTATGAACACGAGTTTCTCACAGAAAACATCAAACGCTTGAGGTACAACTTCAAACACGACTACCACAAAATACTAAATTTGGATACCGGCAGGAAACTGTCAGAGAACTTTAAAACCATCAAAAACAACGACTTGACAGTTGTCGTCATTAATTTTGTTGATATGCTCTCACATGCCAAAACAGAAGCGGAAATCATCAAAGAGTTAGCCAATGACGATAAAGCCTACCGGTCACTGACACTTAGTTGGTTTAAAAATACCGCATTGATAGACATGATCAAACAAGCACAAAGCATGGGACTTCAGCTGATCCTGACCACAGATCACGGCACTATCAATTGTAAAAACCCGACAAAAATTATAGGGCCTAAAGAGATTAGCACCAATCTACGTTACAAAACCGGTCGCAACCTCAACTATGAGGCAAGAGACGTCTATGCCGTTGACAATCCCAAAGAAATCGGGTTACCGCAAACAGCCATGAACGCTCCATTTGTATTTGCCAAAGAAGATTTATTCTTTGCCTACCCTAATAATTATAACCATTACGTCAAGTATTATAAAAACACCTACCAACACGGAGGAGTTTCATTGGAAGAAATGATTATCCCCTGCGTATTTTATGACCCTAAACCGCTATAAACTTTATTTATCATAAAGCAATACCTTATCTGAAATATTGAAAAAACCATGCTCAAATAGTGAGCATGGTTTTTAATATTATAAAACGTTATTGAGCACTTATCCAATAAAAGGAAACCGGGGCCCATCGGACTTTTCTGTCTAATCTAACTACTCTTTTTAATCCAGGAATGTCCCAAAGAAAATATCACATAGAGCGCTATAATCAATGGAATTGCAGTAAAATTCAAAACCACTAATAATAGTACTGAAAGTATAATTAAGACATACAATGCTACATTATCAGCAAATCTTGTTGATTTCAATTTCAGAGATAATAACGGTATATTTGAATTCATCAATAAACTCAATACCACAATGACTACAATATAAAATACCGGGCTTGAAAAAATTTTGAAAAGCACCGGAATTGTAGTGAAAGAAATCACTAAGGGTATTGACATTACAAAAGCAGACATAGATGGTGTTGGCAGTCCGAGAAAATCATCGCGTTCATGTGTTTCTGCATTAAATTTAGCCAATCTATAAGCCGCTGAAACAGTCAACACAAACCCTAAAAACGGCAAATAATGTGTGATATTGGTACCGTCGAAGGCTTCAAATCCCAAATAGTGGTTGTTTAACAATTTATACATCATCAGTCCCGGAACAACGCCGCTGGTTACCATATCTGCCAGAGAATCTAATTCTACCCCTACCTGACTACTTACGCCAAACATACGGGCAAAAAATCCATCAAAAAAATCAAAGAAAATACCTAAAAAGACCAATAAAGCTGCCCATAAATACTGATCATGAAAAATCAGGACTATGGCTATAAGACCGGAAATAAGATTCAAAAAAGTAAACAGATTTGGAATGTATTTTTTCATGTGTTTATTCTTATAGTTTTTTAATGGTCACATGTAACCTTTGATGTTTAAAATAATCATTCCACTATGTGTTTAATGATGATTTTATACATGTCGGTTTCATTTGGATAGTTTTAGTTTGTTGAAGCTACTGCTTAGCTTGTCAGCAACACCTGATTTTGTTCAGGTAAAAATACTAAAAATTATTTTCTAAACTCATTTTAAGTGCAAAGCAATTTATTTTAATACTATTCAATAACTTAATAACAAAAGACTTTGGCTACAATTTGAAAGTCGTTTAGAAACTTATTGTTCAAGTAATGGCTTTAGAGTCTTCTCTAAAAAAACGGAAAGTAGCCTTTCATTTATCAGTTGGGCGTTAAACACCATACATTTCATCATAATATTTTTCATAAGCACCACTGGTAATTCTATCCATCCATTCCTGATTATTCAAATACCATTCTACCGTTTTCGACAGTCCTTCTTCAAACTGTAGGGAAGGCTCCCAACCCAATTCATTTTTGAGCTTGGATGCATCAATGGCATAACGCAAATCATGTCCGGCACGGTCTGTCACATAGGTTATCAATTGTTCTGAACTTCCTTCTGCTCTACCCAGTTGTTTATCGACTTCCTTAATCAGCACTTTTATTAAATCTATATTTTTCCATTCATTAAACCCTCCAATATTATAGGTATCCCCCAATTGCCCCTTATGAAAAATAACATCAATAGCCCTTGCATGATCTTCCACATACAACCAGTCACGCACATTCTCCCCTTTACCATAAACCGGCAACGGCTTGTGATGTCTGATGTTATTGATAAATAACGGAATCAACTTTTCAGGAAATTGATAACTACCGTAATTATTGGAGCAGTTTGAAATAACAACAGGTAGTCCATAGGTATCGTGGTAAGCTCTCACAAAATGATCAGAGCTTGCTTTGGACGCTGAATAAGGCGAATGGGGATCATATTTTGTTTGTTCTGTAAACATGGTTTGATCCATCGCCAGAGCGCCATAAACTTCATCTGTTGACACATGGTAAAACAACTTACCTTCCAGATTTTCACCCCATACTTCACGGGCTGCTTGTAAAAGTGTCAGTGTGCCTAAGACATTAGTTCTGGCAAAGATAAACGGATCTTTGATACTCCTATCCACATGACTCTCTGCCGCAAGATGTATAATGCCATCAATATGCTCCTTAGCCATCACATCTTTTAGTGTTTCAAAATCACAAATATCAGCTTTGATAAACTTGTAATTGGGGGCATGTTCTATATCTTTCAGGTTTTCTAAGTTCCCCGCATAGGTCAATTTATCCAAATTAAACACCTTATAATCAGGATACTTATTGACAAATAAGCGTACAACATGCGAACCGATAAAACCGGCACCTCCGGTGATGAGTATGTTCTTCATTAGTGTTTGTTGTTTATCTTTTTAATACAATCATGTAGAGAATCCTTCCAGTAAGGAATCCTGTAATTAAAATCAGATTTTAATTTTGTCTTGTCAAGCACCGAATAATGAGGACGGGTAACTTTGGTCGGATATTCACCGGAATGACAGGGCTCTACTTTACATTGGGTTTGAGATTGGCTGACAATCTCCCAGGCAAAGTCATACCATGAACATACCCCTTCATTAGAAAAATGGTATAAACCTTTCTTATCCCTGTATATATCATTATCAATAATATAGACGATAAACCGGGCTAAATCAGCTGCATTTGTAGGGGTGCCTACCTGATCAAATACGACTTTTAATTGTTCTTTTTCAGAACTTAAACGCCCAATAGTTTTTACAAAATTATGTCCAAATCTTGAATACAGCCATGAGGTTCTAATGATAAGATAATCAATCCCTGATTGTTCCACCGCTACTTCACCATCCCGTTTTGTTTGCCCGTATATTCCCAGTGGCCGAGTCTCATCTGTTTCTTTATAGGGGGTATTTACGGTACCGTCAAACACATAATCGGTAGATATCTGAATCAAAAAAATAGAGTGTTGGGCGCAGATCTGTGCCATAGCTTTAACCGCTTTATGGTTGATGGCATCAGCCTGTTCCGGTTCATCCTGAGCTTTATCCACATTGGTATAAGCAGCACAGTTGACTATGACATCTATCTTATTTTTTTCTACAAATGACGTTAAGGATGAATAATCCGTTATATCCAATTCTGCTGAATCCGTAAAATAATAGCGTTGCAGTTTATGGTCAACGGCTCTCATCTCTGAACCTAATTGTCCCTTAGCCCCGGTAACGAGTATATTAATCATACTATCATCCATATAAATCCTCATTGTAATTAAACAAATCTTCAGCTTTTGATAACGTTGGATGTTTTTGATCTTTATCAGACAAGATGATGTCTTTGTCATCTATCCTCCAGTCAATCCCCAGTGTAGGGTCATTCCAAATAATAGAACCTTCAGATTCAGGCGCATAGTAGTTGTCACATTTGTATTGAAACAGAGCCTTTTCACTTAGCACTACAAAACCATGGGCAAATCCCCGGGGTATAAAAAATTGACGTTTATTCGTTTCAGATAACTCCACTCCTACGTGTTGCCCGAATGTAGGTGACCCTCGCCTGATATCCACAGCTACATCCCACACCTTACCTTTGATCACTCTGACCAATTTTGATTGGGCAAAGGGCGGTTTCTGAAAGTGCAACCCCCGAAGGACACCATAAGCCGAATGCGATTCATTATCCTGAACAAACACCGTTTTACAAACCTGTGCTTCAAATCTTTTTTGAGAAAAAGACTCAAAAAAATACCCTCTGTTGTCTTTAAATATTTGAGGCTCTATAATGACCACCCCATCTATATTTGTTTTAACAATATTCATTTGGTTTTATTTGTGTTACAGAATCAAATATGAAACGACCAAAAGATAAAGTTACTTCATCAAAACCTAATGATACTGAAGTAATCATTTACGCTTAATTTTCAAAAGTTATTTCAATATATTTAAAACCCTTTCTTTTATCCTCGCTCTATCTTCATCCGTTAAGTTAGAACCTGACGGCAAACACAAGCCTTTTTCAAACAATATTTCTGCAACCCTTCCACCATAATAAGGGCAACCGGTAAATACAGGTTGTAAATGCATTGGTTTCCATAACGGACGGGATTCTATATTATCTTCTAATAATTTCACCCTTAAATCCTCACGATTAAACCCGGTTTTTTGCTCATCTATCAAAATGGCAGATAACCAATGATTTGAAAAATAATCGTTGGTTGGCTCTGTCAGAACTTCTATGCCATCAACATCTTTAAACAATTCCTTGTAAAATTGATGGTTGCCCCGACGTTGAGACACACGCTCATCCAAAACTTCCATTTGCCCACGACCAATACCTGCTACAATATTACTCATCCGATAATTGTAACCAATCTGCGAATGTTGATAATGTGGAGCATCATCTCGCGCTTGTGTAGCCAAAAATATGGCTTTTTGTTTGTACTCTTTTGATTTACAAACCAATGCACCACCTCCGGATGTGGTAATGATTTTATTGCCATTGAATGAAAGAATACCAAAATCTCCAAAAGTGCCACATTTTCGCCCCTTATAGGTTGAACCCAAAGCTTCAGCCGCATCTTCTATCAATAATATTTCATATTTTTCAGCAATGGCTGAAATTTCATCCATTTTTGCCGGCATACCGTACAAATGTACGACAATAACAGCTTTAGGTTTCCGACCTTTTGTTAGGCGTTCTTTGATTGCCTCCTCTAAGGCTACAGGACACATATTCCAGGTTTCTTTTTCACTATCTATAAAGACCGGCGTGGCACCCTGATAAGTTATCGGATTTGCTGATGCCGAAAAAGTCATACTTTGACAAAGCACTTCATCACCGACTTTGATGCCTGACAAAATCAAAGCCAAATGTAAGGCAGAAGTGCCAGACACCAGACAAGCGACTTTGGTATTGTCTTGTAAATAATTTTCAAGACTTTCTTCCAAACCATTGACATTAGGTCCGAGTGGTGCGACCCAGTTGGCATCAAAAGCTTCTTGTACATATTTTTGTTCTGTTCCTCCCATATGGGGGGAGGATAGCCATATTTTTTCTTTCATAAGTTACCTAAAAACTGTTTTTAAAATTATTTTCAAATCTCCAAAAAACGAATGATTATAATAATAGTTTAAATTTATTTTGACTTTGTCAGGATAAATAATTTCATCATTATATTTTTTTGGATTGTTCACTTTTGCCAAAATTTCTTCTTCATTAGCATATTTTAAACTTGCCGGCCCCGTAATTCCGGGTCTCAATTCTAATATTTTTTGCTCTTCACCTTGTAATTTATCTGCATAACCCGGTACATCAGGACGAGGACCAACAAAACTCATATCCCCTATTAAGACATTCCACAACTCCGGTAATTCATCTATTTTATATTTTCGCAGAAAAGCTCCCAAGGATGTAATACGGGCTTCACCTGCAACAGAAACTGAACTCCCCGAATGCGACACACTCATTGTTCTAAATTTTACCATTGTAAACAATTGACCTTTTCGCCCTACCCTTTTTTGTTTAAATAAAGGGGAACCATCAGGCATTTTTATCCTTATCACAATCCAAACGATGATTAGTAAAGGAAGTAAAAATAGTAATCCAAAAAACGAGGCTAAGCGGTCAAAAATGTATTTCATCATATATTATACTTGTTTTAATTTTAAATAAGGAAGTTTAATAATCCCCACTAAGGAACCAAAACCATAAGAAAAATGAAGTGTCATAAAACTAAAAACTAAATAAAAAAAATTCAGTTTTTTAGTTATACTCAAATAACCACTCAACACTGTAATAAAAAACAAATATAAGAACAATGATGCAATAGAAATAAATATAAAAGGATAATATATAAGACCTAAAATACTTGGCAATAATACAGAAAGTAAAAAACTCAACGGAATAAAATGCCTAATTGATAAAGAATTAAACATTTTAGTATAAAATACTGTAAGGATATTCCATTTACCGTTTTGATAATTATTCTTTGCTAAAGCGCTAAAAGTTTCTCGTGCATAATAAGTACAATGGATGTCTGGAATCAATAAAATTTTACCTCCATTATTTTTTATACGTTTATTCAATTCAATATCTTGATTTCTGGTCAAATCCACATTATATAAACCATACTTATCAAAAACATCTTTATTATAACATCCAAAAGGAACAGTATCAACCTCTGTTATTTTCTTCACACCTAGTCTAAAAAGAGAATTTCCCACACCAAACTTATTAGATAAAACTTCCTTAATTGCGAGTGTACGAGGGGTTTTATTCAAAACATCTGTAAGGCAAGCTACACCAACATTATCTGCATTTGTTTCTTCTAACTTACTTACTAATACAGAAAAATAATTACTTGGATAAATAGTATGAGCATCTAATCTAATGATAATATTACCTGCGCTATTCTCTATACCTTTATTCAATGCATATGGAACAATTTTTTTTTCATTATCCAATAATTTTATATAAGGATATTTCTCCACATAATGTTTTATGATATGACGAGTCTTATCAGTACTCATGCCATCAACAAAAAACACTTCTGTATTTTCTTTTGGATAATCCTGCTCCAAAATTGATTTTATACAAATATCTATATATTTTTCCTCATTTAAACAGGGAACTATTACTGAAATAGCATCTTTATTTTTCATGATATTAATTATTCAATAAAAACATTTAACAAACACCTAATTACTAACTCTATGTAGTAAATCCTCATACCTCTTTGCAATATTTTTCCAGCGAAATTGTTCAAAATTAATTTTATCTATAAAAAACTCTTCGCAAACCAACATTTTTTTCAGTGATTCTTGCACTGAACTTTGATCAGTAAAAGAAGCAACACCTACTTTTTCATCAAAAAGTCCATCTACTCCTTGATTTTTAGTGTATAAAATAGGTAAACCCTGAGATAAAGCCTCAATATATACCAAACCAAAAGTTTCATGGATTGAAGGCATTACAAAATAATTATTTTGTCTATAAATCTCCAAAAGTTTCTGTTTATCATATACATAACCTAAATAATTTATCCAATCAGAATTATCATCAACCATCTTCTTTATCACATTTTCTTTACCTCCACCCCCTCCAACTAAGTTTAATTGAATTTCAGGAATCTCTCGTTTAATTATAATAAGAGACTTGATTACTTTTTCAACATTCTTATTGGTGTCAAATCTACCCACAAAAAGTAGCTTTTTATGTTTATTATAATCATTTTTTAAATCTATATTGTCCAACCAAAAATCATCTACACCATTCGAAATAATCTCTATCTTTGAAAGATACTGATGATGAGAAACCTTTTTAATTTTACTGAAAAATAAATTTTTCAATCCCTTACTGATGAAAATTATTTTTTTTGCATTTGATAATATCTTATGCATTAGAGGAAGTAAATCTGGCCTATACTCCATAAAAAGATTAACATCCGTATTTCTTACTGCAACTATATATGGAATATTATATTTCTTGTACAGTTTATATGCAATTGCACCATCACTAAACAATGTTGTAGGATAAGACACGACAATTTTTGAAATATCAATCTGATTTTCAATATCTTTAAAGAGCGATTTTATTTTTAGCCTAAACAAAACTTGATGGTATTTTTTTAATGAAAATGAAGAATGAATAAGCTGAGAATTATTAACCTTAAACGCAAATACATTGTTATCTTTATTTAAAGAAGGTCTGACAGGGTTATAAATAATTTGCTCTATTCCTAATAGATCTAATTCTTGATAAAGATTTTTATACACTTGAGAGTAAGAGTAATCGTTGCATATGTGTAAAATTCTCATTTAAAATAAAGTTTGAGTATATTCTTTTAATATTTCTGTAATTGATAATCTTCTAGGTTCTTTACCTAAACGATACTCTGAATTCGAAGACTCCCACCAAATGACGCCTTGAACTTTTTTTTTCTTATACTCATAGTTTTTAATATTTTTTAAAAAGAAATTCATTCTCTCTTTGGAAACAATTTGTTTCCCATATATTTTATTATGAGGATGTATCAAATACCAAACATAAAGATATAATGGTTTATCCACTTTTTTAGCATATTTTAAAAATAAATCTAAATTAGATTCTATATAATCTTTCAATTTTTCATCATTCTGTTCTTTCTCAGAATAACTAAAATATAGACTAGGAGAAATATAATCCACTTCTTTCAAAAGAGATTTCAATTGCCTATAATGATTATACTCTTTTTGGTATTGGTAATTAAACCTAAAAGGCACTCCATATATACCAACTTTGATATTTGGTCTATTTCTTTTCACAAAACGAATCATCTCAACAAATCGATCAACAGCTCTTTTCCTTATTCTTTTTTTAGGACTTTTTATGTTTTGATAAATTTGATTTTCTAAATCCAAACACAACAAATCAGCACTCAAGGTGTCAGGTACAATTACATTTAACCCTTCTTGTAATTGTTGATAATCAATCGTATCTTGATCATATCTATCTATGTAATATTTACTTAAAAAATGATACTGCTCAAATTTTAATTCTTGTATCATTTTCTCGAAATACCTGTCTTTTTGTATATAAATCTGAATTTTTTCATCTTGTGCTTGTAAAAACAAAACAAAAAACAAAAACATTATACTAAAATATTTTTTCATCTATATAACAAATCACAAGTTTTGTTGTGGAATTTCCATATAATGCTCTCTTAAAACGCTCCCTAACATCGCAAACAAAATCCAAGAATCCGCTAAACTATATGATTTTAAAGAGTTAAGCACAATGAAAATTAAAATAAAATAAAATACTGTTTTATTATTATATGCCTTATAAAAAGTAAAAAACATAAAAAGTATAAAAATAAAAACACCTATAACCCCCATCTCATAAAAAATTTCCAGTAAAATATTATGAGGATATGCCCTTATATCTACCCCAAAAAAATCAATACCAAAACTAGCAAACCCACTTCCAAAAAAGAAGTGTTCTATATTATTAAAAGGCGTAAAAAAAGCATATTCCATAAACAGCTGCCTATGATTTAAAGAATTGTCATTCTCAAATAAATTAGAAAATCTTGAAATAGCTGTCTCGAACAACACAAATAAATTATTACTATTGTAAAAAACAACTATTCCTGCTATAACTGCAACTACGCTACTTTTAATAAACTTACTAAAAGAAAACACTAAAGAATTTAATCTACGAAAATTAATCAAAAATAAGACAATCAGAACAAATGTAAAAGGACCTCGGGCAGAGGTTGCAAATAATAATCCTAAACAAAACAATTGAAAAAAACCATTTTTTTTATAATAATTGAGCATAATAATTAGGATTCCTAAATGCAATGCTATATCCAAGTAATTAGATCTTAAGTTCATAAACATTTCTGTATCTAAACTTGCTGTTGTCCACAAAATAGATTTCATTTTAACAAAGAAAATAGTCAATGGGATTAGTATAATTGAATATACTATGATGAACTTTTTCTCATAAAACTTTTTAATAAAAAAAGGATAAATAAAATATAGCAAAGCCAAGACATAACCTTGTAATTTATCATAAAGATAATCAGTAGAATTAGAATATCCCATAGAAAACACTAAATAAGAAGAAAAAACAAGTAATATGAAACTTGTCATAACACTATATTTAGTAAAATAACCTTTTGAAATAACTATATCTATTACAACTAATACAGCAACAATCAAAACAACATCTATTTTACCTATATAAGTAAAAACAAATGATTTTAGCATTCCAGACAATAACAATAATGCAAATAAATACGTTTGATATTTCTTATTTTTTAACATTTTTAATCACTTCTAATGAAGTTATTTGCTTTTCTATTATTTGAATAGCATTCTTTATATTTTTCACGCCATTATATTGTCTATACAACAATCCTAACCTGTTTTTAACAAAGAAAACAACTCTATTTAAGAAGATTTTAAATTTATACTGGTAAAATTTAAAATCTTTTGACACTTCAAAATTACTAAATATTTGTTGCTTATGTTTTACATTAAAAACAAACAAATGAGCATAAAGATATTTAAAATTAATCTTACTGATGCTTTCATCATCTCCCATAGCTTGTAAAGACTTAACAACCGATTCACTCCAGATAGTAGGTCCCGTCCAAAATTTAGGAATTTGTTTAGACCAATACTTGGCTGTGTTCTTTGGTAAATGACTCACCTCTTCTATGGTGGAAATATGTTGATGTAAGACACCTGCTCCTCCCGTACTCTTACTGCTTTTACCACTTATAACAACAGGGAAATCAGCAAAAGCATAAGTATCTACAACTTTTGTTAATGCTATAGCATTTGCCATATCAGGACTTGGCCCCGGAAAAAAAGTATTAGTTTTCTGATAAATGACATCCAAAACTTCCTTCTTCACAATACCATGATATAAGCAGGGTAAATCCTCCATTGTAACCCCTCCTTTTTGGAGAGTTTTAACTAAGCTCTCATCTGTTTTTAAAATCCGTATCCTGTCTTTATATTGACGAAATGTTTTAAGAATCCCCGAAACATTATTTGATAAAAAATTAGATTTTTGATTAGGCCAATAGTACTGAGGTTTAATACTTTTCAAAACTTTCATGTCATTGGCTTTCATCCATTTGACTACATTAACAATATTAGGCATCACCCCATCGTCATCTCCTATAAAACACACATATTCTCCCTTAGAATTAAGTACAGCTTCATCCGAATTTTCTATAACAGACAAGGGGGTAGTTTCATGAAAATATTGGAGATTATAAAATTCCACTCTATCCTTTATAAACTTTAATGCCTCTTGATTATCATCACTATTATCTTGAATAACAATCTCTATATCATCATTAAGACCAAAAGACAGTAACATATCTACAACACTAAATAAAGTTGTATATCTGTTTTTTGTTGGAATTACTATACTTAATAATGGTTTATAATTATCTAACATATCTATTATTTCTAAAACAGTTTTAATACTGATGGTATTGTTTCTGGCTCATTAAACAATCCCTCTTTATCTTCATATACTGTAATTTTCTTATTATCTCTGAAATACTTATTTAATCTTGATTCCTCTTTAAAATCAAAAATTCGTTGCACACCTGTAGCAATAACTTTTGCAGGTGCTCCTGCAAACATCGAATTTGGTTCACAAATTTTTGAATAATCTCTGTTCAAAAAAGTATTTCGCGCAGAAATACAATAATCCGGAATAACAACTCCTTTTGTTACACTTGTGCCTGAATTAAGCCAACAATATTTACCTATATAAATTGGGGCAAATGATTTTGAAATGACACCTTCTTTTATATTTTTCACATAATGAACATTGGTATCCATTATTGTAGATAAAGCAGTTATCCTTGTAAACTCTCCAACTTCTATTCTTTCAGCTGATTTAATCTGTACCCCACTACCCAAGCAAACATTCTGACCCAAAATTATTTCACCATTCCAAACTGTTACGGTAGAACCTCCACTAATTAATGCTCTACCTTTAAAAATAAGATTTCCGTTTATCGTAAATTTAATAGGATTTAAAGATACAGGATTTTGATCTAAATCCTTTCCAATGTGTATCATTCCCGTTTCTATTGGCGCATCAATAATTATCTGTCCTTTTAATGAATATATCTTAAGGCGACAATAAACTATAATAGGCAATTTTACAGCATGTCTAAATTTTTGGGTTTTAAAATTCAGATACAAAGTTTTTATCCAATTAATTTTAAATATTAATCTAAACCAATGGTAAAAAGGTCTGATATATTGTTTAAACTTTTCTTTCATTTTCTTTGTATTTTGTTTTTTACAAATTCTATTAAATCTATCCCCATTACTAATTTCATCTGTTTCATAGAATATAATACGCTAGTTAAAAACACAAATCCTCCTAAACTGTATTTCAATAAATAAGACGAAATGTTTTTAATAAAAAAAGCACTTAATGCAAAAGCAATAATAACCAACAACATTTTCAAAGTTCTTTTATTAAATAATATTCCATAAAATCTAAACATGATAAACTGCATCAATCCAAGATGTAACATCGCTGCAAAAATTGCCATCACGCCTAACCCTTGTAGTCCAAAGTATTTATACCCTAAAATATTTGCTACAACAACTATTATCCTGGAAAAAGTAACGGAAAAAATAAAAATCTTAGACTTTTGTTTTGCTAATAATATCATTCCCATAGCATTAGAACAAACAATTATTAATGTTCCAAAAACGGCATATTCTATATAATCTATTGATGCAAAGAAATCTTTTGAATATAAAATCTGAATGAAAACAGGCATTAAAAACATAAATAAAACAACTAGAGGCCCCACCAATAACAACCCCACTTCTGACTGACGATTTACCTCAATAGTTAATTTATGATTGTCACTATTTATTGCTGATATTCTTGGATAATAATCTGTAGACATAGCGGTAATTACTATTCCAAAATATCCCGTTATAATAGTTGCTCCCGCTTGAAATATTCCAACCATTTCAACTCCTGAAACATTTGAAATATAACTACGAATTATATAATCTGTAACAAACCCGACAAGAGTAACATACATCAAAGCAAGTCCCATTTTAATCATCTCTTTTCCTTCATTTAGAGAGAGTTTAAAGGATACACTCACTTTGTTATACATTACTTTTCTTAAAAACAACCAAGCAAAGAAAACAGCTGATAAAGCAGAAATAATTAAAGACGGTACAATTCCTTTTTCTTGAAAAAAATAGTAAAAAGGAATACCCACTGCCACCCCCAACACAGACCCAAATAAACTTGCTTTTGCTAAAGCTTTTAATTGTCTTGTTCCCTTTAAAATAGATAGTTGTCCTTCACTCAAGATATTCAAAAACACAGCAATAGACAACCACATAAATGCAATAGTATAATCGGAATTTCCAAAAGTCCATTCACTTAAATAGGACGAGGACACAATAGTTACCAATGCTCCGAGTAAAGCAGTTCCCCATATGATTTTTTTGGTAACACCTATAATAACTGAAAAACGTTTGGGATCATTATTACCTTGTGCTTCTGAGATATCACGCACAGCACTTTGAGGAATGCCAAGTCCCAAAGATGTTTTAAGAATATTGATTGTTGATTGAAATAAAGCAATAACTCCCATTCCTTCAGGCCCTAAAAACAAAGCAACTGCTTTATTCAAGCCAACTTTGGCAAGTATATTAAACACCTGTACAAATCCAAATAAGAAAGTTGATTTAAAAATTCCTTTATATGCTTGTTTTTCTTCTGACATACATTACCATTGGTTAAATTCAGGCTTACTTTCAGGGATTTTCAAAATAATTTTGAAATCTCTATCTTATCCCAATCCTTTTCCTCTGTAAAAAAAGTATGTTGCTCAAAAACTACATTATCACATAACACATCTCCATTAAATAAACTCCAGCCACATTTGGAATAAAAATCAACCAAACTATCACTACACAATAAAATGCCTTGTTTTTTATTTTTTTTCAAATAAAAATCGACTAAATTCATCAACAATAAGCCTAAATAGTGTCCTACATGTAATTTATCAACACAGACACTACCAACTCCTAACATATTAATACTATAGTCTTGATGATAAACTTCTATATCAACCAATGACAAATAAGCAATTAGAAAACCCTCTTTATTTCTTACTAATAAATGGACATCACTATCCTTAATATTTTCATCTAACCATTTTTTTTGTGCGTGTATAGGGTAATCCCAATGCTGTTTTTTTAACTTACAAATATCATTCAAATCTTCATTTGAACATTCACGGTGTTTAACAAATTCAAATTTCATAACTATTACACACTTTTTTCACCCACCAACCACAAGGAACAGCGAGAAATCTATTATAAAAATCATTGACACCTTTTAAGTCCTCTTGCTTATCAAATACAGAATAAACATTATTATTCAGATGAACTTGCGAAGCGTAAAAACCTTTATTCTTAAAAAAATCTATTAAATCATTTCTATTGTCAGACAACATTCCATACACCCAATAAACAGGCGTTGTTTCTTCAACTATTTTTAAAGGAACAGCATTCACACCATCTAAATTAATAAATTTCTGCCACTTTTGAGCATTTTTTTGTTGCTTTGTTAACAAGCTATCCAAATCTTGCATTTGCTTATATGCCACATAGGCATTAACTTCATTAATCGTAGCAGCAAATCCAATTGTACTAATATCACATTTAGGATTTATCTCACCTCTATCAGTTCGAAATATAGAACGATCAATACCTAAATCTCTTGTTTTGGTTGCCAATACCATATGACTATTATCCTTAAATGTTACTGCACCGCCATCTATTGCATTGGGTAAACGAACAGCACTAAAAGAAAAAACGGTCGCATCACTTCCAATATTACCAATCTTATTTCCTTTGTAAACGCCTCCCATTCCATCGATACAATCATCAATTACAAAAAGCCCTTTTTCTTTTGCAATTTGCTGTATTTCACTCACGTATCCCACATATCCCAAGTGGTGATTATGAAACACAGCTTTGGTTTTAGTGCTTACTTTCGTTTTTACACTTTTTGGACATAATGTGCCAGTTTCAGGATCAATATCTGCCCATACTATTTTTATCCCAAGTGCTAACAAAGGTTGAGTAGATTGCAAACAACACATCGGTGACATAATGACTTCATCACCATAACCTATTCCTAAAGTGCTAAAAGCAATATTAACAGCAGAAGCATGAGAATTAACTACCAACAAATTATCTGTTTTAAGATATTGTTGTAATGCTTTCTCAAAATCCCTCCCCCATCTACCAAAGGCCAATTGTCCCGAATGAAGTATTTTATTAACTTCTTCGGAAATATCTTCGGGCATATAAGGTTTAAACAATGGTATCATCTACCAACCTTTTTTAATAAGTTCTACTATGCGTTCTCTATCTTCGTCTGTTACCCACCAACCACAAGGAATATGCACCCATTCTTTCTCAAACTTATTTACATTAGGTAAATCCGTTTTAGAATTCGCAAAAATGCTATGTAAATCATTTCGCTTATGCAGTTCTGAAGCCATTATTCCATTATCAGCCATCATTTTCACAAAATCGTCTCGGCGTTCTACTTTCATTGTATAAAGCCAATACGAAGGTTGAGAATTCTCATAATAATTCATCAACTCCACACCCTTAACTCCTTTTAAAGCTTTATCATAGTATTTCCCATTAGCAATATAACGATTGATAATATCACTTATATTTTCTAATTGCACCAAACCAATCGTTGCATTCACATTGTTCATATGATACTTGTAACCTTGTATTTTTATATCATTTTCTAAGCGACTTACTCCCTTAGAAATACCAAACCAACGAATTAATTTTGCTTTTTCATACTCTTCATCATCTTTAACACAAACCATCCCTCCGTCAACGGTCGTAAGATGTTTTATAGCTTGAAAAGAAAAAGTTGCATATCTAAAATGATTTCCTAATTTCTCACCTTGATAAGTAGCACCTAATGCGTGAGCCACATCTTCAATCACAGGAATATTATATTTTTTTTCAATTTCCTGAAAACGAAAAATATTAACTGGGATCCCTGCGTAATCCACCACCATAATAGCTTTGGTTTTAGCGGTTATTTTCTTTTCTACATCATCGGGATCGATATTTCCTGTATCAGGGTCAATATCTGCCCATACAATTTTCGCACCTGTTTGAGCAATAACTGTGTTAGTAGGTTCTGCAGTAATAGGTGTTGAAATTACTTCATCACCTTCCTGAACACCTGAAAGTATCAATGCAATATGCAATGCAGAAGAACCACTATTAACAGATAAACAATTCTTGGCACCAATAAAATCTGAAAAGGCCTTTTCAAATTCATCAACTGCCTTACCTTGTGCAATATAACCTGAATATAGAATTTCTTCTATACGCGGCATTAATTGCTCTTTACTTGGCATTAAAGTTTTAATTAATGGGATCATTTTTATAATTATTTAATTCTTCTTGAACACCTTCTAATGTCAATAACAAAGCTTTCATCTCCTCAACATCCAAACGTTTAGTATTGTCGGAATTGTATTCTTCATCTTTTAATTTAGGACCATCTGATTGAACAAACTTTGTATAGTTCAAATCTCTTAAATCAGCCGGAATTCTATAAAAATTACCTAAATCATCTGCTTTTGACATTTCTTCTTTTCCACACAATGATTCGTACATTTTTTCTCCGTGCCTTGCTCCTATAATCTGAACCTCATTATCAGCATTAAATAACTCTTTTAATGCAACAGCCAACGTTTCAATAGTTGCAGCAGGTGATTTTTGCACAAAAATATCTCCCGGATTAGCGTTTTTAAAAGCAAATAAAACTAAGTTAACCGAATCATCTAACGACATCATAAAACGTGTCATATTTGGGTTAGTAATTGTCAATGGTTTACCTTCTTTTATCTGCTTGATAAATAAAGGAATTATAGAACCTCTAGAATACATAACGTTTCCATATCGTGTTGCACAGAAAACACCTCCATATTCTCGAACACGAGCATCACGGGCTTTTGAAATAGCCATTTTTTCCATTAACGCTTTTGTCATTCCCATTGTATTTATGGGATAAACAGCTTTATCTGTACTCAATACCACAACACGTTTCACCTTATTACGTGCTGCCGCTTCCATTACATTTTCAGCACCTAATATATTGGTCTTAACAGCTTGTTCAGGATAAAACTCACAAGAAGGAACTTGTTTTAATGCTGCTGCATGAAAAAGATAATCTACACCTACCATAGCATTATTTATACTCTCAAAGTCTCGCACATCTCCAATAATAAAATTTAGTTTATCATTTTTCAAAGCAATACGCATATCTTCTTGTTTCTTTTCATCACGAGAAAAAATTCTAATCTCTTTCAAATCTGAATTCAGAAAATGCTTTAATACTGCATTACCGAAAGAACCTGTTCCTCCAGTTATCATTAAAACTTTATTTTTAAACATATCTTTATTTATTAATTAAATCCTTCAACAAATTTTTAAACACCTTTTTTCTTATGGTGTTTTAGGTTTATAACCTAAATCTATTTTTCTGTTTTTGCCTATCTAAACAAGTTCATTCTAACAATTTACATTAAAATCAAAACAATATTCTTTTGAAATTCTACCCACACAGCCTTCTCTCAAGTAACTATAAAAACTTCTATTTTTTAATGTCTTTAGGATTAAAAAAAAATCACTATCAATTACAGCTTGTAAACCACAACTTCCCCTTTTAATTATTGATCCATTTAATTATTTCTTAAATATAATATAAATGGAAATTTTCAAAATCTACCCTTCATCATCAAATGGAAACATCAACAACTAGTTCTTTTAGTAAAATATCATCAGCAACCATATCTTTTTACATACTTTTCCTTATCTAATGTTGTATATTCCAATTCCGGTTAAATAATATACTCTTGTATTTTTCATCATTAACAATATGTAATACTCATTAATTGAATTTATTCGACATATTATTAATGTCTAATGCAATAACTATATTATACTTATCCAATAAAATTCCTTTTTAAAGCACTAAATAACCTTTAAACATTATAATTATTTATGTATAACCCCACTCGAACTAATACCCTTCAATCAAATTACTGACTTCATTTTTCCCTTTAAATCTTATATTAAAACAAGTGGATATCCTATCTATTTCTATGACTTATTAAATTCACCGTCCAACCTGAGTTTTATACAAAGCAAACGAACAAACCATCATAATTCTTTGTTTGTTAATTATCATACAAAATTAACAAATTTTTCCATCATGAAATGTCTGTGATTTGCTACACACACTCGAAATATCTCCTATTTTTCTTCCTCTATAAATAAACTTATGTAACATACATTTTTTATATACAAAAACAATGATTATTTAACTCTAAACGGATGTTTAACCAGTGGTTCATGAGCCAAAGGATGATAGTCTCCTTTCAATCCTATAGGTTCGGTATTTCGGATGTCATGAACGACCTCTATGGCTTGACGGGCATCTTCCAATCCATAACCATTACCCTCCAAAATACCTTTATAAACCTTAGTATGTAAATCTGTAAAGCCTCCTGAGAACTCCAATTCTTCACCTTCAATCGTAATAGAGCGATAAGTCCGTTGGCCATTGGCTTTAACTTCTTCGGGTAACACATCGTAATTGATTGATAAAAACCAACGTACTCTGGCTCTTTCCAACTCAAGATAACCAGCAGCTCTGTCATGGGTATGTATATGAACCACATTCTTCTTAACATCTCCAAAGATATAAACTAACATATCATAAAAATGCACCCCTATATTGGTGGCAATTCCTCCGGATTTAGTGACATCGCCCTTCCAACTGGTATAGTACCAATGACCTCTAGAGGTCAAATAAGTCAAATCAACATCAAATATTTTATCCTTAGGTGCTGCCTCAATCTTTTTCTTAAGATCTATAATGCTCTTATGTACTCTTAATTGTAAAATATTGTAAACCTTTTTACCGGATTCTCTCTCCATCTTTTGTAGCACATCAAGGTTCCATGGATTGAGTACCAAAGGTTTTTCACATATAGCATCTGCCCCTCTGCGCAACGCCATTCTGATATGCGAATCGTGTAAATAATTCGGCGTACATATACTCATATAATCTATAGCAATGCCTTTATCATATTTTAGCTTTTCCAAATGACGGTCAAATCTTTCTGTTTCCACAAAAAAATCAGCATTCGGAAAATAACTATCCATAATCCCAACACTGTCAAATGGATCAAGTGCAACTACCAAATTATTATGCGTGTCCTTGATGGCTTTTAAATGTCGGGGAGCAATATAGCCTGCAGCTCCTATTAGAGCAAAATTTTTCATAAAGTTCTTTTGACCTGATTATTCTTTAATTCATATTCCTGGGCACTTTCGGGACATACAGCTTTACCATGTTCATCAAAAATTAAACGGTGTCCGTATTCACTCACCCAACCTATTTGTTTAGCCGGATTTCCAACCACTAAGGCATATTCAGGAATGGTTTTGGTTACCACGGCACCTGCACCTATAAATGCATATTGACCAATATCATTACCGCAAACTATGGTCGCATTAGCCCCTATAGAGGCTCCTTTACCAACATGAGTTTTGGCATATTCATCACGCCTGATAACCGCACTCCTTGGATTAATGATATTGGTAAAAACCATAGAAGGGCCTAAAAACACATCATCATCGCAGATAACGCCGGTATAAATAGACACATTATTCTGAACTTTTACATTTTTACCTAAGGTCACTCCGGGTGAGACAACCACGTTTTGTCCAATATTACACTGCTTCCCAATCTTGGCATTAGGCATGATGTGTGAAAAATGCCAAATTTTAGTCCCTTTTCCTATATGACATCCTTCGTCTATAACAGCTGTTTCATGCGCAAAATATTCCATAACTCTATAATTAATTGTTGTTAAAAAAATCTATAACAGCTGAACACACGGCGTCCATATCTTCTGTATTCATTTCGGTATGAATCGGTAAAGATAAAACCTCTTGGCATAATTGCTCTGTTTGGGGTAATACAAAATCTTCCGCTACATATTGTTTAAAAGCATTTTGTTTGTAGAGCGGTAATGGATAATAAATCATACTTGGAATACCCCTGTCTTTTAAATACGCTTGCAGTTGGTCTCTTTTCCCATATTTAACCTTTAAGGTAAATTGATGAAACACATGTGTGGATTGAGACAATTTGACCGGTAATTCAATACCATCAATAGAATTCAAACGTTTATAATATTCATCTGCCATTGTATTCCTATCAGCAGCATACGTATCAAGATACTTCAACTTCACATTTAAAATAGCCGCTTGAATTGAGTCTAATCTGGAATTACAACCAAGAGTTTCGTGATAATATTTTTTTATTTGACCATGATTGGCAATCATTCTGATGTTATCTTTTAAAGCAGAATCATTGGTCATCAACGCTCCTCCATCACCAAAACAACCTAAATTTTTTGATGGAAAGAAAGATGTACAACCTATATCACCCATAGTACCGGTTTTCATAACCGTTCCATCAGAAAATGTATATGATGCCCCTAAAGCTTGGGCATTGTCCTCAACAACATACAGTCCTTTGTCTTTAGCCAACGCCAGAATTGGTTCCATATCGCAACTCTGCCCGTAAAGATGTACCGGAACTATAGCTTTGGTCTTATCAGTGATGACAGATTCCATATCTTCTTTTCTCATCGTAAAAGTCTCCGGATCTACATCTATCATCACCGGTTTTAAGCCTAATAAGCCTATGACTTCTGCAGTGGCAACATACGTGAATGCCGGACAAATCACTTCATCACCGGGTTTTAGACCCAAAGCCATCATAGCTATCTGAAGCGCATCTGTACCATTGGCACACGGAATGACATGAGCTACATCCAAATACTGTTCTAAAGCACTTCGAAACCCATTCACTTGTGGTCCATTGATATAAGCTGAACTCTCGATACACTCGATGACCGCAGTATCAATCTGTGTTTTTATTTTTCTATACTGACTTTTTAAGTCAACCATGGGTATTCTACCCATAACATTAAATTTAAAATAGGGTTAAAGTTTAGCATCGGCTTGACTAAGGAAACCTTTGACATCATAGACTACTGATTCTTCTTTCTTTAGCTTATTAAAGTCTAAATTTAAAAATTCTTTATGTGCTACAGTCAGAACAATAGCATCATAAGTTGCATCCGGCAATTCATTGTGAGACACAATATGGTATTCTTCCATAACTTCTTCTGTATCAGCCCATGGGTCATAGACATCTACATGAGTTTGATAGCTTTGTAATGACCTGACCACATCAACCACTTTAGTATTACGTACATCAGGGCAGTTTTCTTTAAAAGTTATTCCCAACACCAGAATTCTGGCCTCTTTTACCCTGATGTCTCTTTTAATCATCAATTTAACAACTTCGGAAGCCACATACTCACCCATACCATCATTAAGACGTCTTCCTGCAAGAATAATCTCAGGATGATAGCCTACTTCCTGCGCTTTTTGAGCGAGATAGTAAGGGTCAACCCCTATACAATGCCCTCCAACCAAACCAGGCGTAAATTTTAGGAAATTCCATTTGGTTCCGGCAGCTTTAAGTACTTCATGGGTATCAATTTCCATCAAATTAAAAATCTTTGCCAACTCATTGACAAAAGCGATATTGATATCCCTCTGTGAGTTTTCAATAACTTTAGCCGCTTCGGCAACTTTAATGGTAGGTGCCAGATGTGTTCCTGCTGTAATAACTGATTGATACAAATCATCTACGATTTTTCCCACCTCAGGTGTAGAACCGGAAGTCACTTTTAAGATTTTTTCTACAGTATGCTCTTTGTCTCCCGGATTGATACGTTCAGGTGAATATCCCACATAAAAGTCTTTGTTAAAAGTCATCCCAGAAAACTCTTCCAGTACAGGTACACATTCTTCTTCTGTAGCACCCGGATAAACAGTACTTTCATAAATGACGATATCTCCTTTTTTCAGCACTTTACCCACAGTCTCAGATGCTTTGATTAATGGGGTTAAGACTGGTCTGTTGTTTTTATCAGTAGGTGTCGGTACTGTAACCACATAAATATGAGAGTCTTCTATCTCCTCCGGATTTGCCGTACAAAAAAGGCCTTTAGTTTTAGGATTTTTTTTAACGAGGACTTCTTGCAACAAATCATCTTCAACTTCTAAAGTACTGTCATGCCCCGAATTTAATTCTTTGACGCGTGCTTGATCGATATCAAACCCTACAACCGGATATTTTGTAGCAAATAATCTTGCCAGTGGCAAACCGACATACCCTAGTCCTATAACTGTAATTTTTTTATCCATTATTAAATCTTTTTATAAATATATCATTTTTAGGCGAAACCTATCTCTTAAACTTTATTAAAACAATTTTATAAACTCATAATTCTGTAGATAGACATAAGCTCCAAAACCCACACAAACGAAAGAAACCGTTATATATTATTAGTTTTCAACCTCATTAGTCTTTAAACTTTTTACCCATGCTTTACCCAATACAATCCCAACACCTGTAACAGCCCCTAAAAACAACCATACAGCTAATATCATACCTCTTTTAGGTTTGGATTTGTTTACCGGTACACTTACCGGTTCAATAATTGTAAACACCGGTGTATCCTCTTTGACTGTTATTTTTTGAGCTTCTAATTGTTTGGCTAATTCAGCATAAACCCCATAAGCAAGGTTGTAGTCGGCTTGTAAACGTTCTTGTCTGGCAGCAAACAAAGCTGTAGAAATCCCTCTATTCCTATCCCTAAAATTGGCTAAAGCTGCTTGTTTGGCTAAAAATTCCTTTTTAGCTTCGTCATGTCTCTTAGTGATAAAATCTAATTGTTCCCGGGCTTTTTTCACTTTAAAGTCTGTTATAGCATCCTGTAATAGTGTTTGAGCTCTTGCTGTCATTTGTGCTGCTGGTAATGCCTCTGGCATAGACACTGCTAAAGTGATAAACCCTTCTTTATCATTGACTCTTATAGACATTTGACCGGAAAGAATAGCCATCTTTTTATAATCTCCTGAAGATACTTTAATAATTGATGCGTTACTACTGTCAGTCACATCATTACTTACCGGTTTTCCTTTTAAGGCTTTTAACACTAAACCCGGCAATCCAATAGTGTATTTTTTCAAACTACCAATCAGGTTAAATTTTTGATGCTTGTCAAGATAGTCCGTATAGGTTACCGCTTCGTTTAAACCCTGAATGTTTATTCTGGTTTTGAGCATTTCCTGTTTAAAAGGAATGCTTTTGACAATTTTAGGGTAGAGATTGGGTGGCATACTTTCTACTGTACCGGCGTTTAAATTAATCCCTGCCATTGCCGCCAAACCGCTGAGGTTTCCCCCCACTTTAGATTTTGAGATCTGTGGCACCATGACTGTAGTTGCCGTATATTGTTTAGGTGTAAAAACAGCCACAAACAGACCTATCAAAGCAAATATCAACGTCCATGTGATGATTGTTTTGCGATTGTTCCATACCGTCTGTAGAAGTTCTAACAAATCTATTTCATCGTTATCTCGGTTGTTATGGTCTAAATATTCTGCCATCGTAGTTGTTTAATTTTATTCTAAATCATAAGACCTTATCAGTCTAAAGGATATATTTTTCTTTGAGCTAAAGCCTCAACAAGCGTATCAACATTTTGTTCCGCATGTAATCGCTTAAGCTTATAATCAGGTTTATCCGGCACATCGTATTTCAGATCCATACCAGGGACATTTTCAGCTTTGCCTTCATCATAATTCTTGTATAATTTTGGTTTGTTTGCCCTACAATTCTCTAAGGTATCATCCATATAAACCAATAAAAATCTCTCTGCACCGATAATTTGTTTGAGTTGCTGTCTTATATGCGCTCTGGGAGAAATAAACGAGCAAATCACAATGATGCCCTGATCGTTTAATAAATTGGCAACTTCGGCTACACGTCTTAAATGTTCAGCATTATCTGCCGGACTATGATCCAATTCCATAGACAATCCGGAACGTACAGTGCTACCATCCAACAAAACTACTGTAGCCCCCAAGTCAAACAAACGTTTTTCCAAGCTATAGGCCAATTCGTTTTTACCGGAACCGTGCAGACCTGTAATCCATAAGGTCATACCTTTTTGGTTATAGCGTTTTTCATAAGATTTCTTTTCTATCAAACCTACACCATTGTCAATTTTTGCCTTATCATCAGAGGTTATTCTATAGGCATAATCTTTTGACCTTAATTTACCAATAATCATCCCTACGGCAACAGTATTATGCGAAACCGGATCAATTAACACAAAAGAACCTGTGGCGTGATTCTGCTTATAAGAATCAAAGAATATTGGCTTTACAGTAGCTATGACCACTTTACCTATTTCATTCAATTTGAAGTGGTCAGCTTCATTCTTTTCCAAGGTGTTAATATCTACCCGGTAATGTATTTTATCAATTCTTGCTTTGGTCGTATGAGAGGCATGTTTGATAAAAAATTGCGTATGACCATCCATGGCTTTTTCATCCATCCAAACCAACATTGCTTCAAAGTATCTTTCTACTCTGGGTAAATTATAAGGATGAACCAACATTTCACCACGAGAAATATCAATTTCATCTTCCAGTGTGATAGTTACCGATTGGGGCGGAAATGCTTCTTCCAAATCACCATCGTAGGTCACTATTGATTTTACTTTTGATCGTTTTTTGGACGGTAACGCCATAACTTCATCGCCTTTTTTCACTATACCCGAAGCCACTTTGGCCGAAAACCCTCTAAAATCTTTATCCGGTCTTAAAACATATTGTACCGGAAAACGAAAATCACTAAAGTTTCTATCACTACTGATGTGAACATTTTCTAAGTATTCCAGCATACTTTTACCGTGATACCACGGCATCTGCTTTGAAGTTTCAACAACATTTTCACCTTTAAGTGCCGATAAAGGTATACAGTGTAGATCCGGTATATCAAGTCGTGTCACAAATGCTCTATAATCTTCGCAGATATCATCAAAAGTCTTTTGGTCGTAGTCTACAAGATCCATTTTATTCACAGCCAATACCACGTGTTTAATTCCTAACAACGAGACTATAAACGTATGGCGACGGGTTTGAGTAATCACCCCTTTGGTCGCATCAATCAGGATAATCGCCAGATTAGCTGTTGAAGCTCCTGTGACCATATTTCTCGTATACTGCTCATGTCCGGGTGTATCGGCAATAATAAATTTACGCTTGTTAGTTGAAAAATACCTATAGGCTACATCTATGGTAATACCTTGCTCCCGCTCTGCTTTTAAACCGTCAAGAAGTAAAGCATAATCGATATCATCACCGGCATGACCTACCCGCTTACTATCTCTGTGTAAGGCTGATAATTGATCTTCATAGAGCATTTTACTGTCAAACATTAACCGGCCAATCAACGTAGATTTTCCATCATCAACCGAGCCTGCTGTCAACAAACGTAAAAGATCTTTTTGTTCATCTCTGTTTAAAAAGGTTTGTATGTCTATAGTCTGTGTACTCAAAATATATTGATTAAAAATAACCTTCTCTTTTTTTCTGTTCCATTGATCCGTCCTGATCAAAATCTATGACCCTTGTTGTCCTTTCAGAAACTTTGACCGTCATCATTTCTTCTACAATTTCTTCTACAGAAGTAGCCTTAGACTCAACAGCTCCTGTTAGTGGATAACACCCCAAAGTTCTAAATCGCACCATCTTCATTTCTGCTTTATTCCTCATTTCTTTGGGCATTCTCTCATCATCGACCATAATAAGATTACCATCGATATCAACCATAGGTCTTTCTTTGGCAAAATATAATGGAACAATCGGTATTTTTTCCAATCTGATATACTGCCATACATCAAGCTCTGTCCAATTGGAAATAGGAAATACCCTGATTGACTCTCCTTTATGAACCTTGGCATTGTATATATCCCACAATTCAGGTCTTTGGTTTTTCGGATCCCACTGGTGGTATTTGTCTCTGAATGAAAAAATCCGCTCTTTGGCTCTTGATTTCTCTTCATCACGTCTGGCTCCTCCAAATGCAGCATCAAATTTATACTTATTTAACCCCGACAAAAGTGCCTGTGTTTTCATCACATCTGTATGTACTTTACTACCATGCGTGAATGGTCCTACACCGGCTTCAAAACCTTCTTTATTGTAGTGAACAATCAAATCCCAATTATTGTCTTTGGCATATCTGTCCCGAAACTCTATCATTTCATTGAATTTCCATTTAGAATCAATATGCATCAAAGGAAAAGGCACCTTCCCGGGATAAAAGGCTTTCTCTGCCAACCTTACCATAACCGAAGAATCTTTACCTATAGAGTAAAGCATCACCGGATTCTCAAATTCTGCAGCGACTTCTCTGATGATATGGATGGCTTCTGCCTCTAATTCTTTGAGGTGCGATAGGTTATATGCCTTCATGTTTTTATACTAATTGTTACACCCAGTTTTATCTTGATTAATTTCTTTCAATCAGTTTATCGACCAACAATGCAAGCGTTACAAGTCCTGTAGAAATCCCTACGACTTCTTGAGTGGAAACTTTAAATTTACGTTCTGGTTTTTCAGGAATTAAAATAGTAGCTCCGGGCTCTATGGGCGGATAAGACCTGAAAAATAAAAAATTCTTAGTTGTTTTAATCTCTCCATTCTGATACAGCACAAACACTTTACTTTTTTTTGCGTTATGCAAAAATCCACCGGAATTGTTTACATAGTGTTTTAAGTTTTTACCTTTGATATATTGTACTAAAGACGGCGTATAGACCATACCCTGAACTTCTACCGTTTGGGTCTTTTTAGGAACAATTATTTCATCACCTTCCACCAGACTCAGGTCAATACCTGTCTTCTTATGTTCCATGATTTCTGTTAAATCAATACCAACTTTATAACTGTCCTGAGTTATTTCTACATCCTCAAATAAGGAATCTTTTTCTATGATCAATTGTGCGACTTCTTTTTGACTCATTTCAACCTTATTATCTTTGTTCCTGATGAGTGTCGCCCCTTTGACATAAGCGTATGGGGTAAAACCACCGGCTTTCTCAATCAAATCACTAATAGTCTCCTCTTGATTCTCTATAGTATAGTTACCCGGAAACTGCACTTCTCCGGTAATACTTACACTTTTTTGGGTGACAAATCCTTTTTTATACCTCACAGTGATGACATCATAAGGCTGAATCAATACTTTATTGATAGAATCTTCTAAAAGAGGATTGACAGAAATGACAAAACTTTCAGCTATAGTAGAAAAGTTTTCATCATCCAATCTTCTTGAAATCTGAATGTTATCAGGATCAGCACCTTCTCTAAAACCACCTGCCATGGCAATAAAATCCTCAACTGATATACCTTCAATATATTTTATTCTTTGAGGGTTGTTTACAGCCCCGTTAATCGTTATACTACCTATCTCTCTTAACTGACTTTTACTGTAAATATAAACCTCGTCTTCCGGTTGCAAAACTATATCGTTCGTCTTATTGATGACATCTTTCACTGAAAAAGAAATGATTTCTTTATCAATATCATCTATTTTTCTTTTAATAATTGCCTTATCCAAATTAGCATCAGACTTTATGCCTTCTGCTTTTGACAATAAATCTCCCAATTTCATACCCTGATAATACTCATAATTACCCGGATGGTAAACGGCACCTTCTAATAACACACGATTTTCATATCTGTCTAAAACCTTATCCACCTGAATAATATCACCATTCTTTAAACCTATTCGAGATTGTTTGTTTAAATCAAATTCTTTAATCTCTTTCTGAGTGTCAGTGTACCGTTCTATGATTATATTTTTCTTGTAAGCATCAGCTTTAAAACCGCCGGTATAAAGCATTAAATCACTAAAGGTTTCATCACTTAAAAGCTCGTATTTACCGGATTTTTTCACCTGACCTTTTATTGTCACATGACTGATAAAAGGCGTCACAATAATAATATCCTGATCCTGTAAGGTTAAATTCCCTTCTTCTGAACCATTGATATAATATTTATAAAAATCAAAATAAGCTAAAACCTGTCCATTTCTAACCACTTTAATCTTCCTGAATGTTCCATTTTCCGTAGGACCGCCTGCTGCGTATAACCCGTTCAGTACAGTCGACAAACCATTTAATGCATATGTCCCAGGCACCTTAACTTCTCCAATAATATTGACTTGTACTGTCCTTATATTTTGAAGTACAATATTGGTGTAAACTTTATTATAGCTGCCCTCAGGGGCACTAATACCGTAATAAATCTTTTTTAAACGGGCATTGATTTTAGAAGTGGCTGCCTGAAAACTTAAACCGTTGAGATTAATTTGACCAACACCACTTATTTGGATGTTTCCTTCTTTTGAAATCTCTTCTGAATAAGACCCTTCTGCAGCGCCCCAAAGATCTATACCGATAACATCTCCCGGCCCTAACCTATAGTTATCAGGAGTAGCTAAATTGATATTAGGGGTAAAACTTATGTTAGGGTTGTTAAAAAAGTCATAACCAAATAAAGGATTTTTTTTATAGGCTTTTGTATTTGTACTATTGACCAACCCAAAGGTTGGAGCATCAAAACCTGTTTTATTAGAATCTTTGGGTTCTTTATTTTTAGGCAGACTAGCAGATCCATGATTCAACTGAAGAAATCTTTGTTTTAATTGACCTAAATCTTCGGGATTCATTCCCTGTGATTTTGCCATCTGCTCCAGTTGTTCTATAGAATAACCCGAATGTTGCACTTGTTGCCATAGCTCATTAACTTGTTGATCACTTAAATTGTTGACATCTATTTGCCCTAACTGAGACAAATCCTGAGCTGTTATCACAACTGCCCCTAGAAAAAAAAGTACCAACAGAATATTTCCTCTAAACTTTCGGATATTATTTATTATTTTATTCCAGAACATAAATTGTTTAATTTAAGCAGTATATTACACAGTATAAAATATGCAAATTTATGAATATTTTATAATAATCGCCTTATTATAAAAACAAAAAAGCCCAAGTGACACTTGGGCTTTTTGTTACAAATAATCTTTTGAGATTATTTAACTTTTATTTCTACACGTCTGTTAAGCGCGTTGTTTTCGTAAGACACTAAATCTTTCTCTCCATATCCTTGCTCAGTGACATGAGAAACGCCCTTACTTTGTAAGTAGTTTCTTACAGCTTTTGCTCTTCTTAAACTCAAGGCATCATTATAAGTATTTCCACCTACAGGATCAGTATAACCTGATACAATTGTGATTTCAGTTGACGTATTCGGACAATCAATTTTATTGATTAATTCAACAACTCGATCCAATTTAGCTGCTTCACTCGATTTAATATTTGACTTATCAAAATCAAAGTAAACAACTGTTTTATTGATTTCGTTGATATATGGTGTGCAGTCTTTTTCAACCACTTCAACAACCTCTTCAACTTCAGGACATCCGTTATTTGATGCAGGACCTACTTCGCTAACACATTTATCATCTTTATCAAGAACACCATCACCATCTGAATCCGGCCATGGACAACCATTATTGGCTTTAGGTCCTTTGGTTGTAGGACAATTATCATCTTTATCAAGAACACCATCACCATCTCTATCTGCTACTTCTACAACAGGTTTAACGTCAGTAGGTTCAGGACAACCGTTGCGGGATGCCACACCATAAACTTCCGGACATTCGTCTTTACTATCGACAATACCATCACCATCAGAATCAACTTCTTTACTACCAAATCTATAAACTAATCCGGCAGAGTGCTGGAAGAAATCAGTACCATTACTATTAAAACCATGGTTGTATGAAGATTCAAGTTTGACACCCATACTCTCTAACACCCATAAATTAACCCCATAACCGGCATTAACTTTAACGTCATTATTTTCTCCAAGTACTGAATATCCAAGACCTACATTTACAAATGGATCAAACCATGCTGTTTGTCCAATAATATCGTTGACATGATAGTTGATTCTGGCATCTACATTGAAGTATTTCTCATCTAATAATTGGTCTCCAATATTATACCCGAAAGGTTTTTCAAATTTACCCATGGAGGCACCTATCTGTAATCCAAATATATCATTTAATTTTCTTTCAACTGATACTCTTATTGGCGTACCAGCTGTATTAACATCTCTGATGTCTCCATTAAAGTAGTCTTGTAAAATATCTTTTAAATCATCAGGGGTTCTTACATCCAAGAAATTGAACCCTGCGCTAACCATCCATTTTGAACTTACAAACAACAAAGCATTTGAATATGCTTTATCGTCACTAGGACTGGTAAACCTGTAAGATAATCCTAGTAAATGCTGGAAATAATCGTTTGATGAATTTTGTGAATTATGGTTGTAAGAAGACGCTAAGGTAGCTCCCCAATTGTTTGAAAACCAAAAATTCAATCCCCAACCGGCTTTAAAGTTGAACATTGAATAGTCATCGTACTTTGTGATACCTATACCTGTTTCCAAGAATGGATCAATCATACCTGATCTTCCACCTAAATAATACTTAAATTTTCCATCTACGGCAAAAAATGAAATATCTGATTCAGGATCTCCCTTATCCCAATCAAAACCTTTTTTAATCTTAGACACAGATGCACCTAATTGCATTGAAAAATGATTATTCAAACTTCTTTCAACGGTCAGCTTTGATGGAAAAGCAAGCATATTGAAATCACTTGTACCAACATAGTCTTTCATAATTTCTCCAAAACTATCCGGGGTGCGAATATCTACAGCATTCCATCCTGCTGTGATAATCCAGTCATTCGAATTAAAATCTTTCTCCTGAGAGAATAATCCTGTCAACATAAAAACAGACAGAAAAAATAGTATCGTTTTTTTCATGATAAATAAATTAATTTTTGCAAAAGTACATAATTACTTTGATTAACACTAAAATAATTCTAACTCGCATTGGGTTAAACATCACTTTAGGCCACTTATCAACGTGATAAGCGATTGCCTAAAACAACACAAATTACTTATTTTCAATTCACTAACACGTTTTGCAAAATATTTTTTTAATTTAATTCACATAATGCAGTAAATAAAAGAAGTATCACTATATATTCTCAATTAACTATGTATTCTCATGTAATTTAGCAAATCACTATATCTGAATACCTTTTGTTTATAGACAATATCAAAGAACAAACATTTGATATCTTAAAACTTTCAATAGGCCTTAAAAAACACTTAACAGAACTCTTGATTTTTCAACCGTTTCCAACCATTCTTTTTTGGGAATACTACCAGCCGTAATACCACCACCCACATAAATAACCGCTTTGTCAGATAAAATCTGCATACACCGCAGATTTACAAAAAGCTCTGACGTATGATCCGGATGAATATACCCAAGATATCCGGTGTAAAACAACCTGTCATAACCTTCATTATCTAAAATAAAGTTTTGAGCAACGTCTTGTGGGACACCACAAACAGCCGGCGTAGGATGCAATTTATCCACTACTACCTTAAAGTGTTGTTGAGATTTGAACCGCCCTGAAATATCCGTACATAAATGCGCAAGCGGTCCGGCTTTTTTGGTATAGGTATCAGACAGGTTAAGAGCTATACAACCGTCTTTTATTTTTTCGGCAATGTAACGGGTAACAATGGCTTGTTCTTCAATTTCTTTATCCTGCCATGTCAGAGATTCCGAATAAGGCTGTGTACCGGCAAGCGCCATGGTTGAAAAATCATCTCTATTAATGGTCAGCAATCGTTCCGGGGTGGCACCCACCCAAAATCCAACTTTGGGATGGTGCCAAAGGTAGACCATAGCTTCAGGGTATTGAGCAATAAGGTTTTTAAAAATATGAACAGAACTATCTGAAGGCATTGTATGTTCTATGCGACGTGAAATAACGACTTTTTGTGCTTGCCCCGATGAGATATAATCAACCGTTTTTTGCACTAAACCCATATACCGTTGTTGCTCAACAGTATCTGTTGAAAACTCTGGGGTTGAACGCTCAATCGTGACCTGATTTCTGTTTCCTAATACATAACTTGAATAATCACTATGTGCTTTTGGGATAAAAACATCTTCTTTAGAACGATCAAAAGGAGCCATAACAAAACCTTCTTCGGTCAATGTTTGAGTTGTGAAAACATTATCATTTTTCTGAACAAGACAATGCAATATATTTGATTGAGGTGTTCTGTAACAAACAAAGACCTTATTGTCTTGCAACCAGCGATCAATACACGTAAATGCTCCTTGAGCCATTATGTTGTTTTGTTTTTGGGTAGGATAATATTTGTGAGTTTACATAAAGATATAAGCTCGTCATTTTCATCGGTAATCCTGATTTCCCAGAGATGCGTGGTTTTCCCACGATGAATAAATCTGGCCGTGGCCGTCACTATTCCTGAACGTTTGCTCTTCAAATGATTAGCAGATATTTCTATACCCCGGATGTCATAATCAGGAGAATCCACGAATAAGTATGAGGCTGTACTACCCACACTTTCCGCTAAAGCGACACTGGCACCACCGTGTAATAAACCCATAGGTTGGTACACGCGCGGAGTCACAGGCATAGTAGCCTTGAGGTAATCCTCACCTATTTCAGTAAAAGTAATAGCCAAAGTTTCCATCAGGGTGTTCTTCATAAAAGCGTTGACTTGTTCTAATGACCTCATGAATTGAATTTAAAATTTAACATTCGAGCGGGTTTCAAGATGTACAAATTTAAAACTTTTTTTTCGTCAGTAATTTTCCTTGTTCATTATACAACCGCCAGGTTCCTACAGGTAAATCGTTTTTAAACCGGCCTTTCATCTTCAGTGTACCATCCTGATAATACGCTTTAAATCTGCCATGTTTTTTACCGTCTTTTAAAGGAACTTTAATATGAACATTACCGTTGAGATAGGTAGATTTATAGACTTTTGCATTGAGATCATTGGGGTTGATTTCCGGAATGACCAATACCGCATCCTGCGCTTTAAAATCTACAGGTTCTACTTCCGGATGTTTTTCTTCATTATTATTCCAATCATCTTTAGCCTTATAAGCATCCATAGTCTCCCATGGTTCATATTTTACAGCTAATATATTTTTAAATAATTTATCCTGAGGTAATAATTGAATCCCCAGATGGGTAAAACTCGAGAAATAATCTTCATTGTCCCTAAGATCTTGCTTGGTTTGACCTGAAAAATTGTCTACAAAACTATCGTAAAACAATGGAGTGTTGACATAGACAAAAACATTGGAACGCTTTTCAAATTGTTTTTTAAACCGACTGTAGCTATCAGAACGGGACAAAGTATTTTTATCTAAATAGTTATTGATGATGTATTTAAGCGTATTAGGGTGATTGGTAAAAACCACATAATCATCTATCACACTATAATAAGGATGGGTGAATTTTTTAAAAATTCCACCAAAGAAAAATTTAAAAAATCCCTTAATCGACAAATAATTAATGGCGTAGTTTTTATACGTCACCGATTTAAATTTTAAAGGGGTCTTTTTTCGTACTTGATCGGCAATAAAACCCAATTGTTTAGTTGCAATTTTACTGTTTTTAGTCTTTATTACTAAAGCAAAATCATTCCCATGCCCAAATGATTTAGCTTCAAATTTCAACAAGGCTACTTCGTCATCTATCCAGTCGATTACATGTTTTTTAAGGTCTATATCCAGTCGTTCTTCAATATCTTTTTGATTGGACATAAAACTTTTATAAGTAGCAGGGTCTTTGGCTTGCAAATCAAGATATGCATCATAAAATTTTTGATAAGAGGAGAACCCAAAACTAACATAAGCAGCCGTACGCAAAGGAGCTATTTTTTCAATACTCCGAGTACCGGTGCCCGCTTTTTGCAAAGACAACAAGTAAGACAAATCTGTATCATTGATATTGGTAAAACCGGTAGCTTTGATTTCTTTCCCCTTACGTAAATTAGCATCAAGTCCGGTGAAATAGAGCGTTTCACTCAATGATTGAATAAGCCCACTATCGTCATTATAGCCTAATGCCCCGGCAAATTCGTCCCAGTATTTATACTGCACAAAAAACCTCAGCATACCTTTATGCGAAGTATGTTTATTGATAGCAATAAAGTTCAAATCACGCCCGATGACCGGCTCATGATGCTGGGCAATAGCCGCCTCGACCAATTGCGCGGTATAAGATAGAATAAGATTGTCATCGATAACGGATAAATAAAGGGTTTCACGGGTTTTCTCATCATAAAGCTCCAGAATATCAACATCTGAATACCGGCGCTCGGTTAATTCAAAATGATTACTAATGATTTTTTTCAAAAGGGTTTTAAAGTCGGTAAACTTTGCTGTTTGACCCAGATTGACAACGTACAAATGGTCAAAATCCCGCCTTGAAATCACATGAGCAGAGACTAATACCCTTTTTGCTCCAATCATATCGAGAAATGTTCTATTGTCATTAATCAAAGTATCCAATGTATGCGTACCGGAAGTTATATTTTGAAAATACGTATTGGTATTCAAATGTTTCCACACGTCACTTTTCTTAATATCTTCCCAATGCTTTACCGGATCATCGGTTTGTAAAATATAAACAGCGTCTTTGGGGACGAGGTAAAGAGCTTTGAGATTACGTTGTTCCTGCCAGTAAAATTTATAGATAAGAACTGCCATGAGTATTAACAAAACACCCAAAAAAATATAAATTGCTTTTTTCATCTTTTAAACATGTATGGTTAATCCGTCGTAACTTACAAATACACCCTCCGGTAAGTTTTTTTGCACTTCTTTATGAAAACCCAACCGGTGACTGATATGTGTGAGATAAGCCCGCCCGGGTTTTAATTCATCAATCAACGCCAACGCTTGATCCAGATTGAAATGGGTATAATGCGGTTCAATACGTAAGGCATCCACCACCAAAACATCAAGATTTTGTAATAATTGTTTGGACGTTTGACTAATACTGCTAATATCCGTAAGGTAAGCAAAATCGTCAATACGATAACCCAGAATGGGCAAATCACCGTGCATAACAGGGATTGGTAAAATAGATTTTTGGTTAATTTTAAACGAGGTTCCGGGGTAAATCTCTATGGGTTTCGCTTTGGCTTTACCTTTATAAATAAGATTGTCATCAAAAATATAATCATAACGCTTGATAAGCACATCAAGTACCCGGCGCTCGGCATAAACCGGTAAGTGACCTGATTTATTGGAATACTGTCGGATATCATCTAAACCGGCAATGTGATCAGAATGCTCATGGGTAAAAATAATCCCGTCCAGGTGTCTGACATTGGCAGCTAGCATTTGCATACGAAAATCAGGACCACAATCTATCGTGATTTGAAAATCATCATCACTGAGCAGAACGGAGCTGCGCATTCGCTTATCTTTGGGATCCGTAGAATGGCACACCGGATGATCAGATCCGATCATGGGAATACCTTGTGATGTACCGGTGCCGAGAAAAGTTATGGTCATGTCCGATTTACAAATTTTAATAGTTTTGACGGCAGATTGCACGGTGTTTTACCGCCACTGTCTGTCGAGCCAAAAATAAAAAAGTTTTTAGACTGAGCGCATGATACTCTTATAATACTCTGAAAAACTTACAAGCGCTTCACGCTTTAAAATGTTCCAGCCCAACCTCTTTTTCGGGACTTAGAGCCTTTGCCTTTTTTCCCAGATTTACGACGGTTATTACTTGTTTGTTGAGAGTTTTTGGAGCCGTTTCGTGAGCTTTTAGATTTTGAACGTCTGCCTGAACGACTTGACTTTTGTTTCTTCGATGGTTCAAGATCGATCACCATATTACCATAAGGCACGCCTTTGAGTTCTGTTGTAATCGTTTTTTCCATTGACGAATCTATCTCAAAAAACGAGAAGTTATTGAGAATTTCAATTCTACCTATAGGGGTGTCATTAGAATCCAGCGCTTCATTGATCAGTCCTATCAGTTTGGCAGGGTTTACCCCATCCCGTTTTCCTATATTGATAAAAAACCTTGTAAAAGACTGATTACCCACAGAGTTTTTAATGGATTGGTGCTCAGCCTGGCTTACATTGATGTCACCGGAACCTTTATAATAGGATAGAAAGCGGTTAAACTCTGCTGAGACAAAATGCTTAATCAATGTTTTACGATCAAGACCTTCTAACATCGCATAAATTTCAGTCAAAAACGGGCCTATTTGTCCTTCATCAACTTCTATACTCTTGACTTTGTCAATCAAAACATAGAGTTGTTTTTGACAGACTTCTTCACCGGTAGGAATAAGTTCCCGGGTAAATCTAATCCCTGAATTCTTCTCTATATTTTGAATTTTTTTCAATTCTCTGGTATGGATAATCACAATTGAAACCCCGAGATTACCGGCTCGACCTGTTCGTCCGCTTCTATGCGTATAAACTTCGTCGTCATCGGGTAAATTGTAATTGATAACATGAGTCAATTCCTGAACATCCACACCTCTGGCTGCTACATCTGTTGCTACCAACAGTTGGATTTTACGCTCCCTGAATCGTTTCATCACATCGTCACGCATGTTTTGCGAGAGTTCGCCATGAAGGACATCGGCATTATAGCCTTCTTGCATGAGTTTATTGGACACTTCTTTGGTCTCACGGCGTGTTCTGCAAAAAATAATACCGTAAATATCAGGGGTACTATCGACTACCCGCTTGAGGACTTCATACCTGTTTTTGGCATGAGCCATATAATAAAGGTGTGACACGTTATCTGAACCCGAATTGATTTTATCAACTTTTATTTCCACCGGGTCATTCAGGTAAGTGTTGACTATCCGTTTGATATCTTTGGACATGGTTGCAGAGAACAACAACGTCTGACGGTCTTTAGAGGTTTTGTCTAAGATGTAATTCAAGTCCTCTTTAAAGCCCATAGACAACATCTCATCTGCTTCATCGAGGATAACCCGTTTGGTTTTATTGAGTTTGAGACGGCCTTGCCCAATGAGATCTTTGGCTCTTCCCGGTGTTGCCACCACGATATGAGCGCCTTTACGCAATTGCCTGATTTGAGCTTCGCTACTGCTACCGCCATAAATTGGGACAATATGGATACCGTCAATGTACTGGGCGTAACTTTTTAAATCTTTTGTAATTTGCAAACAAAGCTCTCTTGTGGGTGATAAGATAAAGGTTTGAATATGATTTTTTGATACATCTGTACGTGCAATAGCAGGTAATCCAAAGGCAGCGGTTTTTCCGGTACCGGTCTGTGCCAGTCCGATAACATCTTTTGGGCTATCTAAAAGTAGTGGAATTATTTCTTGTTGAATGGGGGTTGGCGTTTCATAACCTAACGTCTTAACGGCATCTTGTATAAGCTCCGGTAAGTTTAACTGTGAAAATGTGAACATGTAATTTTTATAAGTTGGCAAAGATGAGCATTTTTATTGGATAAACAGGAGTTACTGAAAAACATTTAAGTTAAACTATTCACAAACTCCTGATTTTAACCCGAGTTTTTCATCGAATTTCATTATAAAAAGTCCAAACACCCATAGGATTGGGAAGCGTAGAAAATTTTTAGTGAAGGAATTGTAACTCAATATTGAGCTAACTAATTTTCGAGCATTGTCAATTATTGCCAATAGTTTGGCTTTATTTGGTTAATAATTCTGGTTAAGACCTCCGGACAGCATGTATCAAGTAGTCAAGCAATCACGACCTGTTTGATAGAAACTAAGACTGTAAGCTGTAAAGATGATTTAGTTATTCATTAAATGTCTAACCCTTTGTAACAAGGTAGGGTGCGAATAGTGCCAGAAGACATACCATGGATGTGGGGTTAGGTTGCTCAAGGAGTTTTTAGATAATTTTTTGAGTGCATTGATAAGGTCTTGTGCATTACTGTATACTCCGGCAAAAGCATCCGCCTGATATTCAAATTTACGCGACAACATACTCATCAACAAACCTGTCAATTCAGACAACGGGCTGTACAAAACACCAAATACAATAACACCAATATGAAAGCTCGGCTGGTTGACGCCTAAAGCGCCGGATAACAAAGGACTACCTATAAAAAGGGACAGTAGATATAGCGTTAACCCCGTGACGAGTATACTCAATATCATATTATAGACTACGTGTCTTTTTTGGTAATGACCTATTTCATGAGCCAGAACCGCTACAATTTCATCGGTCGTTAAATCCTTGATTAAGGTATCATATAATACCACGCGTTTTTTAGTTCCAAAACCTGTAAAGTAAGCATTGGCTTTTTTAGACCGTTTACTCCCGTCAATCACAAAGATATTGTCCAATTTAAAACCAACTTTTTGAGCAAAAGCACTTATGGCATCTTTGAGTTCTCCTGTTTCAAGGGGTGTTTGCTTGTTAAATAACGGCACGATGAGTTGAGAATAAAACAGCGTCATAAACAAGGTAAAAGCCGTGACCAGTAACCAGGTGTACCACCAGAAGTCAGCACCTGTCTGATGATAAAACCACAAAATAGCCGTCAGTATAACACCACCAATGACGGCAGACAACAGTAAACCTTTAACCACATCTAACCAAAATGTTCTTTGGGTCGTGGTATTAAAACCAAATCGCTCTTCAATTACAAAAGTGTGGTAATATGAAAACGGTATATCAAGAATACTGTTGGCTAAAAGCATAAGCCCTATATACATCAGACTGACAAGGATTGGTTGCTCTACATAAGACCGCACTAAGTCATCCAACCAAGCAAAACCACCGAAAAAGAAAAATGCCAGGACAATAACCAACTGAAAAACGGAATGCCATGTGGAAAAACGGTAATTGGTTTGTTTGTAACGTTGCGATTTTTGATAGGCTTCTGCATCAAAAACACCTTCCAATAATGTGGGTACCGGATCGGCAAAATGCCGGGCATTGAGATAATCCAGATACGCATTCCAAATAAATTCGATAAGAATAATAGCAATAAGTATGTAGAAAAGTGTGTCAGGTGTCATAAATTAATTTTGGTGCGAAAATACTAAATACTACACACTTTGATCCTTCACACAAGTAATTTTTATCTCATATTATATAGTGTCTTAAAGTTGCATTTATGACTTGAATTTAAGGGTCAAAAATAACAGTTTAAAAATTTATGTTTCTTTGCAACGGTTATTATCAATAACCAATGATCTAAAAACTATTAACTAATTCATGCGTACAAAATCATCCAAAACCAAGCACATCAATGTTGTTACACTCGGTTGTTCAAAAAATGTTTATGACTCTGAAGTGCTGATGGGGCAACTCAAAGCCAATGCCAAAGAGGTCACTCACGAATCACCGGAGCAATCTGATATCGTGGTTATCAACACTTGTGGTTTTATTGGCGATGCCAAAGAGGAATCCATTAACACCATTCTGGAATACGTAAATGAAAAAGAAGCCGGAAACGTAGAAAAGGTATTTGTTACAGGCTGTTTGAGTGAACGTTATAAAAAGGATTTAGAAGAAGAAATCCCTGATGTTGACCAATATTTCGGAACCCATGATTTACCCAACTTACTCAAAGTCCTCGGTGCCGATTATAAAAAAGAATTGGTAGGCGAACGCTTGACGACCACTCCAAAACATTATGCTTATCTTAAAATAGCTGAAGGCTGTGACCGTCCGTGTGCCTTTTGTGCCATTCCGCTTATGCGTGGGAAAAACATCTCACAACCCATAGAACATCTGGTTAGTGAAGCTGAACAATTGGCTGCAAACGGCGTTAAGGAACTTATTTTGATTGCTCAGGATCTGACCTATTACGGTATTGATCTTTACGGTCAAAGACGTTTAGCAGATTTGCTGAAAGCATTGATACCCATAGATGGTATTGAGTGGATACGCTTACACTATGCTTTTCCTACAAGTTTTCCGCGAGACGTACTGGAAGTTATGGCCAATGAACCTAAAATCTGTAAATACATTGACATTCCATTACAGCATATCAATTCGGGTATTTTAAAATCCATGAGACGTGGTCACAACCGGAAAACTTTGGAAAAACTACTCAAGGATTTCAGATCTTATGTGCCGGATATGGCTATCAGAACGACTTTGATTGTAGGTTTTCCGGGCGAAACTCAAGAACAGTTTGAGGAACTCAAACAATGGGTTAAAGATACGAGATTTGACCGCCTTGGGGTATTTGCCTACTCTCATGAAGAAGACACTCATGCGGCAACATTGGATGACAATGTCCCGGAAGATGTCAAACAACAACGTGTTGATGAGATTATGGAATTACAAGCCGGAATTTCTTTTGAACTCAACCAACAAAAAGTAGGTCAAACTTTTAAATGTATTTTTGACCGGGAAGAAGCCGGTTATTATATAGGTCGCACCCAGTACGACTCTCCTGATGTCGATAATGAAGTTTTAGTCAAATCTGATGAGTTCTATATCAATCTTGGTCAATTTATAAATATAAAAATAACTGAAGCCTCAGAATTTGATTTGTTTGGGGTTCCGGTAGTTAGCTTTTAGTGGGAAGTAGGCAGTGGGTAGTGGGCAGTGGGTAGTGAGCAGTTGGCAGTGGGTAGTGGGTAGTTGACAGTTGACAGTGGTAAAAAATATATGGATAGAAATCAAGAAAATATATTATGGCATTCAGAAAGTTATTAGCTTACCAAAAAGGGTTTGATTTGGCGATGAATATTTTTGAAATCACCA
>PDWJ01000593.1_pt1 | contig 51404 bp, 15 predicted proteins | sample 1430881 | NCBI WGS metagenome assembly PDWJ01 (sample SAMN01162460, study PRJNA174530) | Oral metagenome, whole genome shotgun sequencing project. | biome: Marine environment; feature: Marine mammal; material: Swab sample of the gingival sulcus; isolation source: swab sample of gingival sulcus...
ACAACTCGACCGGAATGATGAGCCCCGTGGCCTACCAGAACACCGCAGCCCCCGACCAGGAAGCCACATAGAAAAACCCTCCACGACCCAGGGGGAACCACAGTAGAGCGAGCAGGTCCGGGGTGTTCTTCGGCAGGGTGCAGCCCACCGAGGACGACAACTGTTGGCGTTCCAACCAGGTGAGGACGTCGTGGGTGCACCCCGCCCCATCGACACGGATCACCACCTTCCGCCCGTGACGCCTCCCGGCCCGGTACCCGGACAACTGCGCCAGCGCGACCTCCAGGACAGTGATGTGATCGGCGGCGGTGTGGGACCCGGCGTTGCCTGCCCGCAACATCAGCGACAAGGGTTCCCCCGGTCCCGGTTGCCGCGTGGTCCACGAAAGCGCACAACGGGTGATAGCCGAACCCACGCTTGAACGTCGGGGCCGCGTGCTCCTTCTGCGAGTGCGCGGTCACCCAAGTGGCGTCCATGTCCACGATCATCGGGTTCCGCGCCGACTGGCCATGGTCCGGGGCGTGCTCCCCAGCCAGGTCCCACGCCCGGGCCCGCGCGACAGCGCGCGCCGCATCGATCGTTTTCAGTGCCGTGGCAGCATCTGCCGCGAGGGCATCAATCGTGCGCGAGACCGTCGCGTCGGAGGCGACTCGCCCGGCTCGGCACCCAGCAGGGCGACATCGGCCAGGCACTCCCTACCCAGAGACACGGCCACCGCGAGATCCAGGATTATCTTGGCGGGGTCGTGGATCGCCAGAGGCTTACCCCACGGTGACAGGGCCTGCCACAACGCCGTCCCCAGCCCGGTCGTGGTGATCGTCTGGGTTAATACCACCCCACCCGCCTGACCCACCGCCAGGGAGGCTGACGTGTTCAGGTGAAGACGCGGGTACAACCCTGTAGCGCGCAACTTGGAAGTACTCCATCAACCCGACGTGATTCGGTTCTCAACAAACCCCATCGCCGCAAGTCAGGAGCACTCTGTCCGCCCACCACACCACCCCCAACCCCACCACCATAAAATCTCCGGGCTAAGACACCACCAGGACCTCTGCGTTGATACCGTCGGGCCTGACAGGGGTCGTCTAGGCAAGGAAGCAATTGAATTGCATGCGATGTCGTTGGAGAGTGCGAAAGATCCTAGTAGCGTAATTTCGGCACGAACTCGTTGTGGTGCTTGTCACATGTGCGTCGGCCTTCATCTGGCCCCCCTACTAGAAGCCTCGCGGTGACGGCGGATGTGTGAGGCTTCTACGGGTTTCGCGCCCGGTGCGAGTTCGGGCAAGTCCGAGGCGCGCGCATCGGGTTCCTCTTGGCCAGGGCAGCTGAAAGATCCCGTCGGGGTCCTCAGGCAGATGATGTTGTCGAGAGAGTGTGACCGCCGGTCTGGCCTTGCGCTCCGCCAAGGTAAAGCCTGGTTCGCTCTCAGCTCGGCTGGCCACGAAGCGCTCGGCGCGCTCGGCACAGTGCTGAGGCCACAAGACGCGGTATTTCCGCACTACCGGGACCGGGCTCTGGTAATGGCCCGGGGAATGACTGTGCGCGATGTAGCCCGGGACCTGATGGGTCGGGCTGGTTCTCATTCGGGCGGACGGGCCATGGCCTCGCACTTCAGCTACCGCCCGGGCAACGTGTTCTCGTTGGCCAGTCCCACCGCTGCCCAGTGCCTGCCTGCCGCCGGGTATGCCTGGGCCTCCCTCCTTCGGGGCGACGACGACGTGGTGCTGTGTTCGATCGGCGATGCGTCGAGTCGCCAGGGAGAGTTCTTCGAGGCAGTGGCCTTCGCAGTGCAATGCAGCCTGCCGATCGTATTCTTCGTCTCCGACAACGGGTACGGCATCAGCACTTCGACAGCGCACATGTCTGCTCATCGGCTAGGTCTGCTACCCGTGGACATTGTCGAGGAGGTGGATGGCGTCGATCCTGAGGCGGTGGCCGAGGCTGGGACACGGGCCGTCGCCAAAGCGAGGGCGGGCGGGGGGCCCACCGTGCTGTGGTGCGACCTGGATCGGCTCGATCCGCACAGTTCTTCCGACGACCAGCGTGTGTACCGAACGCCCGAGGAACTCGCTGCACTCCGTGATCCCGTCGTCCTGTTCCGAGATCGCCTGGTGCGGGTAGGAATTATCGACGAGGACTGGTACGAGCGTGTTCGGACGGAGACCGCCCGAGAGGTCGAGGAGGAGTTCGAGCAGGTCGTCTCCGAACTTGTTGTTCCTTCCGAGACCACTGCTGACCATCTTTTCGGTCCCGAGGCCGTCCCCCCGGTTGGGCCCGGCGGATCACGGGGTGGAACCATCGTGGCTGCATTTAGAGACGCGCTGCGAGAGGAGCTCGCCGCTCGCCCTGACATGGTTGTCTTCGGAGAGGACGTGGCAGACCCCAAGGGTGGGGTCTTTGGACTGACCAAGGGACTTGGCGTGGGGGGCGAGGAGCGCGGCCAAGAACGAGTCGTCAACGCACCCTTGGCAGAGGCCACCATCGTGGGCGTCGCCGTGGGGTTGGCGGCAGCGGGCATGCGGCCGGTCGCCGAGATCCAGTTTGTCGACTTCGCGGGACCTGCCTGGAATCAGATCAGCAACCAGCTAGCTACTCTGCGCTGGCGCACCCTGTCCGAGTGGCAGTGCCCCGTTCTGCTGTACGCACCTTGGGGCGGGTACCTCCCGGGCGGTGGCATATGGCACAGCCAGAGCAACGAAAGCCTTTTTACCCACCTGCCTGGCCTGCGTGTTGCTGTCCCGTCCACCCCCGCAGATGCTCAAGCTGTCGTCCACTGCGCTATGGCCGGAAGCGACCCGACGCTCGTGCTGGTCCCTAAGCATCTTATGCGCCTACGTCACCCATTGGCAGAAGTGCCATATGACCCCTACCGGGCACGCACGCGGCGCTCGGGTGACGACGTGACGGTGGTCACCTGGGGCAACGGCGTTTCGCTGGCGATGGCTGCTGCCGCCGCGGCAGCTGAGGACGGGTTGTCTGTGGAGGTGATCGATCTGTGCTGGCTCACGCCTGTGGATCTGAAGACGGTCGCTGCGTCCGTGCGTCGCACCGGTCGTCTTGTGGTGGTCCAAGAGGATAACTGCACCAGCAGCTTTGGCGCGGGGCTGATCGCCCAGGTACTCGGTGGAGACGACGAGTTCTTCTCGCTGCTGGGCGCGCCGCAGCTTGTATCGCGTGAAGACCTGCACGTCCCCTTCCATCCGGATCTCGAGTCCGCCGTTCTTCCCGCGGTCGAAGACGTCATCGCAGCGATCTGGGCGGCTGTCCACCCGTCGGCTCCTAACCTCGAAGAAATGGGGACGCTATGACCGAGTTGGTCGTCCCCACGATGGGCGAGGGCATCGTCGAGGTACGAATCGTGGCCTTCGCCAAGCAACCCGGAGACGAGGTTGCCAAGGACGAGGTCCTGTACGAGCTTGAGCACGACAAGGCTGCTTTCGAGATGGAGTCTCCCTGGTCCGGCGTGCTGAGCCACTGGCTCGTTTGTGAAGGCGATACCGTAGCCGTCGGCTCCCCCGTCGCCGTCATCCTGCCCGAACAGACCGACCGCTCGAGTGAGGAATCGTCTCCAGGGCCGGAGGCCACCGACGCTGCGCTCCGAGAGCGGGCAGCTCTGCTGGGGGCTGCACCCACCCAGGTACGGATTCCGCCACGGACGAGGCTGGCAGCTCGACGATCTGGGCTGACCGAGACTGAGCTGTCCGCTGTATCCACGCACGGAGCGGTGCTCACGCCCGATGATGTGCAGGGTTACCTAGAGCGTCGGGCGGCTCGGCCGCAGGGGACGGACCTGGTAGCTGCGTCAGACCGACAGCAGCAACTCAACGCTGCGATGCGCCTCAGCGCCGTGCGCATCGTGCCCGCAACGGTCGCGATGCCGCTGGATGCGGATGCCCTCGACGCCTTGGTTCGAGCCACCGACTGCGACAGCGCCAGCCCCCTGCAGGCGTTCGCTCAGATGGTCGCGAGGACCGCTGCGGATCATCCGCTAATGCGCTCCCAGCGACTCGAGGACGACCGACTCGTAGTTCGCGATCGAGTCGACCTCGGCGTGGCAGTCGATGCTGAGGGTGGCGAGCTGACGGTCGCCGTCATTTCTGCCGCTGACCGACTCACCGATCAGGAGTTCAGCACGGCGTATCTGGACGCCGTTGACTCGGCCAGACAGGGCCGAGCCGGTCCGCTCGCGACGGTGCCGCTCATCGTCACCCATCTGGGCGATGGGGGAGCGACCTTCGCGCTGCCGGTCATCGTCCAGCCCGCCGTCGCCACGCTGTTCCTCGGCGCTAAGGACGCGGGAACCCGACAGATGGTGCTGACCTTCGACCACTGCGTAATGAATGGGCAGCAGGCGGTGGACTTCCTGACTGCGGTGAGAGATGCGGTGCTCCGTCACCGGCAGGCGTCTCCGATGAAGTCCACCGAAGCTGGGGCCCAGACGGTTGAGAATGCTCCAGCGTTTGCCGCGCTGATCGCGCCGGGCGCAGAGTCGGGCGAGCCGCTCGCGACCGCGTTGAGCATCGCTGCCACGGTGCTGGGGCATCCGGTCGATCCAGACCAGCCGCTCGGTGAGCAGGGGATGGACTCGGCGGCCTCCCTCCAACTGACCACGGCGTTGAACTCGGCCTACGGAATCGTTCTCCCCGCGACGGCCATCTGGCGTCGACCGCGGCTGCGTCAACTGATGGCGGGACTCGACATCTCCTCAGCACAACCGTGCGGGCTCGACGGGTCCGGCTCCCTCGGGGGGGCGCCACTCGCTCCGGCGGAGGCGGGGCGCCCCGTCGGAGGTCCGGGGCAGAGCCGACACGACATTGCCGTGATCGGGATGTCTTGTCGGGTGCCGGGGGCCGATGATGTGGACAGCTTCTGGAGCCTGATAGAGGAAGGGGAGTGCCGGATCGGACCGGTGCCACCGATGCGGGTGAGGGATCTCGGCGAGTCCGGCCGAGCCGCTCTGTTCGAGCGGATCGACATGTTCGACGCTGAGTTCTTTGGCATCACTCCACGGCAAGCAGCCGCGATGGACCCCCAGCAGCGGTTTCTCCTCGAGACTAGCTGGCACGCGCTTCAGGACGCCGGAATCGTGCCGACCAACATCGCCGGCTCCGACATCGGGGTGTTCGTGGTCGGCGGCAGCTACGACTATCGGGAACGGCAAGTGCTTGCCGGCGCGGCAGACAGCTACTCCACGATCGGCACTCTTCCGGCATTCTTGGCCAATCGCATTTCGCATACCTACGACCTGTCTGGACCGAGCGTCACGATTGACACAGCCTGTTCCGGTGGCCTCACTGCCGTGTCCCTCGCCGTCGCAGCACTGCGAAACGGCGACTGCTCGATGGCCTTTGTGGGTGCGGCCAATCTGCTTAGCAGCAAGTTCAACATGACCGCCTACCGCCGAGCCGGGATGCTGTCTCCCCATGGCCACAGCCACGTCTTCGACGCGCGGGCCGACGGCTTTGTGCGCGGCGAAGGCGTCGGCTGGGTGGTGCTCAAGCCGTTGCAACAGGCTAGGGCAGACGGCGATCCGATCCTCGCGGTCATGCGCGGTTGCAGCATCAACCATGGTGGGAGAGGCGCCGCTCTCACTGCGCCCAACCCTGACGCCCAGGCTCGTTTGATCCGCCACGCGTTGGAAGAGGCGGGTTTGCCCCCTTCTGCCTTGGGATACGTCGAGGCTCACGGGACCGGGACCGCGCTGGGGGACCCGATCGAGATCGATGCGCTGCTCGCGGCGCTCGCTGATGCGGACGGCCACACCCCGCAACGTGCCGGCGGTCCGGACGGAAAGGTGTGGATCGGGTCCGTCAAGTCGGCCATCGGTCACCTGGAGGGTGCTTCCGGTCTGATGGGAATGATCAAAGCGGTGCAGGTGCTTCAGCACGGTGTGATCCCGGCGAATCCAGGGTTCTCGCGGCTCAACCCTAATATCGACATAGTCGGGACCCCCCTTTCGATCGCCGACCGTCGGATCTCTTGGCCGGCGGGCGCGTCAGCGCGCGTCGCGGCGGTGAGCGCCTTCGGGTTCGGCGGCTCCAATGCCCACGTGGTCCTGGCTGAGCCGGAGGGTGGATCGGGGGCACGTTCCTCCCTGCCCCTGCAGCAGTTTCGACGTAAGCCCTTCTGGTTGCCGGAAGGGCCGTCCCTCACCGTCGATCCCACAGACCCCATCGCGGATCACGTCGTCGACGGTGAGCGCATCTTGCCCGCCGCGGCCTTTCTCGCTGTGCTCAGCGGATACGGACCAGTGTCCATGCGTGACGTGCGCTTCTTGCGGTCGGTCCAGATCAATGGCCCGATCGAGCTGCAGCGGCGTTCAGAAGGCGAGGCGTGGGTCGTCCTGGCCGACTGTGCGGCATGTACCACGGCCGAACCGGGAGAGAGCGGACTGCTGGAGAAGCTCGATGACGGGGAAGCGCCTGGGTCGTCGACCGGAGGCGCGGGTCTGGCCGCCCACGGAGATGCGATGCTCGACCTATACCAGATCCTCGCCGCACGCGCGGTGCGTGTCGGTCCCGCCTACCGATTGGTCACCGACCTGCACCGGTCCGGGCGCAAGACCGTCTGTTCGATCCGAGCGCCCCGGGGCGGCGATGTCCGTCAGGGCGCCATTGCCTGGCTTGATGCGGTGCTCCAGTGCAGCCATGCCGTGGTGAGCGTAGGTGGCTGCCGAATCGCCTCGGGTATTGATGAGTTCGCCTGGACCGGGACGGTGCCGCAGCGCGCGAAGGTGCGCCTGTCGCAGCAAGAGCAGCCTGACAGCGCCCAAAACGTACTGGTGGATATCGACGTTCCCGGTTGCCTACGGATCCGTGGGCTGAGACTGGCTGAGATGCGTCACGCACGCGCTGCTGTTGGTGAGGGGACCGGCGTCAAGGTTCGGCCGCTGCGAGACGGCGGATCTGTTGCGACGTCTGCCGGTGTTAATGCGCCCGGCGTGAGTTCCGCCCCCGACACGACGGGTGCTGCGCATATCCTGGCTCCGTGCTGGCGCGCTGAGCCTGCGCCGGCGGGCGCCTCCGCCGAGCGGATCAAGGGCATCGTCCTGGATGATGCCCTGACGGCACCAATCAGGACCGAGGTAGTCGGACCGAGGCTGCGCTACGACGACCCCACGCTTGCTGAGATGCTGGCTCGCGGTCTAAGCGAGGCGCAGTCAGGAAGGGGCGATGAGGCCGTGGAGGTGTGGCTGCTGGTCGGCGGCGCCGCCTGGTCCCTGGATGCCGCCGGGGTCACGGCCGCTCGAGGCTGGCTCGCGGCGCTCCTGCAGATCGGTCGGATTCTGCAGCGCACCAGCAAGGTGGCCCGGGTCAGGCTGGTGACGACAGGCCTTGCCGCTCCTCACGGCACGGCCCCGGGAGAAGGCGCTGCACTGCAAGGCACGTTGCTTGGGGCCCTGCGCAGCCTCCCACGTGAGTTGCCGACGATCGGGATCTGCGCGGTCGACCTGCCGCCGTCTGCCGTCGGCGTACCCGGCACGCACGGGGCGGCGCACAGTGACGGGGCCGGCAAAGCGTCGGCGCACACAGACGCGTTGATCTCAGCAGTGGCGGCCGAACCCTGTGGCAGGGAGGCGCCACTGGTGGCTGTGCGGGAGGCGCGATATCGCCAGACGCTAGAGGAGCTTCCGGTCGATGGCCAGCCTGAAGGCTTCCGTGAGCAGGGGAGTTACCTGGTGCTTGGGGGTCGGGGCGGCATCGGGTCGCGCATCGTCGAGCACCTAGCTGAGCGGTACTCAGCCCGTCTCCTCGTGGTCGGCCGGTCGGTACCCGATGGGTGGTTCGACGATCTCTCGGCTCGGGTCCGTGCCGCTGGTGGATCTTGTCACTATCAGCGGGGAGACATGACCGAACCAGGTGTCTTGGCGGCAGCTGTCGCTCAGGCTCAGACTAGGTACGGACGGGTGGACGGGATTGTGCACGCTGTCGCGTCTGTACGGTCCGGCCGCCTCGACGAACTCACGATGGCGGACGTTGACGCGGTCCTGGCGACCAAGGTGGAGGCGGTGATCGAGGCCCGGCGTCTGATCGGTGACGGTTTGCTGGTGCTGTCGTCGTCGGTGGCAGGGATCTTCGGAAGCCAAGGGGGCTTCAACTACGCGGCGGCCAACAGCTTTCTCGGCAGCTATGCCGAGGCGGCTGCTGCAATGAGAGGCCCGACCTGTGCGATCGACTGGGGCCTGTGGCACGACGTCGGTCTCGCTTCCCGTTACGCCGGACAGGTAGTGCGCAGCTATCCGGGCATCAAGGCGTTTTCCGCCACCGATGGGTTGCATGCGTTGGAAACCGCAGTAGCACAGAGGCAGCCGCATAGCGTCGTTTGGGCGGGACGCCCGGCGGCGGCGGACGCCTTCCGCAGCCAAGCCGGGCTGGATGGTGTCGAGGCTGCCAACCTCTTGGACCGCTACGCGCGGGCCAAGATCGGAGAGCAACTTCGCAGGCTCGACATCGCGGGGGTCGAGTTGGCTCCCGAACACCGTCAGCTGGTGGCCTCGATGCGGACCGTCGCAGTCGATGACCCCGGCACAGCGCAGCTGCGCGAGGGCCTGCTGGCGCAAGCCCCTGATCTTGGGGGTCATGTGCGGCAGTTTGACCAGGTGCTCTCGGGCCTCGACTCACTGCTGCATGGTGAGAAACAACCGTCCGATCTGCTCTTCCCGCAGGGCGACTTGTCTGGTGTCGAAGACATCTATTCGGGCAACAGGTTGTTCGACCCGGTGAATGAGATGGTGGCCGAGGCGGCCGCGGACGCGCTTGACCGAGCGGCCACCACCGGGCGCCGACTCCGAATACTCGAGATAGGTGCTGGGGTGGGGGGCACGACCGCAGCGGTGCTGCCGATGCTGTCCGACGAAGTCGAGTATCACTACACGGACCTGTCGGCGGCGTTCCTGCGTCGCGGCAGCAGCCGATTCGGAGAGCGAGTACAAACTGCGACGCTCGACATTGAACGCGATCCTGTGCAGCAGGGATTTCCCGCGGGTGGGTTCGATCTCGTGCTCGCAGCGAACGTCTTGCATGCCACGGATGACCTCGACGGGGCGCTGGAGAACATCAAGACGCTGCTGGCCCCGGGCGGTCGGCTGGTGCTTGCCGAGATGGTCGCTCCGTCGCCCGTCTACACCGTCATCTTCGGAGTGACTAAGCAGTGGTGGTCCGAAGACGAGCGACGCTTGCCCCACGGGCCCCTGCTGGCTCGCACGACCTGGGAGCAAGTCCTGGCCGAGCACGGATTGCAGGCGACGCTGAGCGAGGACGTGGTCCGTCCGGGAGCGATGGCAGTGATCACCTGCACTCAGGTGCACCAAGGCGACGTGTCTGAGGACAAGAGTCAGACCGACACCGTGGCTGCCATTGCTCAACAGCTCCGAAAGATGGTGCGCTTGCTCACTGCAGATTCGAACGCCCCGATGGCGGACGACGCGCCGTGGCAGGAACTGGGGATCGACTCCCTGCTCAACAACGAATTCGTCGCCACACTGTCGCGACAGTACGGCCCGCTGCCCGCCACGACGCTCTTCGAGCACCGGACCATCGGGGCGCTGGCCGCCTACCTGGCAGGTTTGATGCCGGATGAGGGGACGCGCTCCATACCCGCATCCGAACCGGCAGCATCTTGCGCCGACCCAGTGCGTCCGCTGGTCACGACGCCCTCGGGCGGTTGGACGCCGTCGTCCCCCAGCGCTGAGACGACCACCGCGCCGGTGGCGGTGATCGGGCTCGCCGGCCGCTATCCGGGGGCCCGCGACGTCGACGCCTTCTGGGATCTGCTGCATGAAGGGCGCACTTCTGTGCGTGAAGTCCCGGCCGATCGGTGGGATTGGCGAACTGCGCGTGCTCTGGGGGGCGGTTACGGCCGCTGGGGATGCTTTCTCGAGGACTGGGATCTGTTCGATCCGGCAATGTTCCGTCTGACGCCGCGGGATGCCGCGAACATCGATCCGCAGGAGCGCCTGTTCCTCCAGGTTGCTCTCGAAGCGTTTGAGACAGCTGGGTACGCGCGTCGCGCCCTAGTCGGCCGACCGGTGGGGGTGTTTGCCGGTGTCACGGCAACTACTCACCTGCTAGCCGAGAGAGACGCCCGGCGGGAGGGGGCAGACAACCCCGGCTACGCAGTGTCGGCATTCGCTTCCGTGGCCAACAGGGTGTCACACGTGTTCGACCTTAACGGTCCCAGTCTTGCGATCGACACGATGTGTTCCTCGTCGCTGACGGCCGTGCATCTGGCATGTGAGGCCGTCCGCAGCGGTGACGCCGAGATGGCGCTTGCCGGCGGAGTGAACCTCTATCTGCATCCAGACCGGTTCGCGGGACTGTGCTCCCTCGGGATGATGTCACGGGGTTCCCGGACCAAGGCGTTCGGGACCGGAGCGGACGGATTTGTTCCCGGTGAGGGAACCGGCGCCGTGGTGCTGAAGCGGTTGGACCAGGCCGAGGCGGATGGCGACACGGTCTATGCGGTGATACTCGGGTCTGCCGTCAACCACGGCGGCGGTGCGGGAGGCTACACAGTCCCCAATCCCCATGCCCAGGCCGAACTCATCGCGACAGCGTTGCGGCGGGCGGGAGTGGCCCCCACCTCGCTGCAATATCTTGAAGCGCACGGTACCGGCACCGCGCTCGGCGATCCCATTGAGCTGCGGGCCGCCATGACAGCCCTAGGGAGCTCCACTCCGCTCCGGGTGGGGTCGGTTAAGCCGAACATCGGCCACGGAGAGGCCGTGGCTGGCATCGCCGGTCTCACGAAGACCATTCTTCAGTTGCACCACGGGCGGTTTGTCCCGACGTTGCATGCCCGTCCAGCGAATCCTGCGCTAGGCATCGACGGTTCGGCGCTGCAGATTCAGCATGTGGCCGAGCCCTGGCCAGCGCCTGATAATGGTCTGCGTCGGGCGGGCGTGAGTTCTTTCGGTGCGGGCGGGGCCAACGCGCATGTCGTGCTCGGCGAGCATCTCGTTTTGGATACATCCGGTGGCGGTGACGTGCCCGCGGATGGCACGCGAGTCCCGGTCACGATCCCGCTGTCGGCCCCAGATCCGCAGCGACTCGTTGAGACGGCGCGGCGATTGTCGGCTGCCATGACGGGCTCGGGGTTGTACCAGGTTCCAGACAGCCTCGAGGATCTCGCTCACACGCTCATGGTGGGGCGGGACCGCTGGAGGTGTCGGGCCCTCATTACCTGCCATGATCGCACCGAGCTAGCCGAAGCGCTGCGAGCTCTCGCCGCGGGCGCCGCGCATCCATCTGTGCTGCGAGAGGACACGGGCGTAGTGGGAGAGGACGAACGGCTCGCTCACCCCCTGGACGCACAGGGCAGGCGCTTGCGCCGCGTGGCTTTGCCCACCACTCCGCTGGCCCGTGACGTCTTGCCGACTTCGTTGCCAGGGCGGCCGCTCGCCTTGCTCGACGAGGTGCTGGCTCCGCGGGCACGGACCGGTGTCCTTACCCTGTCCGACAGGTCGCGGCAGCTGCAGGACCACATGGTCGAAGGCAAGCCCACGCTGCCAGGCGCGATTCATCCTGAAGTGGTCTACGAGACGTTGCTAGCGGCCGGGCGGTCCCCCTACCTGACAACGATCGAAGGCCTCGGATGGCCGGAACCGGCCGTTGGCGCGCCCATGGAGGTGGATGTCGAGCTAGCTGAGGACGGCACAACATTCACGGTGAGGGCGGCGGGCGTGGTAGTGGCCGAGGGCCAGCTGGTGGAGCACGCTACGATGCACCCTGACCCGTACGATACGGCCCTTCTACAAGAGTTGCTGTCCGGGGCGCTCGACGGGCAGGAGGTTTACCGGGCTCTTGCAGATGTCGGGTTCTCCTACGGACGTCACTACCGGACCGTGCGGAAGGTCCACTACCACGAGGACACGGCCGTAGCACTCCTTGCTCTGCCTGACGGCGAGGACGAAGACGGACAACAGCTACTGCACCCGGCTCTCCTCGACGGCGCGTTTCAAGCTGCCGCCTACCTGCTGGTGCGGGAGAACCCCGGGTTGCGTCATCGGCCGATTGGCGTGGACCGGATCACGATGTATGGGCCGGCTACGGACGGCCTTGTATGTATCCGTCGTGCCGCTCCCCAATGTTTCGATCTGACCATGCTTGACAAGGACGGTCACGTCACCGCCGAAATCATGGGTTTTCGAGTTCATACCGCGCCCCGGCAGGTGAACTCTTCGATCCCCGTTTCGGCTCAGACCGTCTCGCAGCCGATAAAGCCGGATCTCGCTGTCCAGTACGCCACCGCGTATCGGATCGTGTGGCAGCACGAGCCGGAGCAGGAGACGGCAGCGAGCGCCGTCGCGATCATCGGCACAGGTCCGCTCGCGGCTGCCGCCACCGCACTGGTGGAGCCAGCGGACGCCGATGAGATCGTCGTAGATGCCACGTGGCTGGAGAGCGAAGATACCGAAGGTTCGACAGCGGGGCCGAACGCCGCGCTGGACCGGGTCGTCCGTCTGTTCGAGGCGGTGAAGGACCTCGTCCGGCAGCGGGACATCAGGTCGGTGAGGGCCCATCTGGTCGTGGCTGTCGACGCGGGCGAGGGCCCTGAGACGCCGCTTGCCAGCGCCGCGCATGGTCTGGTTCGAACACTGGCTGCAGAGTCGGCCCGGCTGCAGGCCCGCCTGGCGACGGTTGACAGAGACAGGCTGGCCCGTCCGGAGACCGTGCTCGCGGCCTTGACCGGCGACCCAGCATTCCGCGTGCCGTCCTGGATACACCTCGGTGCCGCAGGACGAACCTTGGCCGTCCTGGCCCGAGCGGAGGATGTTTTCTCTTCCGGTCCGGTGCGGCTACGTCCCTCTGGCAGATACCTGCTGGTCGGTGGCGCGGGCGGATTCGGGCAACAGGTGGCGGCAGCGATCCTGACGCAGGAGCCGACCGCCCGGTTGCTCTTGGTAGGCCGGTCTCCGTCGGCTTCTGGAGCCGTGGAGGCGCTGCGGGCGATGGCGCCACGTGCTGAGGTCGTTTACCAGCACTGCGACGTGACAGATCGGGAGCAGGTGGCGGCGCTGGCGTCTAACACGCCTGATGTGTGCGGCATCGTGCACCTAGCGGGAGTGCTCCGAGACGGGTTCTTGCGAACGAAGGAAGCGTCCAGTATTCGGGAGGTATGTGCCGTCAAGATGGTCGGCGTAGCCGTGCTCGACGAGGCGTTCGCCGAGCACCAGCTCGATTTCTTCGTCCTCTGCTCCTCCTTGGCGGTGTGGGCAGGCAACCAGGGGCAGGCCGACTACGCGTGCGCTAACGGGTACCTGGATGGTTTCGCCGCCCGTCGCGAGAGGTTGGTGCGGCAGGGCACACGGGTCGGGACCACCCTGGCCGTCGGCTGGCCGATCATCGCTAACGTCGGCATGAGCCCGCGGCCGGAGTCGCTGCGGTTTCTTGAGGAGACGCTCGGCCTGCGGCCGTGGGCAGCTCCGGATGCCGCACAAACGTTGCTGTGTCTTCTGGCTGGCTCCAATCCGCCATACCTAGCCCTCGTGCACGGTGAGAGCGGCGTCTGGGAATCGGCTCTCGAGATCGTCTCCGACCAGGTCCCGGCGTCACTCACCAACGTGAGGACACCGAGCGACGCCTGCGAGGGGTTGGTGAGATGGCTCCAGGAGCGAGTCGGCCGGGTCACAGGGGTCGATCCCGCTGCTATCGACCCTGACCGAGACCTGCTCGACTACGGTATCGACTCGGTGACGCTGATCCGGCTGAATCAGGAGCTTGAGCGAGATCTCGGCCGGTTGCCGATGCAGACTCTGCTGGACGAGCCAACCATCCGGACCCTCGCCAATCGCATCCGCACGGATCACTACGGCCGGCTGGTCCGCCCGTCGGCCTCTGGCCCCGACACCGAGTCGCCGGCGAGAGACGTCCTTGCACCGCAGGCCATGGCTGCTGTCCAGGTGGTAGGGTCCGCAACGGAGGAAGGCCTCGGGGCGTTGCCGGATCGGCTGTACGGGATATGGCTGGCCGACCAGACTGCCTCTCCCGCAGTTCCATACGTCGTCTCCATGGCGTGGCGCCTACCTGAGCCGGTCGACGTTGCGGCGATGCGAGAAGCAGTCGCCACACTGGTGGTCCGGCATCCGGTGCTGGGCTGCGCAGTTGTCGCTGCCGGCGAGGAACTGCGCTTCTCTCCGGCCGAGGACATACCTGTCTTGCAGGTGCGAGACACGTCAGGGCCGCTGGATGAGGTGCTACGCGACGAGGCCGAGCGCGGTTTCCAGTTGGCCGACGAGGCCCTGCTGCGCGTCGTGCTCTGGCGGTCACGAGGTGAGCATCCGGTGCTCCAGGTGGTCACCCATCACCTCGTGGCCGACGGCCGTTCGGCTGAACTCATCCATGAGGAGATCGCCGCCGTGTACAAAGGTGCGGTGCTGCCGACGCCGGGTTCGCTGGGCGACGCGCTTCGCGACGAAAGAAGACTGTCGGGGACAAGATTAAACGAGTGCGAGGCGTACTGGTCTGCTGCGATGGTCGACGGTCCCGAGAAGGCGCCGTTCGTCGACGCCGAGACAGATCTGAGAGATATGCGCGGAGCTCATCTCGAGTATCGGTGGCCGACAGAACTCTCCACGGCTACGGCGCGGGTCGCGGCCCGCGCCGGCTGCACCCCGTTCGTTGTGTTGCTGGCCGCAGTGTCACTCGCTGTCGCTCGTTCCAGCGGTCTCGAAGAGTTCCTGATCAGCGTGCCCACGTATGGGCGAGGTCAAGCGGAGTACGGGAACACGGTTGGTTGCTTCGTGCGTCCCGTGCCGGTCGTGGTCCGAATGGACCGGTCGTGCCCGGTGGAGCGGTGGCTGGACTCGCTGCATCGCCAGGTGCGTAAGGCGCTGAGCATGACCGCTCTGCCCTACGCAAGCATCATCCAGCACTGCCGAGTCGCGCCGACGGTCACTTTCGCCTACCAAAACTGGCCCCGGCCGGACCAACCGGTGGAGCCGTTGGGCGAGCTGGTGTATCGCCGTGGGCAGCAGGGGCACTTCCCCCTCGGCATCGAGATCACGGACACCGGTCGGGGCATCGACGTCCTGGCCAACCATCAGCTCACCGCGGTGTCCTCCGACGAGGTCGAACGCATCGTCGCCGACGTGCGGCGGATGCTCGTAGAGCTGGACGTGAGGGCGAGGTCGCGCGTTGGGGACCTGCTCGCCGCGTCGGCAGGCACCCTGGTCGACAGGATTGCAGCGGTCGCTGACCGGCAGCCGGACGCTGTGGCGGTCGAAGCGGACGAGCGATCGCTCAGCTATCGACAGATGATGGCGGCCTCGGCGCAGATCGCCGACGGCATCCAGGAGGTAGCCGAGGGTTCGCCGGTGGCGGTACTCGTCGACCGAGACGTTTGGCTCCCTTCCACCCTGCTGGGTGTCCAGCGATCGGACCATCCCTACCTTCCGCTCAGCGCCGACTACCCACCGCAGAAAATTGCGGACATCCTTGAGGAGGCTGGATGCGGGTTGGTCCTGGTAGACGAGGACTTGGCCGGGTTGCTGCCCGAGACGGTGCGCCGCCGGTCGGTCCAGGAGTTGCTGATGGACGAGCCTCTGGTCGGCAACGAGGCGGCAGCAGATGCTCCGCGACCGGAGAGCCCTCGACCTGACGACCTCGCATACCTGATCTTCACTTCAGGCAGCACCGGACGGCCGAAGGGGGTCGGCGTCTCGCATGGCGCTGTGGTGCACACGCTCGACGCGATTGCTGATCGCATGGGATTCGGCTCGCGAGAGCGTCTGCTGGCGGCCACGACAGTCTCGTTCGACATCTCGGTGCTGGAACTGTTCATGCCGCTACTGGTCGGGGCGACCGTGGTGGTCACCCCCCGGACGGCAATCGTCGCCGCCGATGAGCTCGCGGAGGAACTCGTCCGACGCCGCATCACCACGTTCCAGGCGACCCCCACGAGCTGGCAGATGCTGGTCGAGACCGGCTGGCTCGGAAAGCCGGACCTGGTGGCCCTATGCGGCGGTGAGCGTCTCCCGGCGTCGTTGGCGGCGACTCTCGCCGAACGTACCCGCGCCCTGTGGAACGTGTACGGCCCCACAGAGACCACCATCTGGTCGACGATGGCGCTCATCGACGGCCAGAGCCCGGTGCACCTCGGAGACCCCATCGGGGCCACCGACCTCGTGGTGGTGCCCGAGGGCGAATTGTGGATCGGTGGCCCATCCGTCGCAGCGGGGTACTGGCGCCGCGAGGATCTCACGGGCCAGAGCTTCCGTCATCACCCTTTGCGACGAGAGGCGGGCGGACGCTACTACCGCACCGGCGATCTGGTGCGTCGGGACGAGGCAGGACGGCTGTTGTTCCTGGGCCGGGCCGACGACCAGGTCAAGATCCGCGGACACCGCGTCGAGCTTGCCGAGATCGAGAGTGTGCTCGACGCGTTCCCCGGGATCACGGGAGCCGTGGCGGTACCCGACGGCGACGGGGTGGAGACCCGGCTGGTGGCCGTCGTGAGCGTGGCAGGCGGGCGCGGACCGGTAGAACTCGCGGACCTGAGAGAATTCGCCGCCACCCGGCTGCCCAGTTGGATGCTGCCAGAGCGGGTCGTCGTTGTCGACGCGCTCCCGACGAACGCGAATGGCAAGGTGAACAGGGCGGCCGCGGCACGTGAGCTGGCGGATAACCCGGGCAATGCCACCCGTCCTGCCGCGAGCATCGAGATTGTCGAGCCGACGGCAGGGATTTCGCCGGTCGGCGAGCGAGCGACCCAGACGATTGCTTCCGTGGTGACGGCGTGCTGGGCCGCGGTGCTCGGCTCGGACGAAGCCCCAGGCGGCCGCACCTTTTTTGAGGCTGGCGGCAACTCTCTGCTGTTGGGTCGGCTCTGGGTGAAGCTGAGCAGCGCCTTCCCTGATGCCGGGCTGGGAGTAGGTGAGCTGTTCTCGCACCCGACCGTAGAGGATTTGGTGCAGCTCCTGGTGCGCCGAGTTCCAGAGGTTGAGCCCGCTGGCGTGCACCCGTCACCAGAACCGCGATCCCGCCGAGACCTGCGGCGGGCCTTTCGACAGGAGCCCCTTGATGACAAGTGCTGAAGAGCGGTCCTTCACGTCGAGGTACGAGACCGCGACCGCGAACCCGAACGCTGTCGCCGTCATCGGGTTGTCGTGCCGGTACGGCCCGGCCGACTCGGCAGAGAGCTTGTGGGACCTGCTTAGCAGCGGTCACAGCGGGATCCGCAGGTACTCGGACGAAGAGCTAATCGCCCTCGGTCATTTGCCGGAAACGTTGCGCCGAAGAGGGTTCGTACCGGCTGGCAGCGTGCTGCCGGACGCGGAGGCCTTCGACGCTGCCTTCTTCGGCTACAGCGGCCAGCACGCCGAGTGGCTCGACCCGCAGCAGCGGCTGCTACTGGAGACGACGTGGCACGCTCTCGAGAATGCCGGAGTCGCGCCGCTTGGCGGCGGAACGGAGAGTGCCCGGACAGGTGTGTTCATGTCTATGGGCCAGCCCACCGTGCCTACGGTGGCCATCACCGATCTCGACGCGGCGGGGATGATCCGATTCTCCTCGTCCGACAAGGATTTCACGGCTACTCGAGTCTCCTACAAGCTCGGGCTCACAGGGCCGAGCATGACCGTCCAGACGGCTTGCTCCAGTTCACTGGTCGGAGTGCACCTCGCAGTCGAGAGCCTTCTCGGCGAGGAGTGCGACCTCGCGGTCGTCGGCGGCGTGTCGCTGCATTTTCCGCAGGCGGGGTACGTCGCCGGTGAGGACCTGATCCTCTCCGCGTCGGGCGGCTGCCGACCGTTCGACGACACCAGCGATGGCACGGTCTTCGGGAACGGCGTCGGGGTGGTGGTGCTGCGTCGGCTCGCCGACGCCCTCGCCGGAGGCGATCCGATCCGGGCCGTCATCATGGGTACCGCGGTGGGAAACGATGGCGGACGCAAACAGGACTACCACGCCCCCTCTCCCCAAGGGCAGGAGTCGGTGATCAAAGAAGCCCTGTTCCTGTCCGGCGTGGATCCGCAGACTGTCGGGTATGTGGAGGCGCACGGTACAGCCACGCGGCTCGGTGATTCCGTCGAGGTCACCTCCTTGGCCCGGGTCTACGGTGGGCCGGGCCGGCGAGAACCCTGCCTAGTCGGATCCGTGAAGAACGTGGTAGGCCACACCAACACGGCCGCCGGCTTGGCCGGGTTGATCAAGGCTGTGCTCGTGCTGGAGCACGGCTGCGTCCCTGCGCAGCACGACTTCCATCGCCCGAACGCCACCCTGTCGCTCGACGGCACCGGGCTGGTCGTCGGAAAGGGGAGCGAGGGCTGGCCGGTGGCCTCGGGGCCGCGCCGAGCGGCGGTGAGCTCGTTCGGAATGGGGGGCACCAATGCCCACGTGGTGCTGGAGCAGGCACCGTCCGTGCCAGCACCAGCCGCGAAGTCCGACACGTCGCAGCTGCTGGTGCTGTCGGCTCGCACCGTCGCGGCGCGCGATCTGCTCGCGACGAGAGTGGCCGAGGCCATCGACGGAGAATCGCGTGCGACGCTCGCCCAGGTGGCCGCCACGCTTGCGGGGGGACGCAGCCATCTTCCCGAACGGCTCGCCCTGGTCGCTCGCGACCTGCCGGCGGCGGTCCACGGACTACGAACCGGAGACGGAGTCGTGACCGGCACGGCTGCGTCCGGTCCGGGGACGGGCGGTGCCGCACCTTTGGGGGAGTCGTTGGACGCGATTGCCCGCAGCTGGGTCACGGGCGCGGGCGGTTTGCCTCCGGTCGACGCCGCCGAGATCCGGGTGCCCCTTCCGGGGTATCCGTTCGAGCGTCGTCGCTGGCCACGGACCTCGGCCGCCCCTGCGCTCGCCACCGATCCGCCTGGCCTTGTCGCGGCGCCGACGGGGGCGACGCATCCACCAACTGCGTCGCCCCCGCCGGCGTCGTCCGCGATGCTCGGCCGGAGGGTGGAGGGTTTGGAAGGGGTCTGGTTCGAGCGGGTGATGCTCCCCGACGAACCGCTGGTGGCAGATCACCTCGTCGGTGGCGAACCGGTGCTTCCGGCCGCAGCGCAGATGGACATGGCCCTCGCCGCAGTCGCCTCTGGCCCGGCCGGCAAGGTGCCGGTTCTGACCGACGTAACTTTTCATCGTCCGATCCGCGTGCGCGAGCAGGTGAGACTCCTGGCGGAGGTGGAGGCCTGCCACGTACGTATCTTCAGCGAGATTGCCGGGGAACGTTTTCTGCACTGCGAGGCTGGGGTCGAATTCACCGCGCCTCACCCACCGGCCACGGTGCTGGCGCCGGGCAGTGGGCTAGCACCGAAAAACGGTCAGCCGGGCGCCTCCGTCTCTCGGGTCGATGACGCCGAGGCCGAGGGTGCGGCGGTCGCGACCGATCCTTCTGTGCTGTACCGGCGATTCTTCGAGGGCGGCGTCGATTATGGTCCTGCCTTCCAGGTGGTCGAAGCACTGGCCGCGGCCGACGGCGTGGTCGAGGCATCCGTTTCGTCGTCCCACGGGGGAGACCACATAGTCTCGCCTTACCTGCTGGATGGCGTGCTGCAGACCGTCGTCGGGTGCTGGCAGGCGCATGAGGTCGGCGAAAACACGTACGTTCCGTTCTCGATTGCCAGGCTGAGCGTGCGCTCGACTGCGTACCAGCGGCTGCGTGTGACGGTTCGCCAGCTGCCGATTAGCGGAACCGGACGAGTCCGGCGGTTCGATCTCAGCGCGAGCGCCGAGGACGGCACCGCTGCGATCGTGGTCGAAGGACTAGCGCTGCTGCCCACGGCCGCGTCGGTCCACGATGCGCGGTTGAGTCTCCCCGCCGGGGTACACCTGTACACCACCGTCCCGGACGCAGCGACCCCTGCGGCTGAGTCCGCCATAGGCCAGGTCGTCGTTTTGGGCGAGGACGAGAAGTTAGCGCAGGTGGTCGCCTCCCGGCTCGGGGCGGAGACGGTGGCGAGGACGCTCGCCGGCTTGGACGTTGGCGCGGCAGCATTTCCCGTCGTGGTTCTTCCGCTAACCGAGACGAAAGACCGGTTGACCGAGCTGATCGAGACCGTCAGCCAACTGTTGCAGACTGATCTTCAACGCGGCGTGCACGTGGTCGTCCCCTATCCCGAAGGAGCGCTCGCTGGACCTGGTATCGCCGCTTTCGGCCGTAGTCTGACCGCTGAGCACTCGGAATGTGCCCTCACAGCGGTAGCCGTCGATCTCGCGGCGTCGAACCGCGAGGAGAGCATCGCCGACGCGGTGCGCCGTGCGGTCCTCACCTCGTCCCAAGGTAGCCAAGTACTTGCCGACGGTCGTACCATCGCCGTAGCTCCGCTGCCGTTCCCGTCCCCCACGCGTACGGCGTTCGCTCGTGGCGGCCGATATTGGATCAACGGGATGGGGGCGCTGGCCGAGTCCCTCGCCGGGTATCTGCTGGACCAGCACGCGGCGGAGCTTGTAATCACCGGACGATCGCCCGCCACCGGCGAACGGGCGGCCGCACTCGCTCGGCTGGCAGGTAGAGGGACCAGCGTTGAGTACCACCAGCTGGATTGCACAGACCTGACTGCGGTGCGTGAGTTTGTGGCTAAGACCCGACCCGTGCGAGGGGTGTTCCACCTTGCCGGTGTGCTCAAGGACGGTCCGGCAGCAACGAAGAACGCGGCAGACGCGCAGGCCGTGATCGATCCGAAGTTGGGCGGCGCCCTCGCGCTCGATGAGGCGACCGAGGACTGGCCCTTGGACCACTTTGTGGTGTTCTCATCCGTGTCGGGTGTGTTTGCGAGTCCAGGACAGTGCGACTATGCATTCGCTAACGCAGCCGTGGATGAGTTCGCGCGCCGCCGGGCCGCTCGCCGACCGGGCGTGACGCTCTCGGTGGCGTGGCCGCTGTGGGAGGGCGACGGGATCGCGGCAGGCAGCAACGCCACTTCCGCTCTGAAGCGCTACGGCATGTTCCCGTTGCCGGCCTATCGCGCGCTGCCGGTGCTCGAAGCTCTCATTGCATCCGAGGGGACGCCGCCGACAGCGGTGGTGATCTATGGAGACCACCAACGTCTCCGGACGATGCTGCCCCTCCGAGACAGCACGGGCACGGCGGTGGATCCCGCGTGGCTGTCCGCGGACCCCCAGGAGGGAGAGGCCCACGTGTCCAGGTCGGACGAGGAGGTCCTCCAGGACCGTGTGCTCGGTCTCGTGGCTGAGATCACCAGGTCCCCTGTAGACCAGATCCATCCCGACGACAGGTTCGAAGGACTGGGCGTCGACTCGTTGATGGCCTTGCAGATCATCGACGCGATGGAAGCGGACTTCGGACGGCTGCCTAAGACCCTGCTGTTCGAATGCCAGACCGTTGCCGAACTTGCTGACTATCTCTGGTCGGAGGTTCCTGAACGGTGTTATCTAGTTGTTGCGGGGCGCGAGGCCGAGATGGTTCCGGCCCTCGCCGAGTCGGACGGGGGGCACGGCGTCGACCGTGTCGGCGTCGTCGCAGAACGGCCGGTTCCCGCAGACCAGCAGTCTCTGTCGGCCGGGCCCGAGCCGATCGCGATCATCGGTATGGCCGGCCAGTATCCCGGCGGGGAGGATGTCGACGATCTGTGGCAGCGCCTGCTGAATGGGGACGATCTCGTCACCGAGGTGCCCGCAGAGCGATGGGACGCTGCGGCGCTCTACGACGCAAAACGGGGCCGGCCAGGGAGGTCCTACAGCCGATGGGGTTCGTTCGTCGACGGCGTCGAACGATTCGACGCGCCGTTGTTTGCGATGTCTCCCCGAGAGGCGAGCGTGACGGATCCGCAGGCGCGCCTCTTCCTGGAGAGCTGCTGGTCGGTCTTCGACGATGCCGGGTATCGGCACGATGAGCCGTTCACGGGCTCAGACCCCCTGGGCGCCCGGGACGTGGGGGTATTCGTCGGTGTGATGTACGGCGAATATCAGCTTCACGAGGCTGAAGAGCGTCAGCGGGGGGTGCCGGTGCTGGCCAACAGCGCCTACTGGTCGATCGCCAACAGAGCCTCTTACTTCTTCAACCTGAAGGGGCCCAGCCTCGCGCTCGACACGGCGTGCTCGTCGGCGCTGACCGCGATTCACCTGGCGTGTGAGTCATTGCGGGCGGGCGGGTGCTCCATGGCGATCGCGGGTGGCGTCAACGTGCTGATCCATCCAAACAAGTACCTGATGCTGTCCCAGGGAAGATTCCTCTCCAGCGACGGCAAGTGTCGAAGTTTCGGGGCCGGTGGTGATGGTTACGTGCCGGGGGAAGGCATCGGCACCGTGCTTCTCAAGCCGCTGTCGCGAGCACTCGCTGATGGGGACCACATCCACGGGGTGATCCGGGGGAGCGCTGTCAACCACGGAGGACGAGCCAACGGCTATACCGTCCCGAGCCCCAAGGCCCAGGCCGCTGTTGTCTCCCGGGCTTGGTCTGCGGCGGGACTGGCGCCGCACGATGTGGACTACATCGAAGCCCATGGTACCGGGACGTCGCTCGGTGATCCCATCGAGATCCGCGGCCTGACGATGGCTGTGGGTTCCGAACCCACCATGGCCGCGGCACGCATCCCAGTTGGCTCGGTAAAGTCGAACCTGGGACATCTGGAGTCTGCGGCCGGCGTCGTGGCTGTGCACAAGGTTTTACTGCAGTTGCGGCACCGCACCTTGGTTCCGTCGATCCACGCCACGCCGTCAAATCCCGAGATCGATTTCGCCAAGACGCCATTCCAGGTGCAGCAGCAGAGCACCCCATGGACTTCGCGGTCCTCTGGCCCGTTGCGGGCCGGCGTCAATTCGTTCGGCGCCGGTGGCGCCAACGCGCACGTGGTCATCGAAGAGCCGCCGCCGAGGCCGCCACCGGGTGACGACGACGGGAGTCCCGTCATCGTGTTTCTTTCGGCTCGTACCGATGCCGCACTGGCTGCCTACGCGCTCGCTCTCCGGGACCACATCAGGGCACACCGGCCCCGCCTGGTCGATGTCGCCTGGACCTTCGCCGTCGGACGGGTCGAGCTGGCTCACCGGCGAGCCGTACCAGCCCGCACGCTGGACGAGCTGATCGCAGGGCTCGAGGTCGTGGCTGACGGGGGGCGGCTGGATGCCGATGAGGTTGCCCAGCGGTGGGAGGACGGGGAACGGCTCGACCTGCTAGTCGCCTGCCTCGCCGCCGGACGGGGCAGACGGACTCCGTTGCCGCACTACCCCTTCGAGCGGGTGCGGTGCTGGTACGACATCCAGGTCGAGCGGCTGTCACGCGACGACCGATTGATGGGGGAGTCACAGCGCTCTCATCTGCGCGACTTCGGCCGTGCGCGTCCCGCAGCCGCATCTGCCGGGACGCTAGCTGGCCCGGTCGCTTTGCCGAAGGCCACTGAGACAGTCCCGTCCGGCGTGCCTTTGCCCGCCGCCCCCGATGTGCCCAGACCGGTAGGTCCCCCCCGCGCAACCGCGAGCATTCCCCGCAGTAGAGAGGTTTCGATGGTATCGCAACGCAAGATCACCCTCCGCACGCTGCACCGCGCGGCCCGACCTGATGTTCTGCCACCGGTGCCGGCTGGTGCCGAAGCCGCGCTCCCTCTCCCGGCGACGCAACCGGTACCTCCTCCAGTTGTGTCGCAGATCGGGCGCTCGGCAGTTCTCGACGCCATGGTCGAGCTGCTCGCAGAAGTGCTCTACCTGCCGCCAGGTGAGGTCGACGCCCGAACACCCTTCCAAGAGCTGGGAGTCGACTCAGTGCTCGGCGTCGAGTTCATCGGGAAGATCAACCAGCGGTTCGGGTCCCACCTGAAAGCTACAGCGCTGTACGACTGGCCGACGTTGATGGAGCTCGCCGCCGAGTTGAGTGGTGAGACGCATGTATCGAACCGCGACGGGGAACCGGAACGGTCATCGGCCCCGCAGCCGGCCGTTGTCTCGACAACAGCAGCGCAGACGCGGCCGTCGGCAAGTGCGTGGACGCAGGTGCTCCCGCCCTCGGTGGCCCATGATCGAACTGCGGACATTCTTGCCACCTTGCGCAAGCAGCTTGCCGAGGTCCTGTATTGCGACGAGAACGAGATCGACTTGGACGAGGCATTCAGTCAGCTGGGCCTGGATTCGGTGCTAGGCGTCGAACTCACGACATTCATCAACAGATCCTTCGGGGTCGATCTCAAGGCAGACGCGCTCTACGACTACCCCACTCCGCAAGCGCTCGCCCGCCGCGTGGCCGGGCTTCTGGACTCCTTGAGCTCTGTGTCAGGGGCCCCTCTCGCGTCAGCGGCATCTGGGCTAGACGTGGACGAGCTTCTTCTGGCGGTGCAGGACGGCAAACTCTCGGCAGACCAAGCAACGGCGATGCTCGGGCGCCAAGGAAGCCCGGCAACGACGCCGGAAGAGATTTTCGACGTGGTGCGCCGTCACATCGTGCAGGTGCTGTCAGACGTCGACCCCGGGCAAATCACGATAGATGGGGCACTACGTGATCTCGGCGCGAACTCGATCGACCGGATGGACATCGTCATCGGGGTGCAGGACGAGCTCGGCATCACCGTTCCGAGCAAGGCCATGGCTGATGTCACCGACCTCGCCACCCTGGTCGCGGTACTGCAGGAGCATGTGTGATGGCGCTCGGTCCCCACAGGCGGCTGGAACCACGCCAGGTGGTTGTCACGTCCGCAGCGATCCTTAGCCCGCTAGCGGAGGACCCGGATGGCCTCTGCGAGGCGCTGATGGATGGGCGCAGCGGCGTGCGTCGGGGGGCAAACGGAGTATCAGCGGCATGGTTGGACAGCTTCGAGCTGGAAGCCTGGACCGAGCGCCATCTGGCAGACGACCCGGCGAGGGGTGCCCACCTGAGGCGGGTGGCGGGGCGAGCAGCACGGCCGGTGCAGACCGCAGTCTGCGTGGCTACGGCTGCTCTGCGTGGGGCAGAAAGCGTGTCCGGGCAGAGGACGGGCTTCTTGATCGCGGGCGCGAACCTCGCCCTGGAGCATCACGCTTCCTCGGTCCTCGGCTATGACCGCAGACCGGGAGGGTTGCTCGCCTCGTACGCGCTCACGCACATGGACGTCGACGTCACCGGTGCGGTGAGCGAGGTGACCGGTATCCATAGAGAGGGTTGGTCGGTGGGCGGTGGCTCGGCGGCCGGTGCGCTCGCCGTGGGCGAGGCTTTCCGGTTGATCACGACTGGTGTGCTGGACTGCTGTCTTGTCGTCGCCCCGGTAGCTGAGCTGGCGGCGGCCGAGCTCGAGGCGTTCGTCAGGGCAGGGGCCATGGCCGACGTGACGCCCACCGAGCTGCCGGCGGAAGTGTGCCGACCCTTCGACGTAGACCGACGGGGATTCGTCTATGGACAGGCGGCTGCGGCGGTGCTGCTGGAGCACGCCGGTACCGCTGCGGCCCGAGGCGCCGCACCAATCGTTGAGGTTGTCGAGTACGGCCAAACCCTGGACGGCCGCCGGGGAACCGAACCGAACAGTGACGGGCAGCTTTCGGCGATCCGACAGGCTCTCGACGTGGCTGGCGTCGCCGCCGATGAGGTGGACTACGTGAATACGCACGGCACCGGCTCTGTTCTGGGGGACGCGATCGAAGCCCGTACGTTGGGCGCTGCTTTCGGCGTTAGCCGCCCCCTCGTGAACTCCACGAAGCCGTTCACGGGCCATTGTCTCTCGGCAGCCGGGGTCGTGGAGCTGATTGCCACTCTGCTGCAGATGAAAGCCGGGGTCTGCCACCCCAATCTTAACCTGCACGAGCCTATTTCGGCCGACGTTACCTTCGCCGGACCGGAGCCGGTGGCGCGTTCGATTCGGGTCGCAATGTCCACGAACTACGCATTTGGCGGAATCAACGCGGCTTTGTTGCTGCGCCGGATTGCCTGAGGAGGCTGCAATGAGACAAGTAGGGATCGAGGCCATCAGCGCCTACTGTGGTGAGGCCTTCTTGGAGGTGCCGGAGCTGTTCCGGTACAGGGACCTGGACGCCAGGCGTATGGACAATCTGCTGATGCGCCGCAAGAGCGTCGCGATGCACTGTGAAGATGCGGTCTCTTTCGCCGTAAATGCGGCGAAGCCCATCGTAGATGCTCTGAGCGAGGATCAGCGCCAAGCGATCGAGCTGCTAGTGGTGGGGACGGAGTCCGGCGTTGATTTCGGCAAATCGGTGTCGACTTACGTGGCCGACCTACTGGGCCTGAACCGGAACTGTCGACTGTTCGAGGTCAAGCAAGCCTGCTACAGCGGGACGGTAGGGGTTCAGATGGCGGCGGCCGTGGTGGCCGCCAGCCCATTTGACGGTGTGAAGGCGCTGGCTATCGGGACGGATGTGTCCAGGCCCGTTCCGCATACCTATGCCGAACCAAGCAACGGAGCCGGCGCCGTCGCCCTGCTGATCGGCGACCAGCCCCGGGCGGCGACTTTCGACCAAGGTGCTTACGGTTGTTACGGCTACGAGGTGATGGATACCTTCAGGCCCACCCCCGAGGCCGAGGCGGGGGACGCCGATTTGTCGTTGCTGACCTACATCGACTGTCTGCAGGGAGCTTTCACGGATTACGCGAGGCGGGTCGAGGGTGCCGATCTTGCCGACACCTTCGATCTCTTGGCCATGCACACACCGTTCCCCGGAATGGTCAAGGGGGCGCACCGCACGGTGCTGCGACGCCTCAAGCACCTATCTGCGCCCGAGCTACAAACTGAGTTCGAGCGCAAGGTCCAGCCGTCCTTGGCGTTTCCCAGCGAGGTCGGGAATATCTACGCTGGTAGCGTGTATCTCGCTTTGGCTAGCGTGATCGATAACGCTGTCGTGGATGGAGAGCGGCGGGTGGGCCTGTTCTCCTACGGCTCGGGATGCGCGTCGGAGTTCTTCAGCGTCGTAATCGATCCGGCGTCGCAGTCGGCTGTGCGGGCAACGGGGCTTCGGGAAGCACTCGCGGGCCGATACCAGCTGTCGGCCGAAGAGTACGATGAGGTGCTGGCAGCGACCGGAAAATTGACGTTCGGCGAATCCGACCTGGCGGTTGACCTGAGCAAGTTCGCCCATGTATTTGAACGCCCCCAGGCTCGTCAACCGCGTTTGGTGCTTTCCCGGCTGAGCAACCACCACCGGGAGTACGTGTGGTTGGGGGACGGACAGCGGTGACGCGCATCAACCACGAGGCGAACCACCTGCGTGTGGTCCTGGACCGACCGGCTCACCGTAACACCATCGACGAAGGCTTGCTGCGCGACCTGAACGGTGCACTGACAGAAGCTGAGTCTGATCCTAAGTGTCGGGTGTTTGTCCTCTCCGCGATCGGGGACGACTTCTGCGCCGGGATGGCGGTGGACGCCTCCTATCTCGACGGCGCAGTGACGGAGCCGATCCTTGGACGTGACGTGGCTGATGACGAAGCCGAGCTTCCGTACTGGCGGCTGCTCAGCCGCTTCACCACCACCGGGCTGCTCACGGTGGCGCTCGTCGACGGCGAGGTCACCGCAGGCGGTGTGGGGCTGGTTGCCGCGTGCGATATGGTGCTCGCCGGCGAGCGCGCTGGATTCAGGCTCACCGAGGCGTTGTTCGGGATGCTCCCGGCGATGGCGCTTCCGTTCATTGTTCGCCGTACCGGCCAGCAGCGGGCTTTCACGTCCGCGTTGTTGACCGAGCACTACGGGGCCGCAGATGCAGCGACGATCGGCCTGGTAGACCGGCTCGGGCCCAGCGCTGAATCTCTGCTGCGCCCGTTGCTGGTGGGATCTCGCCGGGTGGACCGAGCCACGGCCTCGGCGATCAAGAGATACCGGCACCAGCTTTACCCGGTGCCGGAGCATCTGGGCTCGATCGCTTCCTCCGCCTTTCGCGAGCGGATCGCGACCGCAGGGGTTTTGAGCTCGATGGCTCGGCTCAAGAGCGAGCTGGGGGATCGACATGCCTGACGAGAGTGTAGTGTCGCTCTGGTTGCAGGAGTCGGTTGCAGTCGTCACGATGGCGGATCTGGCCGGTCGCAACACGTTCGTACCCAGGCTCACTGAGGGACTCGTGGCGGCGGTTTCCCGAGCCGCGCGCCAGCCTACGACGAAGGTCGTGCTTGTGGAAGGACTGCCCGAGTTGTTCTGCGCCGGGGGAACCCGAGAGGAACTCCTCGGCTTCGCCGACGGCACCAGCGGAAGCTTTGCCGACGCCGACTTCTACCGGGTGTTCGCCCGCTGCCCGGTGCCGGTGGTGGCGGCCGTTCAAGGTCATGCCCTCGGCGGAGGCTTAGCCTTAGCGCTCTACGCGGACATGTTGGTGCTCTCGGAGCGATCGGTCTATGCGGCCACCTTCATGCGCTACGGGTTCACTCCCGGAATGGGTGCCACCTACCTCCTCCCTTCCCGCTTCGGCCCTGGGCTGGGGTCGGAAATGCTCTACACCGCCCGTAACTATCATGGCTCTGAGTTGCGGCAACGCGGCGTCTTGTTTCCCGTGGTGGCCCACTCCGAAGTTCCTGTGGTGGCTCGGCGTCTGGCGCGCCAGGTTGCGTCTGCGCCACGATCCTCACTCGAACTCCTCAAGGCAAAGCTGGCCAAACCTTTGATCGAGGGCACCGACGCAGCGATCGCGGAGGAGAGCAGGATGCACCAGGTGTCATTCCGGCTACCGGAGGTAGCTGGCCGAATCGCCTCAATCTACGGAGGAGCGCAATGAAACCGGCGACGAACCTACGTGACATCATCGGTCAGGTCGAGCAGGGGATGCTCAGCCCAGCGGAGGGTGCCGCCCGGCTGCGAGCCATGACCGGAGTCGGCGAAGCACCTGGGTTGGTTCAGGACCAAGGTATCGCCGCCGCATCGCTCCCCGGCCGGGTCGCCAGAGCAGGCGTACCAGAGCCGATCGCAATCGTGGGCATGAGCGTCCGGTTGCCCGGTGCGGACGATGCACAAGCTTTCTGGCAAAATCTGCGCGCCGGGCGCGACCTCATCTCGCCCTTCCCCGCGGACCGTTGGTGCAGCGCTGACGAACAGGAAGAGGAGGCTTTCCGAGAGACGGTGTCTGCTGCGGGGCAGGGCGCATTTCTCGATAACGTCATGGCGTTCGACGCCGACTTCTTCGGGATCACATCGCGAGAGGCGGAGCTGATGGACCCGCAGGCCCGGCTGTTCTTGCAGGGGGCGTGGGCAGCGCTCGAAGATACCGGCCGCAATCCGCGGTCCATGTCGGGGGAGCGGTGCGGGGTATACGCGGGCGTGATGCTGAACGACTATCCGCAAAGGATTCGGCAGAACAGCCCCTACGCCCTGTTCCCTCAGGTCATGCAAGGCAACAGCGCTGCGATGCTCGCTGCCCGGATCGCCTACGAGCTTGATCTGCGGGGTCCGACGGCCAGCATCGACACGGCCTGCTCGTCGTCGCTCGTCGCCCTGCACCTGGCGAGCCAGGCCCTGTGGCTGGGCGAAGCCGAGACAATGATCGTCGGAGGCGTGACGGTGTACAGCATGCCGCTGCCGTTCGTGTACATGAACGGCGCCGGGATGATCTCGCCCACGGGTCGGGAGCTGCCGTTCCATCGGGACGCTGATGGCATCGTTCCCGGAGAGGGCTGCGTCGTGATGGTGCTCCAGACTCTGTCGCGTGCGTTGGCAACCGGCGCTCCGGTGCACGCGGTGGTCCGGGCCAGCGGCATTAACTCGGACGGCAGGACCAACGGCATCACCGCGCCGAGCGGCCGAGCACAAGCCGCGTTGGTCCGCGAGGTGTATCGACGTTTCGGGATCGATCCTGCCTCCGTCGACTATGTTGAGTGCCATGGCACGGGCACCGCGCTGGGAGACCCAATCGAGATCAGAGCGCTCAACGACGTCTATGCCTCGGCGGGTCTGCCGCGGGCCAGCGTGCCGATCGGGTCGGTCAAGGGCAACATGGGCCATACCTTGGCTGCAGCGGGCCTGACTGGTCTGGTCAAGGCGATCGGGGTGGTGAGCACCGGCGAGGTACCTCCAATCCCGCATCTCGAACAGATCAATGAGCTATTGCCCCTTGATGAGGGCCCATTTTTCCCGGTCGCCACCCCGATCACCTTGTCGAACGGCACCCGTCTGCGGCGCGCCGCGGTGAGCGCCTTCGGGCTCAGCGGTACGAACGCCCATGCTGTCATCGAGCAAGCGCCTCCTCGACCGCCGCGGTCCGAGGCCGGCGCCGTGGTAGTGCCGGTCTCGGCCAAGAGCGAACCGCAGCTGCGGCGTGCTGTTCACGATCTAAGACGCTGGCTCGGCGGTCCGGGCATTGATGCGACGGTGGCGGACGTCGCTTGCACGTTGGGTACTGCGCGGGTTCATTATGGCTGTCGCGCGGTGTTCGTGGCCGCCGACCGGGAGCAACTGCTCGCCGCGCTCGACGGCCAGCAGACGAGCACCGCGCCCGCGCCTCTGGCTGCGGCGGCATCGGCGTATCTCGCGGGGGAGGAGGTGGACTGGTCGGAACACTATCCGCCGGCGACGCATCGCCGGTTGTCTATGCCCGGTTATCCCTTCGCCCTGGACAGACACGACGTGGCAACTCCACCTCGGGACGCTGTTGATCTGGCCGGTCATCCGACCGAAGACACCCGGGAAGCCACAGCATCTCTAGGGATGGCCCACGACGGGGGCCGAATCGAGGGTGCCGGGCAGGTGGACACGTTGCGTCCACTCTGGCGAAAGGTCGAGGCCGCGCCGAACTGCGAGGGTCCGTTTGCAGGCGAGCTGATCGTGCACGACCCGGTCGGCGGCTTGGTGCCACTTCTGCGGGCAGAGACTGGCAGTTCCGGGGAGGCCGATGCGGAGAAGGTTGCCGTGGTGGTCCGTTTCGACCACCCGGAAAGGACGAACGCGGTCGCAGGCTTCGAGGCTGTCAGGACAGCCCTCGCCGCTGGGCCGCGGAGCCGTCCCGTAGCCCTGCTTGCGGTTACCGACAAGCCAGAACTGATCATGGCGGCGGGTGCCTTCGTCCGTAGCGTGAGCGGCGAGACTTCTCGGGTGCAGGGGCGTGCGGTCCTAGTCGACGACCTCCCGGGGGCCGCGGCGGCGGTGCGTGAGGAACTTGCAACACAGGTGACCCCGGAAACGATGACGGTGGATCGACGGGGCGGGGGCCGATCAGTGCTCACGTGGCAGCCCTACCGGGCGGAGACGCACGGGATGACGCCGCTGCGAACCGACGGCGTCTATCTCATCACCGGTGGCGCGGGCGGTATCGGTTGGGCACTCGCACAGCACCTCGCCGAGAACTACAGGGCCAGGGTGACCGTGTGTGGTAGGCGCTCGCCGAACAAGATCGAGGATAAGACGGCTGGTCTCCCCCCAGACCTGACGATCCAGTATGTGCAGGCCGATGTCGCTCATCCGTCGCAGGTGGATGCCCTGGTGGCTGGGATCCTCGCTCGAGAGGGTCGCTTGGACGGCGTCTTCCATGCGGCGGGGGTGACGCGGGATGCGTTCCTGACCCGGAAACGCTCCGAAGACATGTCAGAGGTCCTCGCCGCGAAACTGGAAGGTGTGCTCGCACTGGACCGGGCGACGGCCGGGGTGTCTCTGGACTTCTTCGTGATGTTCTCCTCGGTCGCCGCTGTGACCGGGAACGTTGGTCAGAGCGACTACGCGTTCGGCAATGGCTTCCTCGACGCCTTCGCCGCGTATCGCAGCGAACTCGTGGCACGTGGCGAGCGGTCTGGACGCACCTTGTCGATCGATTGGCCGCTGTGGGACGGGGGAGGGATGAGCGTGCCTGACCCTGTCCGGGTCGTGCTACGAGAGCAGGTGGGCATGATCCCGCTGCCCGTCGACGTCGGGCTATCTACGCTCGAACGTCTGCTAGCCTCGCCTCAGACGCAGACATCCCCCGTGACCTGTGTCTTCTACGGCGAGATCGGTGCTTGGCGTCGGCATCTTTCTGTGTTCGGCGTGCTCGCCGACGACTCGACTGAGTCCGCAGACCTAGGATCTCTTGACGTCGCCCAGACCGCGACCGTACCTCTGACGCCGGCGCAGAGCGGACCCCGGGAACCAGACGCTGGGCAGACGAGCATGGTGATAGGTCGAGTCGCCGAAATACTGGGGCTGCCGTCAGCAGATCTATCCGCCAGCACTCGGATAGGAGATCTCGGTCTCGATTCGGTGATGATACGCACCCTGGTGGCTGAGCTGAGCCGTACGGTGGCGCCCATCGGGCCCGACGCCCTGTACGGAGCCCGCGATCTGGGCGCCTTGGCGGGCATCCTCAACACCAACGCATCTGCTGGTGCGTTCGGCGGACGGGCCAAGAGCTCGACCCACGGGGCCGCCCGACCGGTCCCTCCGCAGGGCCAAGTCATTGGCTCGTACCGTCGGTCGACGACCCGGAGAGAAGAGGCGGACGCCTCCTCTTCGCTCACGCCCGTCGCGGTGGTCGGACTGGCCGGCCGGTATCCAGAGGCACCGAACCTGTCCGCATTCTGGCAAAACCTGGTGGTGGGACGCGACACCGTGAAGCGGGTTCCTGAGGAGCGATGGCCGGGCACCCTCGACCTCGCAGAGAACGGTCACTTCCTTGACGAGGTGGACCGGTTCGACCCCGAGTTCTTCGGCATGTCTGAGTATGACGCGGCTGTCAGCGACCCGCAGGGGCGTCTCTTTCTCGAGATGGCCTATGCGGCTCTGGAAGACGGCGGATACGCCGGCCGACGCTTGGAGAGCCTGCGGACCGCTGACGGACAGTGCCGAGCCGTTGGCGTATTCGTCGGCGTGACGTCCTCGGACTATCAACTGCTCGGGGTCGAACAGTGGGCACTCGGGGGATGTACCGTCGCCGGTGGCAACGCGTGGGGCATCGCAAACCGAGTTTCGTACCTTCTCGATCTGCACGGTCCTAGCCAGCCGGTAGACACAGCTTGCTCCTCCTCGTTGGTGGCGCTCCACCTGGCGTGCCAGAGCATCCGAAACGGCGAGTGCGCTGCGGCGCTCGTCGGCGGTGTCAACCTGTATCTGCACCCGTCGCGGTTGCTCATGCTCCGCCGATCTGGGTTCCTGGCTGACGACGGCCGTTGCCGAGGTTTCGGTGAAGGTGGCACGGGGTTCGGCCCCGGTGAGGGCGTCGGCGCCCTCCTAGTTCGTCCGCTGGCCGCAGCCGTTGCGGACCACGACCAGATCTACGGAGTGGTACGCGGCAGCGCCGTGGCCCATGGCGGACGCACGAACGGATACACGGTCCCGAGCCCGGTAGCACAAGCAAGAGTGATTCGACAGGCGCTGGAGGAGGCTTCTATAGCACCCTCGACGATCACATCGATAGAGGCGCACGGTACCGGCACCGAACTCGGGGACCCCGTCGAAGTTGCTGCTCTGGCGGCGGAGTATGGCTCTGCGACCGATGCGCCGTGCTCGTTGGGCACCGTCAAGTCCCTGATCGGGCATGGGGAGTCGGCGGCCGGGATCGCCGCGATCACCAAAGTGCTGCTGGAGTTGCGGCATAAGACACTCGCGCCCACCCTTCATGCAGACCCACCGAATCCCGATCTGCGTCTGGGAACCACCCGGTTTCGTCTGCAGCAGCGGGCGGAACCCTGGCAGCCGTTGAAAGACACGACGGGGACGGTGCTGCCACGTCGGGCGGGAATCAGCTCCTTCGGTGCTGGTGGTGTCAACGCTCACGTTATCGTCGAAGAGTATCGAGACGTACTTCGGCCCGCGGAAGCCCTCGACGAGTCCGGCGGCTGCCCGGCGGCGCAGCTCTTCGTGCTGTCGGGACCGACTCCTGAGCACGTCGTCGCGCAGGCGCACCGGTTGGCCACGTGGTTGCGAGAAGAGGCCGTGGGCGCCGAGCGGACTGTCACCCCCGCTCGGCTTGCCCACACGCTCCACGCCGGAAGAGCCGATGGGCACTGCCGACTCGCTGTGATTGCCGACAATCTGACCGATCTCGCCGATCAGCTTGCACAGGATTCGCTCGCGATCACCGATCGACGCGACGCTCGGACCAGTCACCCGCTCGCCGGGCTGCCAGCGACCGCACGGCTACTGTCCGAACTGTGGAACGATGGACGGCTCGATGTCTTGGGTCAGCTATGGCGCGAAGGACTCGATGTGCATGCCTTCCTGCCCGAGGGGGCGGAGGACCAGATTGTTTCGGTGCCTGCTTCTGTCATGCGGCGCCGCAAGCTATGGTTCACCGACCACGACGGGACGGCGGGCGCCGATCAGTTCCAGGACCCGGTAGTGGCGGGCGACAGGTCCGTGCTGCCGGCACCGGACCGCCGGGAATCCGCGGAACCGCTGGCTCCGCAGAGTGCATTGCGGCCGGGGGCAACACGAGTGGCGCCGGCAACCAGTGCCTCGTCGGAGGTTCCCGAACCGACTTCAGCCGACGACGACGCCGCTGAGCTGCTGGCCTCCATGGCAGCCGTCAAGGCACCGGGAGGCGAGAAGGTCGTCGATTCTGACCGCACCCTGCCAGAGTGGGGGATCGACTCCATCAACCTCACCAACCTTCAGTTCGAGATCGGTCAGGTCTTCGGTGTCCGCATCTCCTTGGGCGAGCTGGCAGAGAGGCCGTTCAAAGAGATCACAGAACTGGTCATCGCCTAGACGCAGCAGCTCAAGATGGGAACAGCAGATGCCGACGAATGACAATTCTCCGCACCCGCTTGACTGGCCTGTTCCGGGTGACGCGTTTCCTCTTACCGAGGTGCAGGAGTCCTACTACGCGGCCCGAGTGCTCAGCGGTGCAAGAAGTACTCAGATCCACGTGGAATTCGACGTGGACGACCTGGATGTAGTCAAGATGGAGCGAGCGTGGAACCGGCTGGTATCAGATACCGACATGCTCCGAGTCACCGTAGGGAGTGGCGGAATCCAGACAGTGCATCGATCGGTGCCCGTCTACCGGCCGGAGTCGGTCGATCTGTCGGACCGGTCGGAGAGCGAACAGCAGACTCAGCTGGACCGCTTGCGCCAGGCGAGCCGGGCTCATGAGTTCGACCCAGGGATCTGGCCGCTGTTCGCGATTCGGGTGGCGCTGCTCGGCTGCGGCCGCGCCAGGGTCTTCCTCGCCGTGGACGAGCTGGCGGTGGATGGGCCCAGCCTGGCGATACTGCTCGAACAGTGGTACCGCCGCTACCGTGACGGCGTGCCGATCGCACCGCTCGGTATCACGTTTCGGGACTACGTTCTTGCCACTCGTCCGACCGACCGAGAGATCGAAGGCTCGCTGTCCTATTGGAAGAAGAAGCTGGCCGACGCCCCGTTGGACCAGGAAGCCCCCTTCCTCGTCTGTCCGGACGGCGATGCGCGCCTGCGGCAGCGGTTGCGCGCCAGCATCGAGGCAGAGAGCTGGGCCGTCATCGTCGACGTGGCTCGAAAAGTCAAAGCGACCCCTTCGGCGCTAGTGTTGGCGCTCTTCACGACAGCGGTTGCGCCTGAGGGGTTGCCGCTGATGCTGACGACGGCGAACCGGCGACCGATCCATCCGGACGTGCAGCAGCTGGTGGGTCCCTTTGTGTCGACGAGCATTTTCCTCGCTCCTGGCGGTGACGGTCCTCTGCGAGAACGGGTGCAGGCCGTGCAACGGCAGCTGTGGCGAGATCTTGAGCACTCCGCAGTGAGCGGCGCCCGTGTCCGGCGGCAGTGGGCGCAGCAGGAACGAAGCCGTTCGACGCGTCCGCTACCGGTGGTCTTCACCAGCATGCTGGGTACCGTCGGGGGAGGGGCGGGTGTGTCAGATCCTGACGAGTGGTCAAGGAGAGTCGACCTGGCGGCCACCTTGACCCACACCCCCGGCGTCCTGCTCGAGCAGGTGATCGAGCCGACCGCCGACGCCGGCATCGGCATTTCTTGGGACATGGCCACTGGCGTCCTGGATACTGCAGCAGTCACCGCCGCCTTCGAGCGGCTGGTCGAGGCCCTCCGCCGGATCTCTAGGCATGGCGACGCGATTCTGGATGCCCCGCTGTTCGCCCTCCTCCGTTCCGGACCGGCGGCGTCGGCCCCGGCCCAGATCACCACGGGTTCTGACTTGGAGGGGTTGCCGCTGACCGCCATGCAATCTGCCTATTTCGCCGGTCGCACGTTCGGCCCCCAGGGGGCGGGCGAGACGCACGTCTATCAGGAATACCTTCTTCCTGGGCAGGACGTGGCGAAGGTGGAACAGGTCTGGAACCAGCTCATCGCGCAGCACGGCGCTTTGCGCGGTGTGGTGGAACGCTGCGGCACACTCACCGTGCGGGCTCGCGTGCCGAGATATGTCGTGACTCCCCACGATCTCACCGGGCTCCCGGTGGCACAGGTGCGCGAGCATCTCGATGCTGTAGCGGAGAGCATGTCCGGTCGGCCGATCGAGCTGGGCCGATGGCCGATGTTCGCTCTTGAAGCGAGTCTTGTGCCGGGAGGAGATACCGTGCTGCACCTGCTGGTGGACGCGATGATGGCGGATGCGCGCAGTATCGCGTTGTTGTGCGGCCAGCTTTTCGCGGCGTACGGCGGCGACCAAGAGGCGATAGGCACCGACGACACTGCCCGGCTGGTGCAGCATCTGGGCGCGGAGGCAGGGCGAGAGAACGGTCCAAAAGCCGCGACCGCGGCGGAGGAGTGGGACCGGCGGTTCGCCACGTTGCCGCCGGGCCCGTCGTTGCCGGACACCGGGAGACGCACCCACCTGGCCTGCGAGATACGTGATTGGTATCGCGTGGCTGAACATGCCGAAGGTCTGGGTGTCCCCGCCGACATGCTCCTGCTGACACCGTACGTAGATGCGCTGCGTGAAGTGTTTGCCGTCCCGTTCACGTTGGTGGTGGTGTCGTGGGACCGCGCGGAGCAGATGACCGAGGTCGTTGGTGACTTCACCCGGCTGTCCTGGTTGGTCGTCGACGACACGCTGCCGGAGAACGGAGACGAGCGAGCCCAGGAGATTTGGGCGCGGGTCCGTGCCGATCTTGTCCGAGACTCTCGGTGCAGCGGTCTCAACCGGCTGCGCGGCCGGGCGTTCCGGTCCGGCGGAGCGTTGCGGACCCCCGTGGTCTTCACCAGACTCGCCACCATCCCGCCGCGTCTGAACTCTGGAATTGCCGTCGCCAGGTCGAGCCAGTCGCAAACCGCCCAGGTGGCCCTGGACGCTATGGCAGTTGTGGACGGCGACACGGTGAGGTGCCAGTGGGATGTCAGCGCTGACGCGCTGGCTGCCGAGTCCCTACCGGCCGTCTTCGACCGTTACCGGGAGCTTGTCCTACACTTGACGGAGCAAATAGAGGAGCCGAGGGAACTTGGCTCGAAGGCAGCTGCTCCGCCCTTGGCAGAGATCGACCCGCTGGCTGGGCGGCTCGAGTGGGCGATGTCAGTCGAGCCGACCGCCCCGGCTGTGCGGTTCGAGACCATCGAGCTGAACTACGCGGAGCTAGACAGGCGCAGCGCCCGGTTGTCCAACCGACTGCGGACCCAGGGATGCCGGCCCGGGGACAACGTGGCCTTGTTCCTGGAACGGAGCATCGATCTGGTGGTGGCGCTGCTGGCTGTCGTACGCCTCGGTGCGGTCTACGTGCCGGTAGACCCGGCCAACCCACCTGAGAGAGCCCTGCACCTAATGGAGGACTCGGCCGCGACGCTGGTGCTCGCCAACGGGCCGCAGATCGCACAGGCCGAGGCAGCCGGGTTCCAGGTGGTGTCACCGGAGCGGGATGCGGCGGCAATCGACGCCGAATCCGACGTGGCAGCCTGGTACCGCGGTCACGCGGAGGATCCGGTGTACATGGTTTACACGTCCGGGACCAGCGGTCAGCCTAAGGGATGCCCCAACACGAGGGCAGGGTTGGCTAATCGGCTTGACTGGATGCAAGAAACATTCCCCATCGGCCACGGGGACCGAGTTCTTCAGAAGACTCCGCACAGTTTCGACGTCTCGGTGTGGGAGTTCATGTGGCCGTTCTTGACCGGCGCGTGTTTGGTGGTAGCGGCTCCCGGGCGCCATGTGGACCCTGCATACATCGCGCGCATCGTGCGATCTGAGGCCATCAGCGTGATCCACTTCGTGCCATCCATGCTCGCACTGTTTCTCGACGCTCCCTCGGCACGCGATTGCACTTCGCTGCGGTATGTCTTCGCCAGCGGCGAAGCCTTACCAGTCTCGACCATGAAGCGGTGCCTTCAGACCCTTCCTGGCGTGCAGCTGCACAACTTGTACGGACCGACCGAGGCATCGATCGACGTGACCCACTGGCCGTGTCAGGTTGACTGGGACGAGGCGACCGTGCCCATCGGACAGCCAATCACGGGGATCAATATCCACATTGTTGACGATCAGCTCGACGAACTGCCGCCAGGCACACCCGGAGAGATTTGCATCAGCGGCGTGGGAGTGGCCCTTGGCTACTATAACCAGCCTGAACTGACCCAGGAACGATTTGTGCAGGTCCCGTATGCCCAGCGGCTATACCGAACCGGTGATCTCGGTGTCCTCGGCGCCGATCGTCAGCTGCGCTACCTGGGCCGCATCGACGATCAGATCAAGGTTCGTGGTATCCGGGTCGAGCCAGCAGAAATCGAACGCGTTCTCATCGATCAGGCCGGACTCGCCGACGCGCGTGTGTTGGCCGTCAGCCGTGACGGGGATACTGACCTGGCCGCTTTGTGCGTCACGACGGGACAACCACCGGAGGTCTCCGAGCTGCGCCGGAGAATGACCGAGGTCCTTCCCGCCGGAATGGTCCCCAACCGCTATCGCTTCGTCAGCGGTTTGCCGCTGACTGCCAACGGCAAGCTCGACCGTGCTTGCGCACTCCAGCTGCTCGCTGGACCCGATGTCGCTCCCGAGGTTGTCCGAGGCCCCCGCGATGAGGGCGGAGGCGCCACGGCATCCCCCGGCAGAGTCGATCTGAACCAGACAGTGACCGAGATCGTGCTGCAGGTGATGGACCTGCCGTCGATCGAACCGGATGCAAACCTGTTCGATCTCGGGGCAACCTCGTTCACGGTCATTCGTATCGCTCAAGGGGTCGAGCAGCGGGTCGGTCGGCAAGTATCGGTCGACGTCATGATCGAGGCGCCCTCCGTGGCGGGGATCGTGGCCGCTCTCGGCGGGAACGAGCCATGTGCGCTGTCGGCGCCCGCCTCGGAACGGGATGCAGCTCAGGGGACAGGCGCAGAGGGGGTCCGGGCCCCCTGGGCTTCTAGCTCGGACATAAGGATTGCGTTCGATGCGGCCGCGAAGCAGGCCTTCAAGGAGGCTCGCATCGCCGAAAGAGTATTGCCGGAGGCTCTACCGCGAGTTCCGCTGGGAGAAGCCTCAGCTAGGGAGACGCTCAGCTTGTTCGATGCTTCCTCGTTCCGGGATTTCGACCCGGCACCGCTGCCGGTCCGGGCCCTGCTCGAGCTGCTGGCGCGGACGGCCTGGGGCGAACTGGAGGGGCGGCGCAAACGCCTCTATTCGTCGGCTGGCGGCTTCTACCCGGTACAGCTGTATGTGTATGTACGACCCAATCGAGTCGCTGGGCTTCCCGCGGGTCTGTACTATCTGCATCCCGGTGAACGTGCGCTCATCCTGCTGGACGGTGGTGTTGAGATCACCAGGACGACCCAGGTGCAATACAACCAGTCGCTGGTGGCGGGGGCTGCCTTCGGACTATTCCTGGTGTCGGCCCCGGCGGCGATATCTCCTGCGTACGGCCAGCGTCTGGCGACAAGGTACAGCACCCTCGAAGCGGGAGAGATAGCTCAGTTGCTGACCACCGCTGCACCTGCGCTCGGCCTGGGCATGTGCCAGGTGGGCGAGATGGACTTCGCAGCCATGCGGGATCCGTTCTTGCTGGAGGACGATCAGGACCTGCTGGTATCGATTTGGGGCGGGGCACTCACTGCGCACGCGCGCGAGCGCCGAAGCGAGGCGACGGGAGCGTCAAATGCTCCGACGACCCGTGCCATCTCGGACGGGATCGTCAGGGACGCTGCAAGCAGCGGGTCTGTCGCGACGCCAGGGGAACCGATCGCCGTGGTGGGTTTCTCGGCCCTCCTGCCGGGCGCCGACGCGCCCGCTCCGGTCTGCAGCGTCACTTCGTTCGCTCGGCTGCTGGACAGTGCGGTGAGCGCGCTCGGATCTGTTCCTGCGCAGCGCTGGGCCCCTCTCAATGCTCATTCTCGACGTCGGGGGGCCGAGGTCGGTGGCTACCTGGCGGACGTCAGCGGCTGCGAGGCGGAGGAGTTCGGCCTCACGGAGCAAGAGGTAGCCGCCATCGACCCGCAGGAACGGTTGTTGCTGACCATGGCCAGATGGTGCTTCGAGGACGCAGGCGTCGTCCCAAACCGGCCCGGATTCGACCAGCGGGTGGGTGTCTTTGTCGGGGCGATGTGGGCCGATCACGCTCTGTACGGAGTTCCTGCCCGTGCCCACGGCAGCATGGGAACGTACGCTAACCGCGCGGGTCTTGCCCATCGTCTCTCACATGCGTTCGGTCTTACCGGCCCGAGCATGGTGACCGATAGTGCTTGTGTATCCGGTGCGGCGGCCTTCGACACGGCGATGCGAGCATTGCGTGCCGGACGATGCTCCGCGGCGCTGGTTGGGGCAGCCAATCTGGTGCTGCATCCAGACCACTTGGACGTGCTAACTGCGCTCGGCCTGCTCGCGGAGGACCCCGACTCATGCCCACTCACGGATCGAGCCAAGGGGTGGAACGTCGGCGAGGGCATCGGTGCCGCGCTGCTAAAGCCGCTCAGCAAGGCCCTTGCCGATGGGGACCCTATCCGAGCGGTGCTCAGGGGGAGCGCTGTTCAGCACGCCGGTCGGACGCGCCAGTTCGGGCTGCCAAGCCGCGCCTGTCAGGAAGCGACGATGCGAGATGCGCTCGCTGACGCGGGTCTCCGTCCGCAAGCGGTCGGCTACGTGGAAGCCGCAGCTGCAGGTGCGGCCTTGGGGGACAGCATCGAGGTCGAAGCGGTGGCCAACGTATTTTCCGGGAGCGAGGTGCTGATGGGCTCGGTCAAACCTGTGGTAGGCCATCTAGAGGCGGCTTCGGTATTTGCGCAGATGGCCAAGGTGATCTGCCAGTTGCAGACGCATCGCCTGTACCCGGTGCTGCGGCCGTCGGGCGCTGCGGCAGTGACGACTCCGTCATCGGTGCGCCTAGTCGCCGAACCTACAGTGTGGCCCGCTAGCATGGACGAATCGGGGCAGATCCAGGTTCGCGCGCTAATCAACACAGTTGCCGGCACAGGAGCATACGGGACCCTGGTGGTCGAAGAACCGCCGATCCGACCCGAGGAACCTCAGGATGACGTCGACGAGGTGTTGGTGCTCTCGGCGGACACCCCAGAACACGTTGCTGCCTTCGCCGAGGAGTTGGCGGCAGCGGTTGGTCCTGACGCAGGGCGCAGTGCGCTGCCGCTTGCCGCCGTTGCTCGGACGCTGCGTGCGGGCCGGGACGTTCGCGGTTCCCGTGGGGCGGTGGTGACAAGTCCTGCAGAGGCATCGCACCGGTTGCGCATGCTCGCGGACCAGATTCGTTCTGGTAAAGAACCACTGGTCGGCGAGCCGCCGGATGTGTATGCCGAAGCGCTACGGCAGTGGCTGGCCGGGAAGCAACCCAGATGGCCCGTGACAGCGCACGGGCGCCGGGTGGCGCTGCCGCCGGTGCCGCTTGAGCGTCTCTCGGTTCCATCCCCGAGAAATGCGGAACCAGAACGCGAAGCTCAGCCGTCCGATTTAGCCGATACGTGTGCAAATGCGGTCCCGCAGCAGCCAGCCCCCAGGCGCGAGGGCGGTCGCCGGACGTCCGGGCCCGGCGCGGAGAGGTCGGGGACGGCGGCAGACTGCCTCGAACGGATTGGCGAAATCATCCAGGAAGAGGCAGACATCGATGCTGCGTTGCTCACCGGACAAGCGGATCTGCTCTCGCTCGGGGTCACCAGCCGCCAGCTGCTCCGTATTGCCGGTCAGGTGCGTGCCCGAGGGGGCAACGAACTACCACTGTCCCAGCTGTACGAGATCGAGAATCTGGCTGAGCTGGCCCGAATTGCCTTCGGAGGTGACCAGTGATGGTGCCAATGGCAGAAGATCGTGTGGAGGTTCCGCTCACGGAGGAACAGCTCGGTCTGCTCCACACGCTGCGACTTGAGCCAGATTCCGCGACCTATCATGTACCGCTCGCGTTCGAGGCCAACGGCCATCTAGATATCGACACCCTGCGGAGCGCGCTCAAGGTGCTGGCTCGGCGTCATCCCCTGTTGACCGCGGTGCCGGGGGACACCTCGCTGTGGTGCGATCCCTCCCGGAAGATCCCGTTTGCTGTTCGGGAGACCCCTGGCATCTCGGCCGAAGAGGCTGAGGAGGCGCTGATGGCAGAGGCCGCCACGGCCGTCGACTGGGACGCCAACGGCCTGTGCCGAGTTGTCGTGATGAGGGCGGAGCGTGATCGCCACTACCTTCTGATGATCGCCCACCACCTCGTGCTTGACGGAGAGTCCGCGGCGATCGTCGCCACCGATCTCTGGCACGGCTACGCGACCCTCATCGCTGAACCGCAGCCGGTGTCACGAGACGCCGGCGCACAGGGCGCACAGGGGGATGCTGAAGCCGTGGTCCCCGATACGCCGGCGGTCATCGCGGCGGCGGAGCGTCGGGCTGCCGCTGTGGCCACGACCGGACTGGAAGACTACTGGCGAGAGGCGCTCGCAGGGTGCGAATCGTGCCAGTTGCCCGAGGACGGTGCTCCCCGGACGATCGAGTCCAAAACGGGGAGCGTACCGATCGTGTTCAGTTCCGACGTTCTCGCGAGATTCGCCCGCAGCCATCGTCTGAGTCTGTTCGCGGTGCTCTTGGCCGCCTATCAACGCACGCTGACCCGATACGCCAGGTGCCGCCGGGTAGCAGTCTCAGTTCCCGTGAGCACCCGAGATGACCCGTCTCTTGACGGGGTGGTCGGCTGTTTCATCAACACCGTGCTGGTCGGCTCTCCTGGGGACGACGGGCTTGCCGCCGCCGACTACGCCCATGCCGTGCAGAGGACTACGGCTGGTGCTATCGACCACGCGGGACTGCCCTATCGCCGGATTGCCGCCTGCGCGGGCGACACGACCATCGGTTCCAACTGCACGTTCACGTTTCAGAGCTGGTATGTGGGCGAAACCGCCGGGACGGTGGTGCCAGGACTGGAAATACGCCGCCTCGACGCGGTGCATCAAGCGGTGATCGGCGATCTGACTCTTGAGCTGTTCCATGCTGATGACATGGTGCGAGGCCGGCTCCGCTATTCGACTGCACTGTGGGCGTCGCAGACCGCCGCAGCGTTCACCGCTCAACTGGTGGCCACTGCGCAGGCGATGGCGGGTGAGCCGTCGGTGGCGATGACGCATCTGGAAGACGTGCGGGTCGAGTTCGGTCGCACCGACTGCGAGTTCGACCGCGACATCGACCTAGACCGGATGCTGCGTGAAGCGAGTCGGCGCTATGCCGACTTGCCGGCGCTGGTGACCGGCGAGACAACTGTCACCTATCGCCGGCTGGACGAACTGGTCAAGACGGCTGCCGCAGGCATGCGCCGACGTGGCGTGGTGCCGGGACAGCGGGTGTGCATTTGGTTGCCGCGCGGGATCGACCAGGTGGTGTGTGTCTTGGCGACGTTGCGGACCGGCGCTGTATTCGTTCCCCTCGAGCCCGACCACCCGGCGACGCGTCTGGAGTCGATCGTGTCCCAGGTGCGCCCCGCTCTCGTGGTGCGGGATCGCTCGGCGCTTCCCACCCCTGGCGGCTATCCGGACGCGGATCTGACCGAGCTGTGGGATTTTGGGCGGTTGGCACTGTCCGAGGGCTCTGGCGTCGAGGTCGCGTCCGCGCGTCCCGACGAGCCGGCCTACGTTCTGTTCACATCGGGCTCCTCTGGTGTCCCCAAGGGGGTGGTGGTTGGACATCGCGCACTCGTCAACAACATGTGCTGGGCGCACCGGCGTTTTGCGATGGGACCGGACGACGTCATGGCCTTCGTCGGTGCTCTGAGCTTCGACATCACTGTCCATCAATTGCTCGCCGCGCTTACGTGTGGGGCTCGACTTGCGATCGTTCCCCCGGGAGAGCAACTTGATCCTGAGGCTCTCGCGTGCACTTTGCGCGAAGAGCGGGTCACCATGATGCACCTGGTGCCAGCGCTGCTGCAGGTGCTGGTGGAGGAGCCGGCATTTGCGCTCAACAGCTCGCTGCGCGCCGTGATCAGCGTGGGCGAAGCACTGTCGAACCGGCTGCGTCGCCGCTTCCAAGAGGTCCAGGAGGCTGTGCTCTACAACGGCTACGGGCCGACAGAGGCGACAATGTACGCGACGTTGTTCGACTGCACGACCGGGGGTGGAACAAACGACGCTCGATGGGCCGCGCAGCTGGACGTACCGATCGGCGCCGCCCTGGACAACGTGCGCTGCTACGTGCTCGACGAGCATTTGCGGCCGGTACCCGCCGGTGCGCCCGGAGAGCTCTGTCTGGCGGGGGTGGCTCTCGCGCACGGATATCTCGATGACCCAGAATGGACGGCGCGGCAATTCCCGACGCTCTCGCTCGCGGGCCGACGGGAGCGCACTTACCGAACTGGCGACCTTGTCCGAACGTTGCCGGACGAGGGGCTGTCGTACCTGGGCCGGCTCGATCATCAGGTCAAGCTCAACGGTTATCGCGTCGAGCTGGGCGAGGTGGAGAACGCGCTGCTCGCAGTTCCGACGGTTAGCCAGGCTGTGGCAGTCATGCACCGGCACGACGATGGGCACGGCCAGCTCATTGGCTACGTCACTCCCGCTCACGTGGATCCGCGTGAGGTACGAGATCTGGTGGCCGACCGGCTGCCCCCGTACATGGTGCCCGTCCAGGTGGTTCCCCTGGATCATTTGCCGCATCTGGTTAACGGGAAGCTGGACCGCGGTGCGCTGCTCGCGGCTGGCGCGCCGAGCTCTCGGACAGTCGATAGATGGTCGGCTGCTCTGGGCAGCAATGCCGAGACGAGCACTGGTGCGAAAGGCATCGCCAGGCGGGCCGAAGATCCTCAGAGGGATTGTGTCCTTGCTCCGACCCGCGTCCTCGAAATACTGCGTCGGTGCTGGGCCGAGGTGCTGGGCCAATCGCCGGCTGGCGACGACGCTCACTTCTTCGTCGATGGCGGGGACTCAATTTTAGCCATGCGGCTGGTCTCGGAGTTGCGCCGCAGCGGCATGGCGTTGCCGTTGCGTCAGTTGCACCACACACCGGTGCTGTCTGAGCTAGCCGCGTTCCTCGCGGCCGATGCTGGTCTGGTCGACGATGCGACGGCGGATCCATCAGCGGGCGTGAGCGACGCGCCGGAAGCAGCCCTCCTGGCACCGATGCAGCGATGGTTCCTAGACACCGTGCGGACCGATCGTGAGCACTGGAACCAGTCGGTGCTGCTCGAGCTGCGTCGCCCGGTGGAGCCCCAGCTGATCCAGCTTGCCCTCCAAGCGGTCGTGCTCTCCCACCCGGTTCTGTCCAGTCGGTTCGAGGGCGACCGGATGGAGCAGGTTAGGCCCTTCTCGGCTCTCTCCGCCGTTGCGCTCATGGACCACGTCAGGGTGAGCGGGCACGAGCAGTGGCGGGAAGCGTTGGCCGCCGGTCGCCGGGGCCTCGACCCCGCAGCTGGAGCGATGGTCCGCGCTACCTACCTGAGCATCGAGGGAGACAGGCCCGACCAGCTGCTGGTGGTGGTGCACCATCTCGTAGTCGACGATGTCTCCTGGCGGGTACTACTGGACGATCTCGCCTCGGCCGTCGAGGACCTTCGTGTCGGCGTGCTGCCGATGCTGCCGTCCGAAGGGCTGGCATTCTCCAACTGGGTGGAGCGGCTCGCCGGGCCCGCTTCCGAAGCGAGAGCTGCACAGCCATGGCTGGACATGGTCGCTCGTCGGGTCAACGCCACAGGAACGCTCCTGATGGGAACGCTTGGTAGAGAAGAAGACAGCCATGTTGTCAGCTTCGAGTTGGAGCCGTCCAGCACCGACCGTCTGCTGACCCGGTTGCCGGCGCAGCTGGGGATTCCCGTCCACGAGACGTTCACCGGCTTGGTCGCGCTGGCCGTCGCTCGATGGCGGGGATGTCCGATGGTCGCCCTTGACGTGGAGATACATGGCCGGGGCGGCGCTGGATGGGACGTGTCTCGGACCGTGGGTTGGTTTACCGCAGTACAGCCAACGGTGGTCGCGGTGGAGCGTGCCCAACCACCGGTGTCGGCCCTGCGCACGATGGCCGCTCACCTCATGCCGGTACCTGAAGAGGCGCCCAGCTTTGGTGCATGTCTGCAGCACGCGGCGCCGGGCGACCGTGCCGAACTCGCGGCATGCTCAGCGGCGTTGGTGGGTGTCAACTATCGCGGCAAGTTCACGCGAGACCTACCCGGAAACACGCTCCGCATCGTCGAGCTCGGCAGCCTTGAGGACCGGTCTCTTCGTGCTGAGCGGGCCCATGCGGTGGAGGTATACGGTACAGTGATCGACGGTCGAGCCACGATCGGTGTGAGTTGGGCGCAAGATTCGGTCGACGGTGTGGACGAGCCAGCCGTTACGGCTCTTGTAGGCCAGCTGCGAACGGTGATGGTTCAGGCTGTCGAGGCGGTTTCGTTCGTGCCAGAACCGGTACCGCTAACTGCGGCGCAGCGGGGCATCATGATGGATGCTCTCGCCCGACGTGAGTCTGACCGATACGTCGAGCAGCTGAGTTGGGCATGGCACGGCCCGTTGGATCGGGTGCGGTTCAAAGAAGCTTGGCGGCAGGTCGCGGAGAAGCATGAAGCCCTACGTGCCAGGCTGGACTCCTCGGAGGAACCGTCCCTGGTCTTCGACGGTGCGTTCGATCCGGTGCTGCACATCGATACCGCAGGAAGCCTGCAGCAGATGATCGACGACGAACGGGCGGCCGGATTTGACCTCTACACGACGCCCTTGTGGCGTCTAACCCTACGGCCCGAACCTGATGGCTGGCAGGTGCTGTTGACCTTCCATCATCTGCTGCTCGACGGATGGAGCGTCGCGCTGGTAGTTGCGGATTTCTACCGGGCGTACCTTGGTGCGGCGATGCGAACGGCTGTCGGTTCGGTGGACCTGCGCACCTATGCTCGCTGGCTTGCCGAACGTGATTTGCCAGCGGCACGGCGGTTCTGGGCGTCGTCGCTCAGCAGACTCACTAATGCATCGGCTCCTGGCCTGCCAGCTCCCGAAGGCGACCTTTCCACCACGAACGGATCGGATGCGCCAGACACCACGGCGAGATCGGGGGACGCCGTGACCGGCCGCATCGAAGTGTCCCTCACCGCCGAGGGCTTCGCAGCCGCCCGTGAGATCGCGAGACGGTCGGCCATCACCGACAGCACCCTGTTTCAGACGATCTGGGCTGCCTTGCTCTGGCGGTTGAGTGGTAGGAAGCGGGAGGCCACGGTCTCGTTCGGAGTGACGCTGTCAGGCCGAGGGATCGATCTGCCGGGCGTATCCGAACTGGTCGGTATGTTGATGACCACCTTGCCGCTGTCGGTGCAGGTGCGTCCTGACGATTCGCTCATAGAACTGGCTTTGCGGATCCGTGACGAGATGCTGCGCATCTCCGCCTACGAATGGGCCAGTACCGGTCAGGTGCACGGTTGGAGCGGCAGACCTGGTGGTCAGCCGTTGTTCGAGAGCCTTCTCGTCATGGAGAACTACCCGCAACACGTGGAGGGCATCGGCGACCTCCTGCGGGAGGCTGGAATCTCGGTGGATCCACCGGTGGCTCTGGGTGCGCACACCGCGTACCCGTGCACGATGCTATTACACCGGGAAGGGGATCAGTACCGGTTGACCCTAGTTCACGATTCACAGGTGTTCGACGAACAGGCTGCCAGGAAGCTCGCTGCGGTGTGGCAGCATGTCACTGACCGGGCGAGCGGCTTCGCGACGATGACCGTGGCAGATCTGGTCGGGGACCTCGATGACCAAGATTTGCCGGTGCTTGCGGCACATGGCCGTAGTCACGCCGGTGCGGTGGTGGTCGCGTCGGACAGCGGACGGGCCGCTGCCTCGTCCTGCAGCGAGTCCGTCGCATGTGTTTCCGGCAACCGAGAGCCACAAGTCTGGCCGGTGGGACCGCACACCGAGAAGGTACGGGAGAGCTGGCGTCAGGTGTTCGGCTCCGACGAGGTCGGGCCCCAGGACAACTTCTTCGCCCTGGGCGGGCACTCCTTGCTGGCCGGGCAGCTCGTGAACGTGATCAGCGAGAGATGCGGCGTGATGGTCCGGCTCGACGACCTGTTGACTAGTCCGACTGCGGCGGGGTTTGCCGCGGCGGTAAATGCCCTGTCTGATCCTGGTCTTGACGCACAACGTGACCACATGGTGCCGCTGTGCGGGGACGGTACACCGACCCTCTACCTGTTCCATCCCCCAGGCGGCCAGGTGGCATGTTACGGGGAGTTGGCCCGCCGCTACCAGGGACCGGGGTCAGTGGTTGGAATCCGTGATCCCCGCCTGGATCGTCCAGGCGATCCGCAGCCGCAGAGCGTCGGAGACATTGCGCGAGTCTATGCACAAGCTTTGCTTCCCCGGATCGGACCCGGTCCGGTGCTGCTGGGTGGGTACTCAGGCGGAGGCACGATCGCCTACGAGGTGGCCAGGATGCTCTCCAAGGACACCGGCCGGGCTGGGCTGGTTATTCTGCTGGATACCCCGGCACCCACGGGTGATGTCACGGATACAGGTGCGGAGGGCAGCTTCTCCAGTCTTGTCCGTGCCTACGATCACCACCGACGCACCGGCTGCCCGCTTGACGAGCGCCTTTCCGGCAATGCCTATCTCACCGAGCTGGCGGCGGTGGCCGATTGGATGCGGGACCGGGACCAGAGCGATCCGTTCTCGTTGCTGGCTGTCACTCTAGAAGCGGTGGAACGTTACCGGCCGGAGCCGTTCGGCGGGCGGGTGGAGCTATGTGTCGCGGCCGAGACAGACTTCGGCAAAGGGACCACCTTTGAACCGGACGGTCCGTTGCGTCGTACCCCGGGGCTTGGCTGGGAGTCGTACTGCCGAGACTTGGCGGTACACACCGTTCCCGGCAACCATGTCTCGATGCTCGCGGGTGACTCCGCTCGAGTCTTGGCGGCCACCGTCGCAGACATTGTTCAAAAGTACTTGGGAGGGAAGTGTTGACCACGATTTATCTGTTCGCAGGGCAAGGCTCGCAGCACGTCGGGATGGGTGGGGATCTCTTCGACCGGTTCCCCGATCTGGAGAGTCAGGCAGACGAGATTTCGGGCTACCCCATCCGCGAACTCTGCCTGCAAGATCCCCACGGGCGTCTCGACGACACCCGATTCACTCAGCCTGCGGTCTTCGTCGTGAACGCGATGGCATACCGGGCGCGGCGGGGTAACGGTCGGGAACCCGGGCTTGCGCTCGGGCACAGCTTGGGGGAGTACAACGCGCTCGAGGCTGCGGGGGCGTTCAGCTTTGTCGATGGCTTGCGGCTGGTAGCAGCGCGGGCGGAGGCGATGTCCCAGATCACAGGGGGTGGTATGACCGTGGTGGTCGGTCTCTCGGAGAGCAACATCCGGTTCCTGCTGCTGCGATCCGGCTTCGACGAGATCGATGTGGCGAACCTGAACGCACCGCGTCAGGTGGTGCTGGCCGGACCGGTGCGCAGCCTTGAGGACTTCGAACCCATCGTTCAGGACGCCGGGGCACGGATGGTTCGGAGGCTCCAGGTGAGTGGGCCGTTCCATTCTCGATACATGCGCCCGGCGGCCGAGCGACTGGCGGCGGTGCTGCACATGACATCGTTCCAGCCGCTGAGGTTCCCGGTGATCGCCAACTGCACTGCGCAGCCTTACCCGGACGACGGCATCGGTGACTTGTTGATCAAGCAGATCGACCACCCCGTACGCTGGGTGGAGTCTCTCGAACCGCTGGTGGAGGAAGCAGAGAACGACTTCGTCGAGATCGGTGGGACCAGCCTGATGTCGATAGTTCGACAGATCCGCCGGGCCAAGGCTGAGACGTGAGTCGGAATCCTAGGGCCGAGGCGACCGGCGCTGTGTGGCCCTCTCGACCGGTCCTCGATCCTGCGGTGCGTTGCTTCGTGCTGCATCACGCGGGTGGTTCGCACCTGCTGTATCGGAGCTGGCCGGAACAGCTGCCCGCTGACTGGCAGCTGTGCTTTGTCGAAGCCCCAGGACGCGGCCGGCTCGCACGCGAGCCGCTGCGTCGAACCGTCGCTGACCTGGTCACGTTCATCCTTGACGATCTGGTCTACTGGCTAGATCGTCCCTTCGTTTTCTTCGGGCACAGCATGGGTGCGCTGGTGGCATATGAGCTGACTCAGCGAATGCGAGCATTCGGACTGGCTCTGCCGTACTGGCTCGGTCTGTCTGGACACGGGCTGGCTAGCCCCGATAATCCGTCTATCCAGCGTCATCTGATGAGTGATGAGGAACTGCGTCAGGCGGTGCTGGAGATGGGGGGCACTCCGTCGCAGGTTCTGGCAGATCCGTCTTGGTGGGCTCTGCTGGAGCCCTTGTTGCGAGCCGACCTGCAGCTTGTCGAAACCTGGCGGCCCGACTTCACGGCGTCCAAGCTGCCGGTGCCGCTGAGTGCCTTTGGGGGGTGGCAAGACCCGGTGGCAAGAGTGTCGGAGCTCTCTGGCTGGGCTGATCACACTGACCACTTCGTCGGGCTGCGGATGTTCCCTGGCGGGCACTTCTACTTCCAATCTCAGGTGGCCGCGCTCGTGGCACAAATCGTCGCAGACGTGTGTCGGTCGTGGCCTGTCGATCAGGTACCCGCCTCGTCATGCTGAGCCCTGCATGGGCAGTCTCGACAGGCGCCCCGGCAAGGAGCGGAGGATGATCGGTCGACCGCGAGCGCCGAGTCTGTGTTCCGCATCGCGCAGCGTTTCGAGAAGCGGGGTCTCGATGAACCGCTGCCGGTCCGAACAGCACGATCAGCTGTTGGCGGTGAGTGATTTCTACCTCAGCCCACAACGTTGTGATCATCAGGCGGCTACGTTCCACCATCGAGAGCGATAGTCAAGATCTGTGGGTTGGTGTGTCAGGCGACTTGTTGATCACCTCTGATCTGGTCGGCTGGTTCGTCGGGTTGTTCGAGGAGTTTGCCGTTGTTGAATGTGGCGCCGGCGAGGAGGTGGGGTGCGTTGACGGTGCGCCACCGGGTTTGGGCGGACTCGATGAGCTTGAACGCCATCGCGACACCGGTGGCTCGTGATCCGGGGGCGTTGGTGACCCGTTGCCGCAGCCGGACGGTGGCGAAGGTGCTCTCGGTGGGGTTCGTGGTCCGTCGGTGGATCCAGTGCTCGGCGGGGTAGTCGTAGCACGCGGGCAGTACGTCGAGGTCGTCGATGACCTTGGCGACGGCCTTGGGCCACTTGGTGCCGTAGTCGGCGGCGAACGCCGTCGCGGCGGCCAACGCGTGGTCCTTGTCCTCGGCGTTGTAGATCTTTGCCGGCGCGGCCTTGGCGCCGGGGTGAGCAGACTCGGGCAAGGCGGCTAGGACGTTGCCGGGGTCTTGTGTCACCAGCACCGCTGCTGCCTGGTCTCGG
>PDWJ01000594.1_pt1 | contig 51373 bp, 49 predicted proteins | sample 1430881 | NCBI WGS metagenome assembly PDWJ01 (sample SAMN01162460, study PRJNA174530) | Oral metagenome, whole genome shotgun sequencing project. | biome: Marine environment; feature: Marine mammal; material: Swab sample of the gingival sulcus; isolation source: swab sample of gingival sulcus...
CCCGGTTTGTCGACTCTTCCGCTCTCAGGGGCAACCCCAAGCTTGCAAGATAGCTGTAAATCACACTAGCGTAAAAACCTTCATAAATATGAATGTTATTGTTAGCATAATTTTGATATGTCAGGGAGGCAAAAAGACTTATAAGACTTTCCTTGAACTTTAATAAATCACAATTTTGTAACGCGTGGTAGGAAGACGCTTGAACCCTCACTTTTTGTGTTACAGACCCAACAAGTATATCTAAAATAACTTCGTTCAAAGAGATTTTTACTTCAAGATTTGGTATTTTTAAGTTATATGTAATTTTTTCACCAATCTTAAAAACCTCCTCTATAGTCAAATAGCCGGTTTGATACAGCAAGACATCCAGTCGGATATTATCTATATCAAAAGAACTTAGGATTTCTTCCGCCACTACCAGATTTTCAAGGTCGGGAAGATAATAATTTTGCTCTTTTATAAGCTTAATCAAAAAAGAGGGTGTTCCTGTTTCAAACCAGTAATTTTTATAGACAAAATGATTACGTATAAAAAGTAAAATATCAAAAGGGTTGTAAACCTTATCTCTCAGAAAATTATAACCGTTATACCATCTCTTCAGATTCTCCAAATTAACTCCGGCTAAAAGTTCCTTAAAATCATTTTCCACATCATACTGGGTGTATCCGCAGATATTCCCGTAGTCAGGATTCAGGCTTATATCCTCTATATTATTAAGTCCGGAAAAAATACTCACCTTTGAAAACTTACTGACTCCTGTTAGAAAAGCAAACCTCACATACTGATCACTGTCTTTTATGACTGAATAAAAACTATTCAGCTCAAATCTTGCATAATCAGCCATTTTTTTATGGGAAATGTTATCCAATATGGGTTTGTCGTATTCATCTATCAGTATGACCACAGACTTATTATACTTTTCATAGACCTTGCTGATCAGATATGAAAAAGAACTTGAAGGGTTTAATGACGCATCATAGGGAATCTCATACCGTCTGTAATTACCCTCCAAAACCAACCCTAAAGTTTGCCTTAAGCTGTCTCTGCTCCGCATATCTCCGGCAAAACTTATCTTAATAACCGGATGAATATCACAAAAATCATGCTTATCATAAACATACAACCCCTTAAAAAGCTCTTTATTGCCTTCAAAAATTTCCTTTAGAGTATCAAGAAAAAGGCTTTTGCCAAAACGGCGGGGCCGAGACAAAAATATATACTTGCAACTATTTATGAGATTATACGCTTCTTTTGTTTTATCAATATAAATATAGTTATCATTTCGAATATGAGAAAATGTCTGAATACCTATCGGTAATTTTTTCATTTGGATAAACCCTTAAAGACTATAAACCCTTATAACTTATAAACCTTCTCACTCTTTTCTTTAATTACATTACGCAAGTCTACAACAAGGTTTGCTTTTTCATAAATATCATCAGCATCAAAGCAGCTATGATTCGTTGTAATTACTACACAGTCAGCATCAGTGAGGTCTGAATATGGTACAGACGTAAACACATTACCTTCATCTGTTTTTACGGTTTCAATAAATGGGTCATGGTAACAAACCTCAGCTCCTTTTTTACGAACCTCATCCATAATTTTCAAGGCAGGACTTTCCCGTTCGTCGTCAATGTCCGGTTTGTAAGCTACACCTAAAAATAAGACCTTTGATCCATTTATTGCTTTTTTCTGTCTGTTTAGTGCGGAACCAATTTTAATTGTCATACGGTGGGCCATCAGATTATCAATGTGTCCGGCGGTATGAATCATAGTGAGATCAAAGTTGTAGTTCTTAGCTATATATTCAAGATAAAAGGGATCCAGAGGAATGCAGTGTCCGCCTATCCCTGGTCCCGGATAAAAGGCCTGAAAACCGTATGGCTTGCTTGCCGCAGCATCTATTACTTCCCATATATTTATATCCATTTTACCTGAAAGTAATGCCATTTCATTAATCAAAGATATATTTATAAGCCTGTAGGTGTTTTCAAGGATCTTTACCATTTCAGCAACACGGGGGGAACTGACAGGATACAAATACTTTATAGCTTTTTGATAAATGGCCATACCTATTTCTTTTCCAGCCTCTGTCATAGCACCGAATACCTTTGGGGTATTGTCAGTCTTGTAATCCTTGTTGCCAGGATCAACACGCTCAGGACTGAAGGCCAGCCAGAAATCTTTACCATGCAGCATGCCGGACTCTTTCTCAATAATCGGCAGCATAAAGTTTTCTGTTGTTGTGGGATAGGTTGTACTTTCAAGAGAAATAAATGTTCCCTTTGTCATATATTTACCTATTTCTCGGCAGGCTGATTCAATATATGACATATCCGGTTTTTTAAACTTGTCCAAGGGAGTGGGAACACAAATAATGACGGCATCACATTCTGCGATCCTGGAAAAATCTGATGTTGCTGAAAGTATTCTGTTTTTAATAACCAATTTAAGGTCTTCATCATCGACATCACCAATATAGTTTTCGGCATTATTTACCTTGTCTGCCTTGGTATGATTTTTCTCAAAACCAAGAACCTTTACTTCTTTTAAGGCAAAGGTAACAGCAAGAGGCAGGCCGACATAACCCAACCCAAGAACACCCACTAATTCTTCATTATTTTTAATTTTTTTTAATAATTCTTCTTTCATCCAGATTTGCCCTCAATTAAATTCTTTTCATTATTTCTTCAGAAATAACCTTACCACTATTACCATCACCGTATAAATCAGGCCAGCTTGAAGGTGTTTGTACATTATTTACAGCATCTATAATTTTGTTCTTATCAGCTCCTACAAGTATATTCCAACCAGAATCTATTGTTTCAACCCATTCTGTTTGATCCCGCATCGTAATACAAGGTTTTTTGTAGAAAAAGGCCTCTTTTTGGACCCCCCCGGAATCGGTAATAACAAAGTTGCAATTGTCTTCTAAATAAAGCATATCAAAATAACCAACCGGATCAATTACTCTTATATGTGATGCAAACTTTTCTTCGTTATTTGCAATAATTTTCTTTGTACGCGGATGCAAAGGGAGAATTATATCATAGCTGTTTATATTATTAATAGCTTCAATTATTGATCCAAGTCGTTTTGGATCATCCGTATTTTCAGCGCGGTGAAGAGTCATTAAAATATATTTATTTGAATCTATTTTTATTGTTGTCTTATTCATACTTCTATAAAAAAGAGAAGCATCAAACATGACATCTCCAGTACGAAAAACACCTTCTTTTATACCTTCGTTTTTCAGGTTTTCTACTGCCTTATCCGTTGGACAAAAAAGCATTTCAGAAAGATGATCAGTAAGAATCCTGTTCTGCTCTTCAGGCATTCTCATATTAAAACTTCGAAGTCCAGCCTCAATATGGGCTACAGGTATATGTAATTTACTCGCAGCCAAGGCTCCGGCTATTGTTGAATTAGTGTCTCCGTATACAAGTAATAAATCTGGTTGTTGCTCAAGAAGAATCTTCTCTATACCTTCCAGCATTCGGCCAGTCATTTTTCCATGTGAACCGGAACCAACCTTAAGATTATAATCGGTTTTTGGTATTTTCATCTCATCAAAAAAAATATCTGACATATTCTCGTCATAGTGCTGCCCCGTATGAACAATTATTTCTTTAACAGAATTTGAAAACTCTTCTTTTAAAACCCGGCTAATAACAGCCGCCTTTATGAATTGTGGCCTGGCGCCAACTACTGTAATAATTTTCTTCATTCTACAACCTTTAGTTGATCATTTTCCTGTTTATACTTTTGCCCACAACCAGAACATTCTTTTTTGTTGTATAAACGCTTCCCACACATACAGACCCAACCATGCTGTTTTGCCGGCGTTCCGTATACCAGCGCAAATGGAGGAACATCCTTTGTAACAACACTTCCAGCACCTATCAGAGCATATTCACCAATCGTAACACCGCAAACAATGGTTGCATTAGCGCCAATACTTGCACCCTTTTTTATCAGTGTCTTTTTGTATTCATGCTTACGCTCAACAAAGGCCCTGGGGTTTATTACATTGGTAAAAACGCAGGAGGGGCCGCAGAAAACATCATCTTCAATAATTACATCATCATAAACAGATACATTATTCTGTATTTTTACCCTGTTTCCAATTACGGCCTTTCCGCCGATATTTACATTCTGTCCAATTGAACAGCCTTCACCGATAACAGCCCCGCCCATAATATGAGAAAAATGCCATATTTTTGTGCCTGTTCCTATTTTACAGCCATCATCAGCATAGCTTGATTCGTGGATAAAATAATTATTTTGCATTTTGGAATTCCATTTATCTTCTATCCAGCATAAAAAGCCTTGATACATTCACAGGTATACGAAATTTCATCTTCCGTAAGTTCAGGATACATGGGCAGGGCCAAAACAGAAGCACATAGTTTCTCGGCAACAGGGAAATCTCCTTTTTTATAACCCAGATACTTAAAACATTCCTGCTCATGAAGACATTTGGGATAATAAACCGTAGTACTAACACCCTTTTCCTTCAAATACAGCTGCAGTTCATCCCTATTTTCTGCCAGAACATTAAAAACGTAATAAACCGGCTCGCCCTGGCTTTTAACCTTTGGCAGACGGAGCTCAGAAAGCGAGCCAAGCAAATCCCCGTATTGCTTTGCATGAGCAGCCCGCAGAGCAATTCCCTGATCAATATGTTTAAGCTTAACCCCCAAAACTGCAGCCTGAAGACTATCCAGTCGGGAATTGTAACCGACATAATCATGATGATATTTTCTTGTTGCACCATGAACCCGCAGACTCCTGGCCTTTGAATGATATTCTTCATTATTCGTAATAATCATACCCCCGTCACCATAACCCCCAAGGGTTTTTGTCGGAAAGAAAGAATATACACCAAAATCCCCAATAGTCCCGGCTGTTTTTAGAGCGCCGCCATACATCTCTTTCATGCCAAAGGCTTCTGCCGCGTCTTCCAAAACCTTAAGATGGTATTTTTCGGCCAACCTCATACAGGCAGACATATCAGCAGATTGTAAAAATAAATGAACGGGCAGCAAACCCTTTGTATTTTTTGTCATCCTGTTTTCTGCGTCCCGGAAATCCATACAAAATGTTTCTTCATCAACATCTGTAAAAACAGGCTTTCCGCCCAAACGGGCAATACAGGAGGAAGATGCAAAAAAGGTAAAAACAGGAGTGAGAACTTCTGCGCCCTCTTTAAAACCAAGAATATCACTGGCAATTACAAGGGCATCGCTGCCGTTTCCAACACCAACAGCATAACGTGCTCCTGTATATTCACATACAGCGGCTTCAAACTCTGCAACAGCCTTTCCAAGAATAAAAGAACCGGACTCAAGAACAGAAGCAATAGCAGAATCAAAGTCTTTCTTATACTGGGTATATTCTCTTGTAGAAGTATAAAAAGGGACAACCATCAATCCAAAACCCCTTTCATTTCCATAGTTGAAAAATCAAAGGGAAGATCAACCGGGTTGCCATCCTTCATTGACTTATAGATGGCCAGAATTATTTCAAGGGCTTTTTTGCCTTCGCGGCCGTCAATAAGCGGCTTACGCCCTTCTTCGATAGCCTCTATAAAATCAGCAAAAAGCGCCGTATGTCCAAAACCATAGACTGTTGGCGGATCCGAGGCTTTAGGATCAAGTATTTTATCTTCTGTGTCTCCTGCTGTTTCAGAGTCTTCAAAACGCCATGTTTCAAACTTATTTACCGCTAGTCCTCCAATAACAACAGATCCCTTTTCTCCAAAAAGGCTGAGGGTTTCATTCAGATTTGTTGGGTATATGTTAGCGGTACCTTCGATCATACCTACTGAACCGTTCTCAAACTCAAGAATGGCTGAACCAAAATCTTCAGCCTCAATTGGACGCTGATACCTTCTTGTTACACCGTGCACCCTCTTTACCGACGAATCCATCATCCACTGCAAAAGGTCAATTCCGTGGGTACATTGGTTCATAAGTGTACCGCCGTCAAGTTTCCAGGTTCCCCGCCATGGAGCCTGTTTATAATAGACCTCATTCCGGTTCCAGCGAACCTGCACCATACCATGAAGCATTCTGCCGAAACGTCCGTCATCAAGGGCCTCACGGGTTTTAACAACGGGAGCATTAAATCTGTTCTGAAAAGATACAGCAAGGGTTTTTCTGCATTTTTCCGCGGTTTTAATCATCCAGTCAGCATCTTTTATTGAAAGAGCCATTGGTTTTTCACAGATTACGTCTGCACCGCCTTCCATAGCATCAACAGCAATTTGCGGATGATAACCGGACTCGGTGGCGAGAGAAACAATATCCGGTTTGATTTGAGAAAGCATTTCGTTATAGTCAGTATAAACTACCGGAAAAGGCTTTCCACTCTGTTTAGTATATTCTAAAGCCTTTTCTTCTGCCCTTTCTTTAATTACATCACATACAGCAACAAAATCCAGTTTCTCAGGGTTGTTTACAATGGCTTCAATATGTTTGAAGCTTATTCGGCCGCAGCCAATTAATGCTATTTTATACATTCTTTTCTCCATTTTTCATGATTGTCTATACAGCTCTTTTCCAACCCGCAATATATGATCTTTCAGGTTTTGATTATCAATATCATCAAATATTGATACGTCAATTTTATATGGAAGGTTTAACTCTTCAAAATCGTTTCTTATCTTATAAAGCAATTCACCCGACAGCTCTTTTCCAAAGAGGGTTATATCTATATCAGAACCGTTTTTGTAATTGCCCTTTGCCCGCGAACCGTAGACTACTGTTCGGTTTATTTGCGGAAACGTTTTTAGAACCCTTATTATTTTTTCTACCGTTTCGTCTTTAAGCCCGAAAGCCATTCAAAATTCCTCATCTCTCAATTTTGACATTGTTTTTTTAAAGGTTTTAAAAGCAGAATAATAAGTGTTTACTATATCAGAAAAAATTTTCTCCGCTGTTTTTTCATTGTAAGTATGCGTGCTTTCATTTCGACTTTGTATCATATTCATCCAGCTTTCGCCCTCACTGATTATACCAAAACTGAATGCTTCACGTACGGCATCTTTTGAACCGTATATCCCGGAAACACCTCTGAATTCAAAGAAGTCTTTAATTGTTTTCCAGGCCAGCTCGTGTGTAAACTCAAAGGCCTGAACAAGACCCTGTCTTTCAAGCTCGCTTAGCCTTCTTGTCCGAGAAAGCTTTACTGCTGCTTCAAGCTGAGAGAAGGCGTTATTAAAACTGTCAAAACGCTGGATCCAGCGAATATCTTCTTTTTCTGACATTTTCTTCCTACAACTGTCCGGATTCTGAAATTCCCAGAAATCTGAAGATCTCAAGTGTGGCACGTGATTTATTCAGAGTATAGAAATGAATACCGTCCACATCATTCTCAAGTAAATCGAGGCTCTGCTGTGTCGCCCAATGTATACCGACCCGCTCCGCCGCCTCATCCGTTGTGGCCCGGTTCATGGCCTTAATTAAGCCTGCGGGTATTCGGGCTCCAAGGCTGAGCTCTGCTATACGAGCCATATTACTTTTTGAAACAACAGGCATAATTCCTGCCTTAATAGGTATTATTATACCGGCCAGGTTACAGCGCTCTCTAAAATCATAAAAATCACGGTTATCAAAAAACAGCTGAGTGCAGATATAGTCGGCACCGCAGTCAACCTTTCGTTTAAGGTTGTCTAATTCTACAAGCCTGTTTGGGGTTGCCGGATGGCCTTCAGGAAATCCCGCAACTCCAACCTTCATATTTGGATAGTTCTTTTTTATGAATTCTACCAGTTCCGAGGCATATTTAAAACCATCCTGAGGCGGACTGAAGTTTGGATCTCCGGCAGGGGGGTCGCCGCGCAAGGCGAGTATATCGTGAATACCAAGCCTGTTGTATTCATCCAGAAGGATTTTTAATTCACTTTTATCCATACCCACACAGGTAAGGTGGCTTACAATCTTAAGCGGAGTTTCCGCCTTGATTCGCAGTATCGTATCTTTTGTAAGGCTCTGAGTAGAGCCGCCGGCGCCGAATGTAATACTTATATATGAAGGGTTTAGCGGAATAAAGTCATTTTTTATCCTTGAAATCAGGTTTTCAGCTCCCTTCTGTGTTTTCGGTGGAAAAAATTCAAAACTTATTGTTGCCATTAGTAACTCCTTGTTAACCCTTTCTTAAATGGATAAGGGTAACCGATAAAAGAGCATTCAAATTGTTTTATTAGTCAAACAAATACATCCTGAAGAAACATGACTCCCTCTTTTTTCTCTGTCTCATCAGGAATATAGGTTTCAGCATAGAGAACAAAGGTTTTATCTGTTATTTCAGAATCACTGTGAACCAGCTTAAGTTTGTTCTGAATACATATATAATCAATTATAAAATCAATATCACTGGAACCTATAAGAACAAGACTTTCGTAGCCCTCCGACTGTATCCTCAACAGCAGGGCTTCTATTTTCTCCTTATATTCAGCAACATTCTTTAATGTCCTCTTAAAAAAGCGGTAACTGCGGCGGCTTATTTCTTCCATCCCCGCAGGGGTAACAGCATATCTAATGTTTCTGTTATTTATCTTTTTTATAGTCAGCCAGCCTTTCTGGGCAAGCCTTTTGAGTATCGCGTTAGTCATTCCAAGAGACAGACCGGAACTGCTGGCCAATTCCCTCTGACTAAGTGCTGAAGAGTTTTTGCTAATGGCTGTAAGTATTTCTAAATCTTTTTCTACCATAAGATGGTTTACACCTGTAAGTATTAACCTATATTTCTTTTAAAACCTTTTGAAAAACCGGAAGTGTTTTAATAAGTTTTGTATAAATCTCTTCAAACTGCTGTTTATTATAGATATGGTTTAGTTTATTTCTGTCAAAAAGAATTTCCATCAAGGTTTCATATTCCCGGGCATTAACATACCCCAAACTATAAAACCTTTTTATAACTGTTTTTGGACTGTTTTCATCAATTCCATGAATCTCATTTAAAAATACTTTTATTGTCTTCCACAACAACTCAGCACAAAATTCAAATTTTTGTGCTCTGCCGCTTTTTACAGAATCAAGAATATCATCATCCAGTTTGCTTATATCAATTCCAAGAGAGTTTTCAAAATCCTTAATTGCTGTTGCAAATTGCTCTTTTTTGTATTTCAGCCGGCTTTCCATATAACAACATCCTTCATTGCTTCTTTCTTAAAATCATTTTTTACTTCCGGAAAATAAACTAGATCCACCTTATTCGGAACAATGCTTTCTTCCCAAAAGAGTTCAAATGCCAGTTCGATCTTTCTGAAATCTTCAATACCAATATTGTCAAAACCTATATCGATATCTGAACCTCGTTTATAATCATCTCTCGCTCTAGAGCCGAAAAGAAAAACCCTTGCGGAAGAACCCTCAGTTAATTCCAGGATTTTCTTTTTTACGATATTGAGATATTTTAATTCATAATTGATTTGTTTTTTATCCATGTATTTTCAAAATTGCATAAGAGGCCGAGGCCGGACTGTTACTTAAAAAAACAGCTTCAGCTTGATAATAGTACTGGCCCCGAATATGCTTAGACGCCGCCGAAACAGGCTGAATGGCATAAAACAGGTATGTTTTTGTTTAAAACTTGTTCGTTATATGAACAATTATACTTCTAAAATCAATAAAATCAAGTAAAATGAGTAAAATATCAGCATAATACACCAATTTACTCCCTTTTTTGTTCAAATAATGTACAGTTTTTTATATTATTTCATATTCTTGAACAAAATCCGGTTTCGGGGCATATTACACCTATGGAAAAACTACAGGTATATGGAATAGGTAACGTATTAATCGACATAGTTTCCAATGCTGAAGATGAAGATCTTCGTCGTCTCGGCCTTGATAAAGGAATAATGAAATTAGTTGCTGGTGAAGAACGCGACAGAATAATCGAATTTACAAACTTATCAGAAAGCCAGTACCATTGCGGAGGCTCTGCACCCAATACAATAATTACTCTTGCCCAGCTCGGCGTAAAAACCGCACTTTCAGGAAAAATCGGGAATGACGACTTTGGCCGTATTTATCAAGAGCAGCTTTATAAACACGGAGTAAAATCCTATCTTTCCCATGCTGAAGGAAACACTGGTTCAAGTATAATACTTGTTACTCCTGACTCTGAACGTACAATGAATACCAGCCTCGAAAACAATCAGCGTTACAGTCCTTCTGACATACAGGAAGACGAAATCCGCAAAGCCGATTATCTCTATTTTACAGGATATATGTGGGATACAGAGAATCAGAAAAACGCCCTGCTTAAGGCTATCCAGATTGCCGAAGAATCAGGAACAAAAATTGTCTTTGATGCCGCCGATCCCTTTGCGGTCAGACGCAGCAATGGCGGATTTTACAATCTCATAGAAAAACACTTCGATATAGTTCTATGTAACGCGGAAGAGGCCAGACTGATGTTTGATAACGAAGATCTCGACTTTTGTTCAGAAAAGCTTGCTTCAATCTGTGAAATAGCGGTAGTAAAAAACGGCGCGAAAGGATCTGTTGTAAAAAGCGGCGGAAAAAAATTCAAAATCCCTGTTTATAAGGTTGACGCTATAGATACAACCGGAGCCGGAGATATCTATGCAGCAGGGTTTCTTTATGGTCTTTGCAACGGAAAAACTCTTGAAGAATGCGGAAATATCGCTTCAAAGCTGGCTGCCGGTATTGTTGAGCAGACTGGAGCACAATTTTCAGAAGAGCGTATTGTTGAAGTTAAGACCTCATTTTGATTTTTTTGTAGTTTTTTTATAAACCTTTTTAAAAGAAATTGAAAACACCCATCAGTGCCGCAAGCAAGGTAAAACCCAGACCCATTGTCCATTGAAGTTGGGTAAATCTTTTTTCAAAATGTCTTTCCATCAGTTCAAAGCGTTTATCGATTTGTTCAAACCTTTTTTCCATCAACTCAAAGCGTTTATCTACCTGCTCAAAACGTTTCTCTACCAGCTCAAAGCGTTTATCTACTTGCTCAAAGCGCTTATCTATTTGCTCAAAACGCTTTTCCATCTGCTCAAAGCGTTTTTCCATCAACTCAAAGCCCTGACGCATCAACTCACTTATGCTTTTTAAGCCCTCTTCAACCCTTACAATCCGCTCAACCAGATCTATTTCACGCTTTGTTTTAAAATCTAAAACATTCTCCCTGCTCCATTCAGCAAGATGTGTCTGTACATATTCTCCGATTATAGCAAGTTCTTTGTTTCCGAGTTCCAATGCCGGTTCTCCCATAAAATCCTCCTGATAGTATCATCTACAATACATATAACAGGGAATTTTTTTTATGCTTCTATTTTAACATCTTTTTTTTAAAAAAAAAGCCGCTAAAACCTGAATTTCAGCGGCTTCTTATAAATAACAGCCTTTTTACTCTTCTTCAGAAACAGCCAGCTCTATTCCCAGCTCATCCAGCTGTTCTGCTGCAACGGAGCTTGGCGCGTCCGTCATCATACAGGTTGCCTTCTGCGTTTTTGGAAAGGCAATTACGTCACGGATTGAATCTGTTCCAAGAAAAAGCATCATTATCCGGTCTAAACCGAGGGCGAGGCCTGCATGCGGAGGTGCTCCGAACTGGAGGGCCTCAAGCAGAAAGCCGAATTTCTCCTTTGCTTCTTCATCACCTATGCCAAGCAGGTTGAAGATTTTTTTCTGCATTTCATTGTCATGAATTCTAACAGAACCCCCGCCAATCTCGTTTCCGTTAAGAACAAGGTCGTAGGCATTTGTCTTGACAGCAAAAACATCAGAATCAAGGAGGTGCTCATCTTCAGGCCGAGGAGCGGTAAACGGGTGATGTACCGAGGTTGGTTTACCTTCATCATCTTTTTCAAACAGAGGAAAATCTATAACCCAGGCATAGTTGAGTTCGTTTTCATCAACAAGCCCCAGCTTGGCGCCCATAAAATCACGGAGAGCCGCAAGGCTCTGGCACACTACCTTTTGCTGATCTGCAACAAAGATAAGAATATCACCGGTTTCAGCCCCTGTTTTTTCAGTAAGTGCAGACATTTCTCCTTCACTCAGGAATTTCACTATTGGTGACTGGGGGCCGTCTTCATTCATCTTTATCCATGCAACACCCCTGGCCTTATATGTCTTAACAAATGGTGTCATATCATCCAGATCCTTTCTGGACAGCTTTGCTGCAGCACCCTTGAGGTTTATTGAACGTACCGCTCCACCGGCGGAAATTGCGTTTTTAAACACACCAAAGCCGGATTCTGCAAAAATATCGGAACAGTCAACGATCTCCAGGCCAAAGCGGAGATCGGGAGCATCACTGCCGTATTTCATCATTGCCTCATCATAGGTAATCCTCGGCAGCGGCAGTTTTAAATCCTTATCAAAGAGCTCCTTCATCAGCTTTTTGAATAAGCCCTCAAGCATTCCCATTATATCGTCCCGGTTTACAAAGGACATTTCAAGATCCACCTGGGTAAACTCTGGCTGCCGGTCGGCACGCAGGTCCTCATCACGAAAACATCTGGCAATCTGAAAATATCGGTCAAGCCCTGCAATCATCAGGCTTTGTTTAAATAACTGGGGCGACTGCGGTAGTGCGTAGAATGTTCCGGGATTTACGCGGCTTGGAACAAGGTAATCACGCGCGCCTTCCGGGGTTGATTTTGTAAGGATAGGAGTTTCAACCTCAACGAATTCATTGCTTAAAAAGTAGTTTCTGATTTTCTCTGTTACCTTACTTCGGAAGATCATATTATTCTGAAGCTTCTGTCCGCGCAGATCCAGATAACGGTGTGTCAGCCTCATTTCAGCATTTACATCTTCAGCATGCTGCACATCAAATGGCGGAGTTTTTGATTTATTTAGAAGCTCGTAGCTTGTTACATAGACCTCAATCTCACCAGTATCAAGGTTGGTGTTGGCCATTCCTTCGATTCTCGGCCTTACCTCACCCTCAATTGCAATTACAAATTGACTTCTAAGCGTATGGGCAATTGCGTGTGCTTCGGGGGCAACCTGGGGATCAAAAACAATCTGGGTCAAACCCCATCTGTCATAGAGATCAATAAAGGCAACTCCTCCATGGTCACGGTAGTTTTCTACCCAGCCGCAAAGTACTACCTGCTTTCCGGCATCAGCTATTCTTAATTCTCCGCAGTTATGCGTTCTTTTCAGTTTCATATTTATTCCTTATATTATGGCTTTCAGCCTACTAATTTATCTATTAAAGCCTGTACGGACTGCGGGTTGGCAGTTCCATTTGTCACAGCCATTACCTTTCCGATGATGAACCCTCTTGGTTTCTGCTCACCGTTCCGTATTTGTTCTGCAGCCTTGGGGTTCTCATCAAGGATTTGTATCACAATTTTTTCAAGCTCGCCATCTGAAGTCTCACTTCCCCAACCCTTTTCTTTTACAATTAGTTCCGGATCCTTATTTTCATTGAATACAGCCTGAAGAGTCTGAACGGCTATTTTACCATGAATCTTATTATCTGCAAGCATATTCAGGAGTTTTACAAACCTTTCAGCTGATAGTGGACAGATTTCTTGTTCAAGATCGGTTTTTGAAAAACCATGCTGTTTAAGTTCCTTTGCAATATTTCCCATTATCCACTTTGCAGCAGTTTTTGCATCAGATCCGAGTTTTACCGCTTTTTCATAGAAATCAGCTAAGGCCTTTTCTTCAGTAATATAGTCTGACTGATCAACGGTGAGGCCATAATCTTCCATAAAACGATGCTTCCGGCAAAGGGGAAGCTCAACCTGAGCAGCCTCAACCTTTTTGAAAAATTCCTGATCGGGTCTGAAGGGAGGAAGATCAGGTTCGGGAAAATACCTGTAGTCGTGGGCCTGCTCTTTTGTTCTCATGCTTTCAGTAATTGAGCTTTCCTCATTCCAGAGGCGGGTTTCCTGCGTAATGGAACCTCCCTGCTTCAGGATTTTTTCCTGACGCTTAAGCTCATACTGAAGAGCCTTTTTCACAAAATTTGACGAATTAAGGTTTTTAACCTCTGTCTTTATTCCAAGGCCTGATCCCGCGGTATTTATCGATATATTAGCATCACAACGCATTGAGCCCTCTTCCATATTGCCGTCACAAACACCGAGATAACGTACAGCGCGGCGGAATGCCTGTAGAAAGGCTTCAGCCTCTTCTCCGGTTTTAAACTCAGGCTCGGTTACAATCTCAAGAAGACAGGTTCCGGCACGGTTATAGTCGCAGAATGACCGGCCTCCGCTGTGTATCATCTTGCCGGCATCCTCCTCAAGATGAATTTCATGGATCCTGATTCGTTTTATTTCTCCGCCGCTTTCATAGTCAAAGAAACCGTTTCTGCCGAAAGGCTTATCAAACTGTGAAATCTGGTAGTTTTTTGTAAGATCCGGATAAAAATAGTTTTTGCGCTCAAAGACAGCGTCTTTTGCCAACTCACAGTTCATTGCCCGGCAGACAATGTATGATAACTCTACTGCACGCTCGTTGAGCGCAGGAAGAACGCCGGGATAGCCGAGACAAACCGGGCAGACATTTGTATTGGGTTTATCTCCGAAACTTGATTTACAATCACAAAAGATCTTTGTCTCTGTCAGCAGCTGGATGTGTATTTCAAGACCTATAAATGTTTCGTATTTTGCTGCTGAAGCCATTACCTCAAACCCTTTATCATTATAGACTTTGCCAATGGGCAAGGTTCAGGCGGAAGGATATCTGTCAGCCTTTCGGCGGCCTTGAATAAACGCTCTTCGGCGAAAACCGGTCCCATAAGCTGCATTCCTGCCGGCAGACCGTTTTCAACCGAAACAGGAAATGACAATGCCGGCATTCCGGAAAGGTTTGCGGCAACCGTAAACTTGTCTGCAAGCTTTTGATGAAACTGATCAAGATCTGCATCGCCATGGGGAAATGCTGTAGTGGGATAGACTGGCAGCATCAGCAGATCGGCTTTCATAAATAATTCATCTAATTCATTCTTCACAGCTGTTCTGATCTTCTGTGCCCTTATGTAGTACTTGTCCTGAAAGCCCGCGCGCAGTACATAGGTTCCAATCAGTATTCTGAGCTTAACCTCATCACCAAAACCCTGATCACGCGATAAACGCATAAGATCTTCGATATTTGAAGCTTCACCTGCCCGGCTGCCGTAGATCACACCATTGTAGCGGGCAAGGTTTGCGCTTGCCTCGGCCGTTGCTATCGTATAATAGGCTGCAATTCCATAGTCTAGCATGGATAAATCGGTCTCAATTATTTCATAACCTGCAGATTTTAGACCGTTAACAGCCTTTTCATATGCTGCCGAAACCTCAGAGCCCAGCCCAAGATTGCCTCTAAGCACAGCGACAGTTTTTGATGAATCTGATGCCGGCACATAATCAATTGAGGTTTGATCGGCCTCATCCCGGCCCCTTATTACCTCAAAAACCCTTCGGTTTGTATCAACACTATCAGAAAGAATTCCGCAAACCTCAAGGGATGAGGCATAGGCAACAAGGCCGAAACGCGAAACAGCACCGTATGTGGGCTTCAGGCCGTAAACACCGCAGAAAGAGGCCGGTTGACGTACCGAGCCGCCGGTATCTGTTCCTAAAGCGAATGGGACAAGGCCTGCGGCAACGGCAGCTGCAGAACCGCCGGAAGACCCGCCGCAGACACGGCTGGTGTCCCAGGGATTGTTTGAGACAGCAAGGGCTGAATTATCAGTAGAAGAGCCCATTCCGAACTCATCAAGATTAGTCTTGCCAACACAGATTGCGCCGGCAGACTTCAGCCTTGCTGCCGCCGTTGAATCATAGGGTGATATGAAGTTTTTAAGTATTTTTGATCCACAGGTGAGATGCATTCCCTTAACCGCAATATTATCCTTAACACCAAAACAGAGGCCGGAAAGCGCGCCGTCTGCAGGAAAATCTTTTCGCTGCTGATAAATCAAATCCTCATCTGCAAATTCAATAAAGCTATTAATATGTTTATCAAGTTCTTTTAAAGTCATTTTTCCTCAATCAAGGCTCTTAAAGTACACTGGGTATCACTATAAAATTGTCTTCACTTTCAGGTGCAGCGTCTATTAACTCCTGCTGTAAATTTTCTCTCTTTTTATTCAAACTGTCATCACGTAGTGTATTTTTACAAATAAGAGAATGTGTAGTAGGTTTAATATTTTCTACATCAACTTCATTCATAAGCTCGAAATAATTCAGCATTTCAGATACCGCTTTTATTAAGCGTTCTTCTTCATCCGAAGACAGAGACAGCTGTGCCTGTGCAGCAGTGATTAATAGATCATTTTTTTCCATAAGATAATAAATTTGTCAGATTGGTTTATATGTGTCAATACTCGATAGAATAACAAGCTTATAATAGTTGAATATCATAAATCTTTCCTATATTGTTTAACTGTGAAATGGTATACATTTATTCAAAAATTTTTCGGTTTAATCTTTGCTTTAGGAATGGCTCTTGGCTTCTTTTTTCCTGATGTTTTTATGCCTGTTGCAGGCTGGACAATGCTGCTGTTGGGAATTGTTATTACGCTGACATTTATTACTATTGATTTGAATGTAGTTGCAGCCAATCTGAAGCGTTTTCACAATATAGGGATTGTCTTTCTGGTTTTGAAGGTTCTGCTGCCCTTCCTGCTATACAGACTGGCGCTGCCTCTTGGCCCGGCGATCTCTGTAGCGGTACTGCTTTTAAGCTTAACCCCATTTGCAGGTGTTTCTCCGACTCTTACAAGGATTGTAGGCGGCGATACAGAATTTGTTCTTATCATGCAGGTGTTTCTGACACTTATTGCTCCGTTTTATATTCCGTTTCTGCTTAAACTATTTGCCGGTAAAACAGTTGTGTTTGATACCCTTTTAATGATGAAGAATCTGCTTCTTGTAATTGTTATTCCATTTATTCTTTCACTGATTCTAAAACCACTGTTTAAAAAGACAATTGAGAAGACACGTCATACATACGGTGCTGTAAGTATTTTGAGTATAACCCTTCTTTTGACAGGGCTTTTGGCAACAGCCGCAGACGATATTAAATCAAACCCGGCAATTGCTCTGCCAATGACAGGCTATGCTTTTGTTTTAGGCATAATTCTGATGTTCGCAGGATGGTATTTATTCTTTTTTCTGGACAAGAAAAAACGTCTGGGGCTTACTGTCGGGAATATTTATATGAACATAGGCCTGATTGCCGTTATTGCCGCGGAATTTTTCAACAGTGAGGTTATGATGTTTATTCTGATTTATGAACTGCCGGCAAACCTTATGCCTTCGCTTGTTGGCCGAATACCGCTTTTCAGGCTTAAAGAAGAATAAAATTAGAACAATGGTTTTTGTGGGTCCGGAGAACCTATTGAGCGAAGAGGTTTTTCCTGCTGTTCATCTGGCTTAAGCAGTGTCCTTCGGCCTCTTAAAGATCTGGAAACGGTCAAGCGATCAGCATACTCAAGATCACCTCCGGCAGGAAGGCCAGAGGCCAACTGACTTATCCTTAACCCGGAATCTTTCAAAAGGTTAACTATATACAGGGCTGTTGTCTCACCCTCAACAGTAGGGTTAGTTGCAATTATCATCTCAGATATTTGATGATTTTTAACACGGGACATAAGCCGGCCGATACTGAGCTTTTCAGGGCCCATACCGTCTATTGGAGATATAACACCTCCAAGAACATGGTAAAGACCCTTAAAATCACCTGTCAGTTCGATTGTACCTATATCTTCAGCCTGCTCAACAACACAGATTAAGCTGTGATCACGGGTTGGATCTGAGCATATTTCACAGGGAGATTCTTCGGTATAATTTCCGCAAACCTCACAATATTTGACCCGCTCTTTTAAGTGAGCTATCTGCGACGCGAAATCAGCCACCCAGTTTTCATCCGCTTTGAGCAGATAGTGAGCAATGCGTCTGGCACTTTTCGAGCCCAAGCCCGGGAGTTTTGACAGGCTTTTAACCATCTTATCAAGTGGATTCATCTGAATTCTTTCCGGCCTCGGTTAAAGACCCATCATTTCGGGGGGCATATTAAAGCCCCCGGCAATTGAGGAGGCCTCAGTCTGAATTATTGCTTTTATTTTGTTTGATGCATCAGTAAAAGCCGAGAGCACAAGATCCTCTATCAGTTCGGGATCGTCCGGATTAATAACTTCCTTCGCTATCTTAACATCAACTACCGAATACTGCGCAGTTATAACAACCTTAACCATACCGCCGCCGGACTCTCCTTCTGCGGTCAGGGTGCTGAGTTTATTCTGCAGTTCCTGCATTTTTGACTGCATCCCCTGCAGGTTTTTAATCATATCCATTGGATTCATTTTAACCGTCCTGTATTACTTCACCTCGAAACACCTTTTTAACAGCATAAACCTGTTTATTTAATTTATGTGTTTCTTCTGAAATTTCTTCCTTTTTACGGGTTTGTACAACCTCAACATCTATCTTGAAAATTTTACCCGTTATTTCATTTATAGCATCCTGAATTATATTTCTATCATTCTTAACAACAGCAGCCTGATAACCATTTTCAAAAGAGAAGCTTATTGTGTCTTCAGACTGCTTCCAGCCAACGGCCTGCTCAATTGAGGCCGCAAGGGTAAGCTTCTTTTTTCTTATAACACCCAGAACCGAATCTCTCTGTTCCGCGGTTAATCCCGATTGAACATTCTGCTGCTGCGGCACCTCTGTTTGCTGCGGAACCTGACGGGCCGGTTCTGTACTGCTATAAACCGCATTCTGTCTGGTTTCCGGTGCATTTTCATTTACCGGCTGCGTTGCTGGTTGAGACGGTTTTTCTGACTGAACTGAACTGATCCCTCCTGCTGCCATCTTTACTTTGAGGTTTTCAAGCCTGTCGTGAACATCTGCAGGAGAAATCCATGCGGAAAGATCTGACAGTCTTGAAAGCAGAAGTTCAAGCTCAAACCTCGGATTTATGGAATAACGTACATTTCTATAGAAATCAAAGATTATTTCCAGAGCCTTTTCTATTTGAGCCTTTGTAAAAGCTCCTACTGTTTTTTCTGAATAACGGGATCTGGCATAACCAAGGAGAGATTCTTTTTCAAGCCCGCAGACGATAAAAAGAAGGCTGCGGAAGTATTCAGCCAAATCTACTGAAAACTGCTCAATTGAAACCCCGCCGGCCATTATTTCCGAGCAAAGTTCAATTACCCTGGCTGAGTCACGGCCGGCCATCGCCTCTACAATTGTATTCATGCTGTCGAGGCCAACAAGGCCAAGTTTTTCATGAATTTTTTCAAGTGAAATCAGGCCGTCTGAAAAGGCCGCAACCTGATCAAAGAGGGTATAGGCATCACGCATTGAACCGGTGGCTTCTTTTGCGATCCAGAAAAGAGCGTCATCTTCAGCCTCAACCTGCATCTCTCCTGCAGCCATCATGAGACTGTTTTTTATCTCTTCAAGCGATATAAGTCTGAAGTTAAACTGCTGGCAGCGGCTTCTGATTGTTGCAGGAACCTTATGAATCTCTGTTGTAGCAAAAATAAAAATGATGTAAGGGGGCGGTTCTTCTATTGTTTTCAGAAGAGCATTGAAGGCAGAGTTAGACAGCATGTGGACTTCATCTATTATATAAACCTTATAACGGCAGGTGTTGGGAGCAAATAGAACCTCGTCCTTGATTTCTCTTATATCGTTTACAGATGTATTTGATGCTCCGTCAATCTCAATAACATCAAGGGCATTTCCTCGTGAAATTTCGGTACATGCCGCACATTTACCGCATGGTACAGGGCTTGGGCCCTGTTCACAGTTTAACGCTCGGGCAAGTATTCGTGCTGCCGATGTTTTTCCAACACCGCGGGGACCGGAGAAAAGATATGCGTGGGCAATTCTGCCTGCCTTTATAGAATTTTTTATTGTTGAAACAACGAACTCCTGCCCGATCAGATCCTCAAACTTCCCGGGCCGCCGCCGTGTAGCTGTTACTTCATATGCCATATTTTGGGATTGTACATGATATTTGGAGCGTTATCAAGATAATCATACTGAATCAAAAACGCCGGCAAGCTTACTGCGGCTCAACAGAACAACACTGACCGCTGCTTCCTTCCGGACCTGACGGGGTTGGGTGCTGCCTGCTAGCACAGGGCCTGCCGGCGAAAAACGGAGAGAGGGGGATTCGAACCCCCGGTACCTTTCGATACACACGCTTTCCAAGCGTGCGCCTTCAGCCGCTCGGCCATCTCTCCGGATGAAAACTATAATATTTAAAGAACCCTAACCTAAATGGTTTAAAAACGGAGAGAGAGGGATTCGAACCCTCGGTACAGACAAGCTGTACAACGGCTTTCGAGGCCGCCCGATTCAACCACTCTCGCATCTCTCCAGCAACCCGTCAGGGCAAAAAAAAGTATACCCAAGAGGACTCGAACCTCCGACCTTTAGGTCCGCAACCTAACGCTCTATCCAGCTGAGCTATGGGTACACATATAAAAACGGAGAGGGAGGGATTCGCCTTACGTCTCTGACATCCATGTCAGTTCCTTCAGGCCGCCTCACTCGCTGGCGCTCGACTCCTGTCTCGCTCTCCTCGCCAGCTCGGTGCTCGTTCAGTTCGAATCCCGCACCATATACTGTTTTAGTATAATATCATAATACTGCTTTTTACAGTAAAAAAACGGAGAGGGAGGGATTCGAACCCTCGGTACCGTTGCCAGTACAACTCCTTAGCAGGGAGCCCGATTCAACCACTCTCGCACCTCTCCAGTTGAAACCAAATGCTTATCGGAGAAGGTGGGATTCGCCTTCTGTCGGCAGCATCCTTCTGCCTCCGACAGGCCGCCTCATTCGCTGGCGCTCAACATCCTGTTTCGCTTACCTCGCCAGCTCGGCGCTCATTCGGATCGAATCCCGGCTTTCTCTCTATCAGGATAAAACAATATACCTTGCTTATATCCATTTCTGTTCGGAGAAGGTGGGATTCGAACCCACGGAACCTCTCGGCTCAACGGTTTTCAAGACCGCCTCCTTCGACCACTCGGACACCTCTCCAACATGATAATTAATATCAGTGGACTTAATATATTTAGAGGGGCCGATTTTGTCAATAGGCGTTGATTTATTCTTTCAAAACAGAAATTTCCTCTGATATTAAATCATTGGAAACAACAGAAAATAAAGAAAAAGCATTATTAATACTTGACCTGTCGGGGTATTAATAATAGACTAATACTATGACAGGTGCAGTATATGATTACAAGTGATGTTATGAGAGGGTTTAATGATACTCTGATTTTATCACTTTTGAGCAAAGGAGATAGTTACGGCTATTCTATCTCCCGGCAAATTACTGACTGTTCAGACGGTAAATATATCATTAAAGAAACAACACTATATTCAGCACTTAACCGTCTTGAAAAGAATGGATTTATTGTTTCCTATACCGGAGGAATAATAAATGGGCGTGAAAGAGTTTATTTTAAGATTACAAAAACCGGAAAGAAACATCTTTCAGAAAAAAAAACAGAATTTAAAGAAGTTGTTGAATTAATAAACAGCTTTATTGAACAGGAATGATAAAAAGCTTCCATGCTTTTTATCATTTAGTAGTTTGAAGTAAAACTTCAAACTACAGGTTCGAATAACCGCATCCGTGCGGTTTTACAGGGAGAACACTATGGAAAAAATTACAGCTTATGTGGACAATCTTTTTTCAGGACTTCCACGTACAGAAGATGTTGCAAAAGTAAAGAGTCAAATTATTGATAGTCTTGTTGAGAAATATCAGGATCTGTTAAATTCGGGAAAGAATGAAAATGAGGCCTTTGGTATTGTTGTTGCAGAATTTGGCAGTATGGAAGAATTAAAAAAGCAATTTGATCTTCCTGAATACAAAGAAAATCAAAAAAAACCTGTTCAGGAAAAACCTGAATTAGAGGAAGTTTCACCGGAAATACAAAAATATCGTGAAGAATTTTTTAAATATCAAAAAATCTATGCGGTTAAGATTGGCCTTGGTGTTATTTTTTGTATTCTAGGAATTGTTATCTCTTCTCTAATGAAAAGTGATAATGCTATGACCATTGGTTTTTTCATTCCGGTTGCAATAGGTGTTTTTCTTTTTATTATTGCGGGAATAAAACAGGAGAGTCTTAAAAAACTGGCTCATCTTGATGAGGATGATGATTCATCCGGAAATAATGCTACTATTTCTTCAGTTATAATGATAACAGCAACAATTATCTTTTTGCTCCTGGGCTTTCTAAAAAATATGTGGAGTATCGCATGGATTGTATTTCCTATAGGCGGTTTACTTTGTGGTCTTGTTGCAGCTTTAAGCGGGCATCTTAACCAAAAGAGAAATAATTGAGAAAAATCAACCGACTATATCGAGAAGTCTTTCAAGATCGTCCATTGAAAAATAAGAAATCTCTATTTTTCCTTTTTCAAGCGATCCGGTGATTTTTACTTTGGTTCCAAATATATCGATAAATTTTTCCTCAATCTTTTTGAGTTCAGGCTCCTTTTTTAAACTGTAAGTAGCCGGTTCAACAGATGTGTTTTTTCCTGACTCTTTTTTGCCGGTATTATTTGATGAAAGGCTCTCTGCTTCACGAACAGATAATCCGTAGGTTATTATTCGTTTATGAAGATCTTCCATCTGCGCTGCTGTATCAAAAGACAGAATTGCCCTTGCATGACCGGAAGAGATCTCTCCTTTTGCAAGGCTTGTTTGTATATTTTCAGGCAGCTTCAGAAGCCTGAGGCTGTTAGCAACAGTTGATCGGTTTTTTCCTACCTTGGAAGCAACCTCTTCCTGATTCAGGTTACCACGCTCCATTAGATCATGGTAGGCAATGGCTTCTTCAATAGGGTTTAGATCTTCTCTCTGAATATTTTCAATAAGAGCAATTTCAAGTTTTTCGTTTTCAGAAAAATCTTTTATAATAACAGGAACATCTCTTAAGCCCGCAAGCTTTGATGCCCTATAGCGTCTTTCACCCGCAATAATTTTATATGAACCGCCGTCCTTTTCAACAATTATTGGCTGTATTATTCCCTTCTCTTCAATAGATGCGGCAAGTTCTTTAAGGCTGTTCTGATCGAAATTCTTTCTGGGCTGATCAGGGTTACCTGAAAGCTGATCTATAGGGATATTGATTATTTGGTCTTTATTGTTTTCAAAATCATTGTTCTCTGAGCCGCCGATAAGAGCACTCATACCTTTACCCAATGCCGGTTTTTTAGACACGTTTCAACACCTCCTGAGAAAGGCTTTCGTAGCTTCTTGCCCCTATACAAGTTTTATCATAGAGATTTACCGGAACCCCATGTGAAGGGGCTTCTGAAAGTCTTACATTGCGGGGTATAATGGTTCTGAAGACCTTATCTTTGAAATACCCCGAAACTTCCTGAACAACCTCATTTGCTAATCGTGTTCTTGAATCATACATAGTAAAAAGAATACCGTCTATCTTAAGTTTGGTATTCAATTTTTTCTGAACCGATTTAACAGTATTTAGAAGAAGGCTTAAGCCTTCAAGAGCGAAGTATTCACATTGAAGAGGAATAATAACCGAGTCTGCTGCCGTCAAACCATTTAGAGTTAAGATACCAAGAGAAGGCGGACAGTCTATAAATATATAATCATATTGTTCTTTTATTTTTTCGAGACTCTTCTTTAAATAGTATTCACGATCTTCAAAGTTTATCAATTCTACATTAGCACCTGTCAGGTTAATATTCGAAGAAAGGATATCCATACCGTCCATGGCACTTTTCTGCAAAGCCTCATGAATATCTGTCTTGCCAACAATAACCTCATATATACCGGCCTTGTCTCTATCTGCACCAACACAGCTTGACAGGTTTCCCTGAGGATCAAAATCGACTAAAAGAACCTTTTTACCGGATTCAGCTATATACGCACCGAGATTTGCTGCGGTTGTTGTCTTTCCCACACCGCCTTTCTGATTTGCGAATACTATGGTTTTTCCATTCATACCATATATATTATACATATTTATCTTTTTTTGTAAGGGGGTATCTACAGCTTCAGTTGACTATACCTTTTTAGAATAGTACTATTTGCATAAACGCATACATGCGGTTTTATAGGAGGAATTAAAAACGACATCCATGCCGTTTTTAATTTTGGGATTTGAAGCAGAACTTCAAACCCCCTACACAAATACCTGCCTCCATGCAGGTATTATAGGAGTACACTTATGGATAGAGACGCTATTGCTAAAGCGATAGAAGATGTAAGGCCTTCTCTTCAGGCTGACGGTGGAGATATAGTATTAGTTGATGTTTCTGATGATGGAGTTGTTTCAGTTCAATTAACAGGAGCATGTAATGGATGCCCAATGGCAACAATGACCTTAAAACAGGGCGTAGAAAGATATTTAAAAGAACAGGTTCCCGAAATAAAAGAAGTAATCTCCATCTGATTTTCAAGAGTTTTCTGTTTTACAGAAAACTCTTTTTATTTGTTGAAAAAAATGATACTGGCTATATAATTAATTAAAAATAATAGTAGATCTCTAAAAATTTGCAAAAGATTTAACTTTTTGTAGATTTAAGCCGTTAATGAGATCAGAATATCCGAAAATGAGGAAGAGAGTGAGTTCCGGAAATTACAGCTTCTATCAACTAATTAAAGACATTCCAAAAGTAGAAATACACCTTCACCTTGAGGGTTTAGTCTCTGTGGATACTATATGGAAACTCATAAAAGAGAACAACCTCCAGCTTGAGGGTGTTGATTCAAAAGAATCTCTAAAAAAACGGTTTGCTGTAAAAAGCCTAAATGAGTTCATAGATCTTTTTATTAATATAATCCAGGCCTGTTTTATTAAAGAACAGGATATAAATCTTCTCATTGAAGATGCTCAAAAATATCTTGTCAGAAATCAAATTGTTCATGCAGAAATTTTTGTTGCTGTTTCTAAATTCATTAAATCTGGATTCTCTTACTCCCACATTGCGGACATATTGGATTCAGGTGCAAAAAAGATATATAAAGAGACAGGAATATCTGTAAAGTTTATTATCGATGTATCAAGAACATTCGGCGCAGCAAATGCAGCAAAAAATCTTGAACTGGTAATTGCAAACCCGCGCGAGAATATCATAGGCATCGGCTTGGGCGGCTCAGAAAGCAGAGGCCCGGCGGAAGACTATGAAGAAACATTTAAATTAGCTGCAAAAAACAAACTCAAAGTAGTAGCACATGCCGGAGAAGATGTAGGCCCCGAGTCTATCTGGAACACTCTTAACCTTCTGAAAGCACAGCGAATTGGACATGGAATAAGCGCTATTCAAGATGAGAAGCTTATGGATTATCTTAAAGAAAAACATATTCCTATGGAGATATGTCCAACAAGCAATCTTTTTACAAGAAAATTTGTATCTGAAATAGAAAACCACCCTGTTAGAGAATTTTTTAACAAGGGTCTAAATGTTACACTTAATTCTGATGACCCGACACTATTTAACTCAGAGTTAACAGAAGAATATATCTTACTTTATGACAACAAAATATTTACCGATGAAGAACTCTTTGAAATAATGAAGAACACAATTTTTTCCTCTTTTCTTCCTGAAAAAGAAAAACAAAGGATCTGGAAGGACGCTCAAAAAGTTATTAAAAAATATAAGAAGAATAAATAGAACAAAAAAGCGGCCTTTTCAGACCGCTTTTTTTGTTTCACGTGAAACATTTTTATCCAGATTTTCAAAGTAGATCTTTCAAAAGTAACCGACTTTTGAAAGATGCTCTAAGGATTTATTTACTATCTCCCTCTGTTTCCTTTATTACTCTTGCAACTCCTATTACAGAATCCGGTTTATTTATATTTACAACACGCACACCTTGTGCTGTCTTTCCCATAACAGAAATGTTTTTTAGTCCAAGTTTAAGGGTATTGCCCTGTGAGGTAATACATACAAGCTCATCTTCTTCGCGCACGGCTAAAACTCCTATAAGTTCACCTGTCTTCTCGGAAACCTTATAAGCTTTCTGGCCTCTTGTTCCCCGCCCGTGAGGGTTAAACTGATCATACTCTGTCCGCTTTCCATATCCGTACTCGCTGATTACAAACATCATCTCGCCCTCTTTTACACTTAGAAACCCTGCCAGCTCGTCATCTCCATTCAGTTTTATTCCCGTAACACCCCTTGTTGCGCGGCCCATTGTTCGGACAGCCTCTTCATGAAAGCGCAGTGCATTGCCCTTCTTTGTCACAAGAAAGACATCATCACTTCCGGATGTCAGGTTTGCATCTACAAGAGAGTCTCCTGAATCAAGCTTTACAGCTATGATTCCCCTTGTTTTAGCATTTGAAAAATCAGAGGTTTTAACCTTTTTGACAATTCCGTTTCTGGTGCCCATAAAGATAAACTCTTTATCAGAGAAATCTTTTAATGAAACAATCGCCTTTATCTCTTCATCCGGTGTTATTGAAAGAAGGGCCTTTATCTGTGTTCCCCTTGCAGCCCTTGAGCCTTCCGGGATTTCATGAATCTTCATCCAATAAGCCTTTCCGGTACTTGTTATAAACATTATATAATCGTGTGTAGAACCTATAAAAAGGTGTTCAATAAAATCATCATTTTTAAGGTTGGCTGAAGAGGAGCCCTTTCCGCCCCGTCCCTGGTTTTTATATGCAGTCACTGGAAGACGCTTTATAAAGCCTTTACCTGAAATGAGAACGACCATGTCTTCTTCTTTGATCATATCCTCAATATCTATCTTTTCAGCCTCTTCCAACACAATCTCGGTTGATCGTTTATTCCCATAACGTTCTGAAAGCTCAGCTGTTTCTTCTTTGATTACTCCAAGAATTTTCTGTCCGTCTGCAAGAAGCCCTTCAAGGTATTCAATCTGGGCTTTAAGCTCAGCTAGTTCATCCAGGATCTTCTGGGTTTCAAGACTTGTGAGCTTCTGCAGCCTCATATCCAAAATGGCCTGAGCCTGTTTTTCAGAAAGGTCAAATGTCTCACGAAGCCTTGTTCTTGCTATATCAACAGTTTTTGAGCTTTTGATAATAGCTATTACCTCATCAATATTATCCAGCGCGATTTTAAGACCAAGCAGAATGTGTTCCCGCTCTTTTGCCTTTTTAAGATCGAACTCTGTTCTTCTTGTTACAACCTCACGCCGGTGTTCAACAAAGTAATGAATCTGGTCTTTAAGAGTAAGAAGCTTTGGTTTGCCGTCAACAAGGGCAAGAGCATTTACATTAAAGTTCTGCTGCATCTGCGTATGCATAAAAAGCTTGTTAAGAACAACCCTTGGAATAGCTCCGCGTTTAAGTTCAATAACTATTCTTATTCCGTCCCGGTCTGATTCATCTCTAAGATCAGAAATTCCCTGCAGTTTCTTTTCTGCAACCAGTTCGGCAATACGCTTAATCATATTTACCTTGTTAACAGCATATGGTATCTCGGTAACTATGATTATGTCTTTTCCTGTCTTGGTTGTTTCAAGCGTACATTTGGATCTTATTGTAACTCTTCCACGGCCCGTATGATAAGCATCCCTTATTCCTGACTTTCCAAAGATTAATGCCCCGGTTGGAAAATCCGGTCCGCTGACATGCTCCATTAGTTCATCTATTGTAATATCAGGATTGTCTATATAGGCCTGAATAGCCGCAGAAACTTCCTCAAGATTATGAGGCGGCATATTTGTAGCCATTCCAACAGCAATTCCGCTTGCCCCGTTTATAAGGAGGTTTGGTATGGCAGCGGGAAGGACAAGAGGCTCAAGCATTGAATCATCATAATTGGGGCCGAAATCCACAGTCTCTTTTTTAATATCATTGAGCATATCATCTGCAATCTTCTGCAGCTTTGCTTCTGTATATCTCATTGCCGCCGCAGGATCGCCGTCAATAGAACCAAAATTTCCCTGACCGTTTACCATTGGATATCTTAGAGAAAATTCCTGTGCCAGCCTTACAAGGGCATCATATATGGACTGATCGCCATGTGGATGATACTTACCTAAAACATCACCGACAATTCTTCCGCACTTTTTAAATGTCCGGTCGGATCTAAGACCCATTTCATACATTGCATACAGTATTCTTCTATGTACCGGTTTTAATCCGTCTCTTACATCCGGAAGAGCCCGGCTTACAATTACAGACATGGCATAATTGAGATAAGAGGTTTTCATCTCATCTTCAATAGCAACGGGGATAATTTTTCCTGTAGTATCCAAAATTAGGCTCCACTAAATAATTTAGTCTTAATATTCACTTCACGTGAATTCTTACTTAAAATAGTTATGGATAATAAACTATCAAAAATTCTTCATACTAAAAGGCCTAAGCCCTTCTTTTAAACATCCAGATTTGCTACAAGCAGGGCGTTGTCCTCGATAAACTTACGCCTGGGTTCAACATGCTCGCCCATCAGTGTGGTAAAAATTTCATCTGCTTCCACTGCATCTTCGAGTTTAACCTGCATGATATTTCTGGATTCCGGATCCATTGTTGTTTCCCAAAGCTGCTCCGGATTCATTTCACCAAGACCTTTATAACGCTGAATATTTATCTTATTCTCTTCTACATCAAGTTCATTTATAATTCGGTCTCTTTCGGTATCATCATATGCATAATGAATTGATTTGCCGACTGATACCTTGTAGAGAGGAGGCATAGCTATATATACATGTCCTTTTTCAACAAGCTCAGTCATGTACCTGAAAAAGAATGTCAGAAGAAGTGTTCTGATATGTGAACCGTCAACATCTGCATCAGCCATTATAATAACCTTATGATAACGAAGGTTGTCCAGCTTGAATTCTTTTCCGGCACTGGCGCCAAGGGCTGATATTACAGGAGCAAGTTTGTCGTTTGACAGAACCTTATCGACCCTTGTCTTCTCAACATTCAGCATCTTACCCCAAAGCGGAAGAATAGCCTGAAACTTTCTATCCCGTCCCTGTTTTGCGCTTCCGCCGGCAGAGTCTCCCTCCACTATGTAAAGTTCACATTTAGAAGGATCTTTTTCAGAACAGTCTGCCAGCTTGCCGGGAAGACTGCTGCTTTCGAGAAAACTCTTTCGCCTCGTCAGTTCTCTTGCCTTTCTTGCTGCAGTTCTTGCCTTTGCTGCCAATACTGTTTTTTCAATTATTTTTTCAACAACCTCAGGGTTCATCTCGAAGTAATCGGTTATATGCTCATTCATCAATGATTCTACAATCCCTTTCACTTCTGAATTTCCAAGTTTCATCTTTGTCTGACCTTCAAACTGAGGATCAGGAACCTTTACGGATATTACTGCGGTTATGCCTTCACGGACATCATCTCCATTTAGGTTTTCTTCCATCTTCTTTGCCATCTTTGATTTCTTCATAAAATCATTCAATGTACGGGTAAGTGCAGCCTTAAACCCGGCAAGATGTGTTCCGCCTTCCCTGGTGTTGATATTATTAACAAATGCAAAGATATTTTCTGAATAACCGTCATTGTATTCAAATGCTATCTCAACACCTACGTGATCTTTCTCCGCCTCAAAATAGATGGGCTCTTTATGTATTGCAGTTTTATTTTTATTTAAATACTCGATAAATGACTTAAGACCACCATCAAACTGGAATTCCTTCTGCTTTGGTACAGGAAGTCTGTTGTCAGTTATGCTGATATTTATTCCCTTATTCAGGAATGCAAGTTCTCTAAGCCTTTGTGAAAGAACATCAAAGCTGTAATTAACTGTTTCAAATATTGTATCATCAGCCATAAATGTTACTATTGAACCGTGCTCTTCTGTCTCACCTATGATCTTTACGGCTTCTTCAGGTGTTCCCCTATGGTATTTCTGATAGTGAATTTTTCCGTCCCTGTGAACTCTTACTTCACACCATTCAGACAAGGCATTTACAACTGAGACTCCTACACCATGAAGGCCTCCCGAGACCTTATAAGAATTTTTATCGAATTTTCCACCGGCATGGAGTTTCGTCAAAACAACTTCCAGAGCACTAACCTTTTCAACAGGATGTATATCTACAGGAATACCGCGGCCGTCATCCTTAACGGTTATCTTATTCCCCTTATCGATAGTAATATGGATCTTCTCACAATGACCTGCTAAAGCCTCATCTATACTGTTGTCTACAATTTCATACACTAGATGATGGAGACCATCTATTCCGGTAGTTCCTATGTACATGCCCGGTCGTTTTCTGACAGCATCCAAGCCTTTTAATATCTGTATATCTTGAGCGGAATAGTTTTCCTGCATAGTTCGTCCTGGAATTGAGATTTTAGTATTCGTTAAAAACGACTAATTATATCTATCTTACAACAAAAAAACAAGGCTAATAAGGGCTATCCATTATTTTACTAGTTCAAATTCATTGATCTTTTCTTGCAATGATATACACTATAGATTAAAATATCCAACTATAGCTTGTTTCAAATAATTAATATGTCCGGAAGCAATCTTTATTGTGTATAACTTGTGGATAATTTTTTTAGAATAAAAGATTAAGAATTTGGTGTAATTTTAAAACAGCATATATATGAATTTATTAAATATACATTTATAATTAATTGTATTACAATGAATTATAAATATTGCCTTATGCAGTTAAATTATATTTTTGAAATTCACCGGATTTTCATATTATTTTAGTTATATTATGATTGTGGATAAGTTGTTAATAAAAGGATAAAACCTATGAATAATTCTACAGATTGGGACTGGAGCAGTTTTTGGGAAGAAACACTTAATCAATTTCGTGAAAATATTACTGAACAGGAATGGGTAATGTGGTTCAGTAGTTTGGAATACATATCAGGTACCGAAGAAACTGTATCTATCGGGGTACCGTCATCATTTTATAAAGATCAGATATCTCAAAAATACGGAAAAGATATTTCTACTAAACTTGAAGAAATCTGCGGACGTAAACTTAATATAGATTTTAAAGTACAGAATAAAAAACAGAAAGACTCTTTTAAAGAAGATATAGACGCAGATCAAGATACTGAGGTCTCATCACCGAAAAAACCTGAGCCTAATAAAAATCCTAAAGTGAATAATATCTCATCTGCAAGTAAACATCGGCAGCTAAATCCTGATTATACATTTGAAACATTTGTTATAGGAAACAATAATTCATTTGCTGCTAATGCTGCTAACGCTATTTCAAAGAATCCTGGAACAGCGTATAATCCCTGTCTTTTTTATGGCGGTGTTGGTCTTGGTAAAACACATCTTCTTCAATCTATTGGGCATTCAATATACAAAGATAATCCGGATTTAAAGATAGTATATGTAACTGCTGAATCATTTACAAATGAATTTCTTGATATGGTAGCAAAAAAGAATATGCATCAGTTTAAGAATAAATACCGTTCTGTAGATATTCTTCTAATTGACGATATCCATTTTCTCCAGAAAAAGGAAGCAACACAGGAAGAGCTTTTTCATACATTCAATGCATTATACGAATCAAAAAAGCAGATTGTTTTTACATGTGACAGGCCTATTTCAGAGCTTAAGAATATAACTGACAGACTAAAAAGCAGATTTGAGAGGGGTTTAAATGTAGATCTTAAGCCGCCGGATCTTGAAACAAGACAGGCAATTCTAATGAAAAAAATGGAAAAGCGTAATATATCTATTTCAAAAGAGGTTATAGAACTTATTTGTCAGAATATAACATCAAATGTCAGAGATCTTGAAGCAGCACTTCTAAAACTTACCGCTTACGCAGAACTTGTACAAAAGGATATATCAATAGATATAGCAAAGGAACAGCTTAAAGATCATTTTACAGGACCAGCTCAAACACATATATCGGTAGATCACATACAAAAGGTAGTTTCAGATTACTTTAATGTAAGTACCGCTGATCTTAAAAGTAAGAAAAAAACAAAAGCTATAACAACACCAAGACAAATAGCAATGTATATATTAAGAGAACTTACAGAATACTCTACTACTGAGATAGGATATGAGTTTGGAGGACGTGATCATACTACTGTTATGCACGCGTATCATAGAATAGAAAGCCGTATGAAAACAGATCCAACACTTGAACCAACAATAAAAAATCTAATAAAAACTGTTATAGATGCTGCAAAAAGTTAGAAAAACTGTTAATAAATTGTTTATGAATTCTTAAAAATCCATTATCCTGTTAATAAAGAGGATAAACAGTTAATAAAACTTCTGTATTATCAAATTATTATTTTATTATATGCTAAGGCTTTAAAATGCTTATTAACATATTAGTTGATACTACTATTACTCTTACTCTTATTAATATATAGTATATAATAGTTAATTGGAGATATTTTATGAAATTTACATGTGAGAAAAATAATCTTACAAAAGAGATTTCCATTGCACAGGAAATTATTTCTTCAAAGAATGCACTTTCAATCCTATCAAATGTTCTTTTAGAAGCTGATAATAATACTCTTACAATTAAAGCAACTGATCTTAAAGTAGGATTTGAAACTAATATTCCGGTTGATATATCAGTTTCAGGAAGTACTACTGTTTATTGTGATAAATTTCTTAGTATTCTCAGATCTCTGCCGGATGGAGATATTGAATTTGAGATAAATGAAGAAAAACTTTTTATTAAACCTTTATTTAAAAAGATTAATTTTCAGCTTAAAAGTATAGCATCTGAACAGTATCCTGAAATGCAAAAGATAAGTGATGATAATTATTTTATAATGCCTCAGTCTGATCTTATAGAAATGATAGAACAGACAATATTTGCGGTTTCCGATGATGAAACAAGATACTTCATGAATGGTGTTTTCATGGAAAACATTGAAGGAAATTTGATAATGGTAGCTACAGACGGAAGAAGGTTATCATATATTAAAAAAAATACATCAGGAACTGTAAAACCCTTTGGTGGTGTTATAATTCCTCCTAAAGTACTTCAACTTGTAAGTAAACAAAGCAGTGGTGAAGGAACAATACAGGTAGCTGTCTCAGAAAAAAGCATATTCTTTAAATTTGATAATCAGACAATATCTTCAAGTCTAATAGAAGGACAGTTTCCAAATTATAACCGCGTTATTCCTGATAGTCAGAATTTTGAAGTAACTGTTAAACGTGATGAGTTTGTTGAAGCAGTAAAACGAGTTTCTCTGTTAGTTGAAAACAAATCAAGAAGAATTTTCTTAAATATAACAAATGGAATGATTAAGCTTAATTCAGAAGAAAGTGAAATTGGAGTAGCAACTGAAGAGATAGAATGTGCTTATGAAGGAAATGAAACCCTTATAGCTCTTAATTATTCTTATCTTTTGGATCCTCTCAGAGTAATTGACAATGAAAATATTAAATTCCTTTTTACTGAATCAAATAAGGCCATAACTCTAAAGTCTGTTGAAGAATCTGATTATTTTCATATAGTAATGCCCATGCAGCTTGATTAATTTATTAAATGATATTTGAATCTATAAACTTCTATGGTTTCAGAAACATTGTAAATGATGAAATAAGACTTTCAGGTAAAAACATATACCTTGTAGGTGAAAACGGACAGGGCAAAACTAATTTTTTAGAATCTATATACCTTCTTTGTGTTGGTTCTTCTTTCAGAACAAAAAATGATTCTCTATTTATTAAATCCGGAAGTAAAGACATGTCTATATCCGGATTTTTTTTAGAAGATAATATAAAAAGAAATATAAAACTTAAAATAGAGGGCGGAAGAAAAAAAATTTCTATTGATGATAAAAATATAAGAGATAGAAAACAACTTCTTTCTGACTTTTCTTGTATAGCCTTTACCCATGATGATATAAATTTCGTTACAGGTCCTCCTGCAATGCGGAGATTATTTATAAATCAAACAATAAGTTTGTTTGACGGTTTATATATAGATACATTGAGAACTTATAACAGGCTTTTAAAGATTAGAAATATAATTCTCAAAGAACGTAAAACTGAAATACTTGATGTTTATGATCTACAGTTAGCAGAATCAGGAATTGAAATTCAGAAAAAGAGAAATGAAATAATAAAAAGTTTTAACTCTGTTTTTTCAAATTTATACAGAAATATATCGGGTTATGATATAGATATTCTTATAAGATATTCACCATCATGGAAATTATCTGAAGATTATTCTTCAGAGGATGTTTTAAAGATAATAAGAGAAAATAGAAAAATGGATTTAAATTACGGAACATCTACAAGCGGACCTCATAGAGATAGAATAGGTTTTTGTTCAGATGGAAGAAATTATAGTTCAACTGCTTCTACCGGACAAATACGTTTAATATCACTTGTCTTAAGAGCGGCACAGGCATTCTTTTCTCTTGAAAAAAGCGGAAAAAAGCCGATTCTTTTACTTGATGATGTTCTTCTTGAAATGGATTTAAAAAAAAGACAAAGGTTTTTGGATTATATCCCTGACTATTCTCAGGCTTTTTTCACATTTTTACCGGATGAAGGGCTAATAAATAACAGAAACAATGGTAATATCTATCTTGTAAAAAATGGTAGTATAACAAAAGAGGGTTAAATTGAAAAAAGCATCCGAATTAATAAACGCCATGATAGATGATCTTATGAAGAATGAATCTCAACGTGAAGTTGTTTCACTTTTTTCATCCTGGAAAGAAATAGCCGGTGAAAATGAAGGGGCCCATTCAGCTATTGAAGAGATAGAAAATGGTATAGTAATTGTTAATGTAGATCATCCTGGATGGCTTCAAAGACTTGGATTGAAGAAAAAGAATATCCTTGTAAAACTCAAAAAAAAATATCCCGAATTGTCCATCAAGAATATAAGGTTCATCTGTAGATCTTGACATTTTAAGGATGAAAAAAGTATACTACATCACCCTAACTGTAAAGACTAATATATTTATTTATATAGATTAAGGAGCGTCTCTGATGAAGAGGACATATCAGCCCAGCAGGGTTAAAAGAAACAGAAAATTTGGTTTCCGCAGCAGGATGAAAACAAAAGGCGGAAGAGCCGTTCTTATGAGAAGAAGAAGAAAGGGCAGAAAGAAACTTTCAGCTGCAGATGAGAAGAAGCCTTACTAAGCTTGAGAGGCTAAGTAAACTTTCTGATATTAAGAGGACGTTTGCTTCCGGAAAATGGACAAGTATTCCGGGAGCAAAGCTGGTGTTTATAGACAATGGTCTTGAAATTTCAAGATTTATGGTCACTCTGGTAAAAAATTATGGAAATTCCATTAAAAGGAATAGAGCCAAAAGGATTGCCAGGGAGGTTTACAGAAATAATAAACACCGGCTTAAGCCGGGATTTGATATAGTAATTATCTTTTTCAAAGAAAAAGATGTTTATTCCAACAGGGAAAAACAAATGGTCAAACTATTTAAAAAGGCTGGTCTTTATTCCACAGAAGGAAATAAAAAAGATGAATAAGCCTGTTAAATACTTGTTAATAGGTATAATAACCATTTATAGGAAGTTCATATCTCCTATCCTACCCGCTTCCTGTAGATTTACACCAACATGTTCCAGTTATGCACTAATTGCTATTGAAAAATATGGAGCCGGAAAAGGCAGCCTGCTTGCCGTAAAAAGGATTTTAAGATGTCATCCTTTTAATCCCGGAGGTTATGATCCGGTCCCCTAAGAGATAAGGAGAAAGAATGGATAAAAGAACGCTTATAGCTGTTGTCCTGTCTACAGTTGTAATTGTAGTAGGTTTTAGAATACAGGCAAAATTTTTTCCGCCGACAGAAGAGGCTGTTACACCATCTTCTGTTGAGAAGGAATATGTAACTAATGATACTGAAATAGTGGAAACAAAGCCTGCACCAAGGCATAGTTCCGTATCCACAAGTCAACTTAAATTTGATGACGGAAAAGAGATAGAGATAAAAGAAATAAAGGCAGAAACCAACAGGTTTTATATAACCTTTTCAAATAAGGGAGGCGTAATAACTTCTTTAAAACTTAAAGAACATCTGGATAACGGAAACGCTCTTGAAATGATTTATCGTGGTAATTACGATTCCGCCGCATTTGAAGTAGAATTCGGCGGTATTGATGCGGAACCTGTTAGAGATGTATTTGAATACAGGCAATTAGACGATTATACATTTCAGTTTTCAAAAACATTTCTTGCACCTCCTGATGCTAATGGAGAAAGACACCCATTTATTCTTACAAAAAAATATAAGTTTACAGAAAATGATTACATGATGGAACTTAGAATCGGTATTGAAAATTCTGTAAATAAAATACCGGCACTTAATTTTGACGGTTATTCATACAGTCTTGTTTTAGGACCGCAGATTGGCCCTGAATTTACAAAACTTGATAACAAATACTTCTATAGGCGCTTTTTATCTTATAGTGGTGAGAAGAAACCGGAAAAGATAAAAATAAAAGACAAAAAGGTAAAGCTTGAAGATCGTATTTTATGGACAGCCCTTATAGGAAAGTATTTTACAGCAATAGGAATTCCTGATGCTACTGAATATGATATTACACTTACTGAAATAGATACCGGTGAGGGTCCTCAGGTAAATCAGATAATCTTCTCAAGGCCGCCTATAAAGAGTTCCAATAACGAAGATGTGTTCAAATTCTATTTCGGCCCAAGGCTTAATAAATATCTTCAGCCGTATAATAATACTGATGAAAACGGCTTTGCGATGAAGGATCTCAACCTTGATAAGGCTGTAGAATCAAGTTCATTGCTTGGTTGGCTGGAATGGCTGCTTAAGAAGGGTCTGTATCTTATTTACGGGTTAATACCAAATTATGGTGTTGCAATTATTCTGTTAACCATAATTATTAAGGTCCTGCTCTTTCCTCTTACCAGAAAAAGTACCCAGTCTACAGCGAAAATGACTGCCCTTGCTCCTCAGCTTGAAGAACTTAAGGTACAGTATAAGGATCAGCCTGAAAAATTAAATAAGGCTATGGGCGAACTTTATAAAAAAGAAGGTGTCAACCCGGTTGGCGGCTGTCTTCCCATGCTTATACAGTTTCCATTTTTTATTGCAATGTACGGACTTCTTAACAAATATTTTGAGTTTCGCGGCGCAATGTTTATTCCGGGATGGATTTTCGATCTTTCTGCACCGGAATCAATACTTCATTTTAATTTTACGATTCCGCTTTTAAACTGGTCTGATATAAGATTATTACCTATTTTATTTTTAGGCTCTCAGATCTTAAGTACTAAAATAATGCAGAGTAATCAGACTAATCCGGCTGGTAATGCAAGTACAATGAAGATGATGATGTACGGTATGCCAATAATGTTCTTTTTCATTCTTTATAACGCACCTTCAGGACTTCTTGTATACTGGATTAGTTCGAATATTTTTTCGATGCTGCAGCAGATGTATACAAACAGGCATCTTAAACCATCTTCCGCAGGCTCTGTTAAAGGATCCGGACCGAATCTAAAAATTGTTAAAAAAGACGATACGGCAGCCGATGAGCCAAAAAAGAAGGTTGTTCCGCCGCCAAAGAAAAAGAAGAAGAAAAAATAGCAATGCTTTTTCTTTTAGAGCATGTAATGTCTCTAAGGAGTAATAAATATGATCAAGGAATTTGAAGGAAAGACAGAAAAGGAGGCAATTGATAAAGCAGTAGAAGAATTAGGGATTGATAGGGAAGAATTTGATGTTGAAATTGTAAACAATACCAAGTCAGGTATTTTTAGAAAGGGAAATGTCAAAATCAAGGTATATATTGGTGATGCGGAAAAAGAACCGGTTGTAATAGGTGATTTTGAGCAGAAAATTATAGAATATCTTGAAACACTTATCAAAAAAATGGGATATCCCGGAAAAGGAAAAATTTCTTTCAGAGAGGAAAATAAAATTGGACTTGAAATAGAGTCGGATCACACTGGTATTCTGATTGGCAGAAAGGGTAAAAACCTTGATGCAATACAGCTTTTGCTGAATGTATACGCAGGGCGGCTGGGAAGTGACAGCAGTGTTATAATTGATGCTGAAAACTACCGGGAAAGAAGAGAAGAAAACCTTGTAAGAATAGCTAGAAAAAGTGCTGATCAGGTTAGAAGAACAAGGGGCTCAAGACTTCTTGAACCAATGAATCCCTTTGAAAGAAGACTCGTTCATACAACACTTAATGAACTAACAGATATAGATACAATAAGTGAGGGAGATGGTCTCTATAAGCAGATCAGGGTTCTATATCGTGGAGATGTAAGATAAAAACTGCAAATCAATTGAATTCAGACTGGCAACAGTCGTCTTAACCCCGCTTTTTGAGGCGGGGTTTATTTATTTTTGGCATGATGCTTTTCTAAAAAAAGAGAACCTATTAACAGAAATATCCAAATTATCATTGCGATATCAATAAAAAGGGTATTTTTTGTAAATGCCCACATAAAAATTATTATGCCTATAAGTATACTTACTGAATATATTGTAAAAAGAATTTGCTTAACTGAAAAATTTCTATCCATCAGCTTATGATGAAGATGTTCTTTGTCGGGATGGAATGGAGACTGTCCTCTTTTTAACCTTCTTATAACGGAGGTTAGTGTATCTATTACAGGAATAAACAAAATACTTACAGAGATTATCAGAGTCATATTTGAATGATAGTTTATTTCTAAAAGCGGTAAACTTGAAATAGCAAAACCTAGAAAGAGAGCTCCGGAATCTCCAATGAATATTTTTGCAGGCGGAAAGTTGAAAAATAGAAAACCGATAAGAGCACCAAATAAAGAAAAAGAGATAAGTGCCGTTAAAACATGCCCCATTGAAAACGCTATTACCGACAGGAATAACGAGGCTATAGCTGTAATACCTCCGCTTAAACCATCCATCCCGTCAATAAGATTTACAGCATTACATGCTCCGATTATCCATATTGCTGTCAGTAGATAACCAAATTTTCCTATATTAAGTGTAATATCCGCAAATGGAATATGAAGAAAGGATAAGGATCGATCAGGAAAGATAATAATAGCAGCTGCAATTATCTGAACAGCAAATTTATAGCGGGGGCTGATATACTTAAAGTCATCTATAAGACCAATTAGGTGAACAAGGAAAAACGCAATAAAGAAAACAAGAAGACGTTGGAGCGGAAATGTTTCGATCAAATCAGTCTTAGAATTAATAAGCAATAATCCGAAAACAATACCTATTACCATTGACCAGAAAACAACAACTCCGGCAAGGCGCGGAATATTACCGGTATGTATTTTTCTTTCATCTATGGTATCATACCAATGATTTTTGATGCTGATTTTTATAATAATGGGTATTAATATTATAGATATTATAAAAGAAAAAATTCCCGAGAAATAAACCAACAGGTTAAGCATAGTGTAATGATAAAACAACCATCTTTTAGTGTCAATAAGTGTGATTATTGGCTTTCCTCTTGTTAATTGGACATAATAATATTATTATAAACAAAACAACTTTTTTTGGAGATAAATTTTGGACTATAAAATAAAAGATATTAATCTGTCTGATTGGGGCAGAAAAGAGCTGGACATTGCCGAGCATGAAATGCCCGGACTTATGTCGATCAGAAAAAAGTATTCAGCAGAAAAACCTCTTAAGGGTATTCGTATAATGGGTTCTCTGCATATGACGGTCCAAACAGCGGTTCTTATTGAAACCCTTGTAGAATTAGGTGCTGATGTAAGGTGGGCAAGCTGCAATATTTTTTCTACACAGGATCATGCCGCAGCAGCCGTTGTTGTAGGACGTCCTGAAAACGGAGGAACCATAAATAATCCCAAGGGAGTTCCTGTTTTTGCATGGAAGGGTGAAAGCCTTGAAGAGTATTGGGATTGTACCCTTAAAGCTCTTAGCTTTCCCGACGGCAAAGGTCCTCAGTCTATTGTGGACGATGGTGGTGATGCAACATTGCTTGTTCATAAGGGTTATGAGCTTGAGAAAGGAAGTGACTGGGTTAATACAGCAAGTGAAAAGCACGAAGAACAGGTAATTAAGGATCTGCTTAAGAGAGTTAATAAAGAAAACTCCGATTTTTGGGGATCTATGATTAAAGAAATAAGAGGCTGCTCTGAAGAAACAACTACCGGTGTGCATAGGCTCTATCAGATGATGGAAGATAAGAGCCTCCTTTTTCCTGCCATTAATGTCAATGACAGTGTAACAAAGAGCAAATTCGACAACCTTTATGGCTGCCGTGAATCATTGGCGGATGGAATCAAACGTGCAACCGATGTAATGATTGCGGGAAAGGTTGCTGTTGTCTGCGGTTATGGTGATGTTGGGAAGGGTTGTGCACAATCGATGCGCGGTTTTGGTTCTCGTGTAATTGTTACCGAAATAGACCCGATTTGTGCTCTTCAGGCTGCAATGGAAGGTTTTGAGGTTAGAACCATAGAAGATACCCTTGGAGAGGGAGATATCTATGTAACAACAACGGGAAACAAAGATGTAATTACAGCAGAGCATATGTCAAAGATGAAAAATCAGGCAATTGTTTGCAATATAGGGCATTTTGATAATGAAATTCAGGTTGATAAACTAAATGCCTGGCCGGGTATAAATAGACTTAATGTTAAACCCCAGGTAGATAAATATATCTTTAAAGATGGTCATGAGATCTTTCTTCTTGCAGAAGGACGGCTCGTAAATCTTGGATGTGCAACAGGACATCCTTCATTTGTGATGTCAAATTCGTTCTCTAATCAGACCCTTGCACAGCTTGATCTTCATCAGAATGACTATAAACCCGGTGTTTACAGGCTGTCAAAAAAGCTTGATGAGGAAGTTGCCAGGGCCCATCTTGATAAGATAGGTGTAAAATTGACAACCTTAACAAAAGAACAGGCTGATTATATAGGGGTCTCTGTTGAAGGTCCTTATAAGCCTGAACATTATCGTTACTAAGTAAGTACAACCACTCCTGGTCCTTTGCTTGCTTGAACCAGGAGTAAAGGTTTTACAATAATAAAATTTTGTCGGGCTGCCAGGCCCGTACAATCTAAGGAGCAAAAATATGGAAAAACTAAACTATTTGTTTACATCGGAATCTGTAAGCGAAGGGCATCCGGATAAAGTATGCGACCAGATCTCTGATGCTGTACTGGATGCCTGTTTAAAGGATGACCCTGATTCGAGGGTTGCCTGTGAAAGCTTTACCACAACCGGTATGGTATTGGTCGGCGGTGAGATAACAACTAATACTTACGTTGATATTCAGGATATAGCCCGTAATGTTGTAAAAAATATAGGCTATACAAAACCGGAATACGGTCTTGATTTTGAATCAATGGCAGTACTCAATACAATACATAGCCAATCGCCCGATATTTCACAGGGGGTTACAGACGGTGAAGGCCTTTTCAAAGAACAGGGAGCGGGTGATCAGGGTATGATGTTCGGTTTTGCCTGTAAAGAAACACCGGAATTGATGCCGGCACCAATTATGTTTTCTCACCAGATCCTGCTGAAGGCCGCTGATTTACGTAAGAACGGAAATTTGTCATGGCTAAGGCCCGATTCTAAAAGCCAGGTAACAATAGAGTATGAAGAATATAAGCCTAAAAGAATTGATACCGTTGTAGTCAGTCATCAGCATGATGAAAAAATTTCCTATGAGGAATTAAAAACTGAGATTATTGAAAAAATTATTAAACCGGTGCTTGAGCCTACGGGTCTTATCACAGAAAAAACAAAATATCTGGTAAATCCAACAGGACGCTTTGTTATAGGCGGCCCCCATGGTGATTCCGGCCTGACCGGACGAAAAATAATAGTAGATACCTATGGTGGAATGGGCCGTCATGGAGGCGGAGCCTTCAGTGGAAAGGATCCCTCCAAGGTTGACAGATCCGCAGCCTATATGGCCCGGTATGTTGCCAAAAACATCGTTGCGGCCGGACTATGCGATCGCTGTGAGGTTCAGCTTGCCTATGCAATAGGAGTTCCGTATCCGGTTTCTGTAATGATTGATACATTCGGAACAGGCAAGGTTCCTGAGAACAAGATTGAAGCAGCTGTAAGGCGTGTTTTCGATCTAAGTCCGGCAGGAATAATAAAAAATCTTAAGCTAAAAACCCCTGTATATCAGCAAACAGCAGCATACGGGCATTTTGGCAGGGATACTTTCACATGGGAAAAAACCGATAAAGCCAACGATCTTCAGAAAGAAATCAAATAGATGAAAGATTGTTAAATTTAGACCGATCCCATTGAGGATCGGTCTTTTTTATTTGCAGATAATTAAATAAAATAATCTGCATCCATGCAGATTAATAAGGAGAATTATTATGAAGAAAATTATTAATACAGAAAATGCACCGGCTGCAATAGGCCCTTATTCACAGGCTGTTGAAATTAATGGGATCGTATACACCTCAGGGCAATTAGGAATAGATCCTTCAAGTGGAGAATTTCCCAATGGCGTTGAGGCACAGACAGAACAGGCAATAAAAAACGGCGAGGCTATTCTTAAGTCAGCAGGTTTTTCTCTTAAGGATGTTTTTAAAACACTTGTATTCATCAAGGATATGAATGATTTTGGAAAAATGAACAATGTCTACAGCAGATTTTTCTCATCCGACTATCCTGCTAGAAGCTGTGTTGAAGTTGCAAGACTGCCAAAAGACGCTTTGGTAGAAATAGAATTTATAGCTTCAAAAAAAGCCTAAGGGTTTATAGGCTAAAAAGATAATCCTTGACGCATATTGTCATTACTAATATTATTTCCCCTGGAGAAATAAATGGTTAGATATATCTTAAAAAGAATGGGGATGATGATTATCACCCTGCTCGTTATTGCTGTTTTGGTGTTCTTTCTGATGCATGCTATTCCAGGAGGGCCTTTTACTGCACAGAGAGAGCTGCCGCCTGAGGTTGAGGCTGCACTGATCGAAAAATACAATCTTGATGACAGCCTTCCGCAGCAGCTTTTTGATTATATACTGGGACTGGTCAGGGGAGATTTGGGCCCCTCTTTCAAATATCCCGGTATGCGTGTTAACGATTTTATAAGAGAGGGCTTTCCTGTTTCAGCAAAACTGGGGCTGATCACGATAATATTCGTTCTAGCGGCATCAATTCCTATGGGTATTGTTGCCGCATTAAAGAGCGGAAAATGGCAGGATGTATTTGCAATGGTAATTGCAACTATAGGGGTAACAATTCCTTCTTTCGTTATTGCTACACTTCTAATGTATATCTTCAGCCATAAACTTGGCTGGCTGCCGGCCTTCGGCTTCGATAAACCGAATGGGTATATTCTCCCTGTTATAGCCCTCGGCGGTTATTCAATGTCATTTTTAGCCCGCCTTATGCGGTCAAGTCTTCTTGAGGTTCTCGGTCAGGATTATATTCGAACAGCCAGAGCCAAGGGTTTGACCGAATTTAAGATTGTGGTTAAACACGCATTAAGGAATGCAATGATCCCGGTTATAACAGTTCTGGGGCCCACAATTGCGGCTCTTCTTACAGGCTCATTTGTTATTGAAAAGATATTTGCACTTCCAGGAATGGGAAAGCACTTTGTTACAAGTATTACCAACAGGGACTATACTACAATTCTGGGGATAACTATTTTTTATGCAACATTCCTGGTTGTTATGGTCTTTATTGTTGATATCTTCTATTCCATAATTGACCCCAGAATAAAATACGAATAACAGGAAGCCGGAATGATGCAAACTCAAATTGATAAAAGTCTTTGGGAAGAATATGAATTTTCAGCTGACAAGAGTGAAGCCCTAAACCTGACACATAGAACATATGCAGGTGATGTCTGGTTCAGATTCAGACATAAACCGGCATCTTTCATAGGTTTGATAATTATCCTTATTGTTCTGATTTTTGCAGTCTTTGGACCATTTTTCACAAATCACAGCTATGATAAGCAGAATCTTGCTTTTGTAAATATTCCCCCAAGAATGAATGTATATACTATCGGCGATGAGTATATCTATATAACAAAAAACCTGAAGCCGATTCAAATAAGTTCAGATGGGCATCTTGTTAAATCACTTCCTAGAATAAAGGAAGATCTGTTAAAAAAAAGAACCAGCTATGATTTTGACGGAAGGGTTATTTATGTTGATTACAGTGTAAAGCCATTTAAGCTGACAAGTGATGAAATCGAAATCGGTGAAATGAAAAAGATTCAGAACCGGACATATCTTTTGGGTTCTGATAAACTTGGCCGTGACATGCTGACAAGGTTAATGTTAGGCGCAAGAATCTCGCTGCTTGTTGCTTTTATTGCTGCGCTTGCCAATCTTGTTATAGGGATCTTATACGGCGGAATTTCTGCATATATAGGCGGCAATACTGATAACATAATGATGAGAATTGTAGATATTATCTCAACAATTCCATTAACTCTCTATGTTATTCTTATAATGGTTGTTCTTCCAAACGACTCTGGTATTCTTAGTATAATAATTGCTCTTGGAACCGTATATTGGGTGAATATGGCAAGGGTTGTAAGGGGTCAGATCCTTACATTAAAAGAACAGGATTATGTTCACTGCGCAAGAATAATGGGAACCTCTACATGGAAGATTCTAACCAGGCATCTTATTCCTAACGCGATGGGCTCAATAATAGTTACTGTAACAATGCTTATTCCGTCCGCAATCTTTATAGAAGCATTTATGAGCTTTATCGGTCTCGGTGTTGCGCCGCCAATGGCAAGCTGGGGAACAATGTGTAATGACGCGTTAGAAGCCCTGCGCACAAAGCCCTATCAGCTGTTTATACCGTCGCTTGCGATCTGCGTTACAATGTTCGGATTTAACTTCATAGGGGATGGCCTTAGAGAGGCCCTTGATCCCAAACTTAAGGGGAGATAGCAGCTGTGAGCCAACTTTTAAACGTAAATAATCTTCAAACATCCTTTAATACTCAGGACGGAATTGTTAAGGCAGTAAAGGGAGTAGACTTTCACCTTGAAAAGGGTGAAACCCTCGGTATTGTTGGAGAATCAGGAAGCGGAAAATCAGTTACCTCCCTTTCTCTGTTGAAACTGCTTCCCCCGGCCGGAAGGATCATGGGCGGAGAGATCCTTCTTAACGGAACGGATCTCGTAAAAGCCGGTAAATCAAAAATGCGTGATATCCGGGGCGGCAAAATAGCGATGATTTTCCAGGATCCAATGTCCTGTCTGAACCCGCTGATACCTGTAGGCAAACAGGTTGAAGAGATGATCAGCATACATCAAAAACATTCCAAAGAAGAACTAAAAAAGATGGTCTTGGATTTATTTAATAAGGTTCAAATTCCTGATCCAGCCAAAAGATACTCATGCTATCCTCATGAGTTTTCCGGCGGAATGAGACAGCGTGTAATGATAGCCATGGCACTTGCCTGTAAGCCTTCGGTTCTGATTGCTGATGAACCTACAACAGCACTTGATGTTACAATCCAGGATCAGATATTGATGCTCCTCCGCTCATTACAGGATGAAATGCATATGTCAATAATATTCATTTCGCATAACCTGGGTGTTGTAGCTGAGATTTGCTCAAGAATTCTTGTTATGTACGGCGGAATGGTTATGGAGTCTGCAAGTACAGAGGATATATTCGCAAAACCCTTTCACCCATACACAATGGGTCTGCTTAACTCCATCCCTGCTATAGATCAGGATCGTTCGGTTTCATTGGAATCAATACCCGGCTCACCGCCGGATATGACAAATCCTCCGGAGGGCTGTCCGTTCCACCCAAGGTGCCGGTATGCCAGGAAAATATGCAGCAAGAGTGTTCCTCCTGTTACTGAGGTTTCACTCAATCATGGTTCCCGATGCTGGCTCCTTCATGAGGAAGCTCCCAAAGATAATAATCCCTTTTACAATACCGGTGGTTCAAAATGAATGAAGAGAAGCTGATATCCGTAAATAATCTGGTTAAATACTTTCCGGTTCCCGGAAAAAGGAATGCGAAGGTACATGCTGTAGACAATGTTAGTTTTTCCATTAAAAAGGGAGAAACCCTTGGTCTTGTAGGAGAATCCGGATGTGGAAAATCAACTGTTGCTAAATCTATCGTCAGGATGCATAAACCTACATCCGGGTCAATCCTGTTTGAAAATAAGGATATAGCCTGGCTGAAAGAGAGAGAAATGAAACCCTATCGAAAAAAAATACAGATGGTTTTTCAGGATCCCTATTCTTCTCTTAACCCAAGAATGACAGTTCTTAAGATTATAGCAGAACCCCTTATTGCTCAGGGGATTGTTTCAACCGCGAAACAGGCAGAAACCAGGGTTGTTGATATGCTTAAAAAGGTTGGTCTTTCTGCCGAGCATACATTCCGTTACCCGCATGAGTTTTCAGGCGGGCAGAGACAGCGGATAAGCCTTGCAAGGGCCCTAATCCTTGAACCGGAATTAATCGTTTGTGATGAGCCCATATCAGCCCTTGATGTTTCGATACAGGCTCAGGTAATAAACCTTCTTCAGGAATTTAAACATGAAAGATATCTGACCTATCTCTTTATTGCCCATGATCTATCAATGGTACGCTATGTTTCAGATCATGTTGGTGTAATGTATCTGGGTAAGATGATGGAAATATGTGATAGTGAACAAATTCATAAAGAACCGCTTCACCCCTATACCAAAGGGCTGCATGCGGCAATCCCCATACCGGATCCTTCGGTTGCCCGAAAAAAGAAGCAATCAGCTATTGAGGGTGATATTCCAAGTCCGATTCTACCCCCGGCCGGATGCAGGTTTCATACAAGATGCAGTGAATGTATGAAAATCTGCCGAGAGGAAGAACCTGAATTAAAGGATACCGGAAACAACCATCTGGTTGCCTGTCATCTTTTTAACAGATGATAGTATTTCAAAAAGGGGTCTTTTGAAAAAGTTCCTGAAGATTATAAAATTGTACAATACAAATACCGAAAAATTGGTTATAATTGTTCGGTAAAACAAAAAAAAGGAGAAATTAATGAAAAAATTTCTGGTATTATTATGTACCCTTCTGCTCACTTTAATAGTGTTTAGTGGATGCAGTAAGGCTGAAGATTCAGAAACCGTTATGGTTGAAGAAGCTGAACAGGTTCTTACCTTTGCTCTTCAAAATGAGCCTGATGGACTTGATCCCGGTATCACAAACAACTCTTTCGCGTCACCGATACTGCTTAACACATTTGAAGGACTTATTGTTTATGATGAAAGCAACAGCATTGTCGGAGGAAGTGCCGAATCATGGGATATAAGTGATGACGGTATGACATATACATTTAACCTCAGAAAAAACCTGAAGTGGTCAGACGGCACCCCGCTTACAGCCAAAGACTTTGTATATTCCTATTTAAGAGTTCTTGATCCAGCACTTGGCGCACAGTATACAGGAATGCTGATAGATTATATTAAGGGTGCAGCTGAATACTATGCCGGAAAGGTTGATGCTGATGCTGTAGGGGTTAAAGCTATAGATGATAACACCCTTGAAATAACTCTTCTTCGTCCAACATCATATTTCATTGGTATTCTCGGCATGTGGGTATACAGTCCTGTTAACCAGGCTGCAATTGAAGCCAATGGAGATAAGTGGACCCTCTCAGCTGAATCCTATGTATCTAACGGACCCTTTATGATGAAAAAGATATCCTTTGGTGAGGGTTATGAATTAGTTAAAAACCCCTACTACTGGAATGCTGATAACGTAAAGCTTGAAAAACTTAACTTCAGATTTATCCCTGATCCTTCAACAGCTCTAGTCGCACTTGATAAGGGTGATATTGACGGTTCCTGGGGTGTTCCCCTGTCCGACCTTCCGAACCTGAAGGCAACAAGCGATGCTCTGCAGATAATTCCATCCTATGCAACAACTTTTTATGATGTTAACTGTGCAAAGGCTCCATATGACAATCCAAAGGTCAGAAAGGCTCTTGCAATGGCTCTTGACAGAACAGCACTGATTGAAAATGTTCTTCAGTCAACAGACAGCCCGGCATACAGCCTTGTAGCTCCCGGATACTCTGTAGACGGTATAGCCTATGAAGAAGGAAGATCTTCTTTCGGCCTTTCTGCTACAGCCGATGTTGAAGGCGCACAGGCGTTGCTTGCTGAGGCCGGCTATCCGGGCGGAGAAGGTTTTCCCGTTCTTGAGCTTAGCTACTATACAAACGAATCAGTCAAAAATGTTGTAGAGGCAATGCAGCAGATGTGGCAGGAAAACCTTGGTATCAAGGTTAATGTTTCAACTGAAGAGTGGGCTGTTTACTATGAAAATATTCAGGCACTTAATTATGATATTGGAGCAATGGGCTGGGGCGCAGACTACATGCACCCAATGACTTTCTTCCCTATTTTTGTAACAGGTTCTGTTTATAATAACTCCGGTTATTCAAATCCTGAATATGACAAGCTTGTAGAAATGGCTCAGGGCGAAACTGATCCTAAAAAGTCAATGAAGCTTATGAGGGATGCAGAGGATGTTCTTATGGAAGATATGCCTTTTATTCCGATGTATTACAGATCTGGAGCTATGCTGATGGCTCCCTATGTTAAGGGCTGGTATATTACTCCATTGAACAATATGTATCTTTCCGGTGCTTATATAGAAAAATAAAATTCAGTTATAAGACTGTTTATTATTAAGGCCGCCTTTCATTTATGAGGGGCGGCCTTATTTAAAAGGTTAAATAAGGGTGATTAAAATGAAGGCCGTGATAAAAATTAAGGATAGCGGGGAAATGGTTTTCGAGCTATATCCTGAAAAAGCTCCAATTACAGTAAATAACTTTGTAAGACTTGTGAATGAAGGCTTCTATGACGGGCTTAGTTTCCACCGTGTTGTCAAGGATTATGTAATCCAGGGCGGTTCTGAAGATAATACCTGCATGTGTCCAACTGATTTTACAATAACAGGAGAATTTGCCGAAAACGGCTATGATACAGGCTTAACACATAAGCGCGGAACCCTTTCAATGGCCAGAGATGATGATTATAACTCCGCAGGCACACAGTTTTTCGTTGTTCATAAGGATGCCCATAAGCTGGATGGAAGGTATGCTGCCTTTGGACAGCTTATAGATGGTTTTGATATTCTTGATAAAATTGCATCAGTTGAAACCGCACCGCCGGAGCAGGAAAACAGGCCTGTTGTTCCTCAAATTATTGAATCAATACAAATTGATACCGGGAGGAATAAGAAATGAAACCCACAATCTTATACACCAAAACAGATGAAGCTCCGGCATTGGCAACAGCTTCATTTCTTCCTGCTGCACAGGCGTTTTTAAAGACAGCCGGTATAGATATAGAAATAAAAGATATCTCGCTTGCCGGACGCATTCTTGCCTTATTTCCTGAATTCCTTACTGAAGAGCAAAAAACTTGTGACGTGCTTGCGGAGCTGGGTAGAATTGTAAAAAACCCGGAAGCCAATAGTATCAAACTGCCCAATATAAGCGCGTCAATTCCACAGCTTAAAAGTGCTGTTAAAGAGCTTCAGGCCAAAGGCTATAATGTACCTGATTATCCTGATAAGCCCTCCGGAGGAGCTGAAAAAGAAATAAAAGACAGATACGATAAAATAAAGGGCAGTGCTGTAAACCCTGTTCTACGTGAGGGAAATTCCGACAGAAGAACTCCCGCCGCTGTTAAAAAATACGCAATGAAACACCCTCACAGTATGGGCGAATGGAAAAAAGACTCAAAAACCCATGTTGCAAGCATGCAGGAAGGTGATTTTTACGGTTCAGAAAAATCAATTATTCTTAAAAAAGATACAACCGTAAATGTAGAGCTGAAAACTGATACCGGTGAATTGATAATGCTTAAAGAGGGGCTTCACATCTTAAAAGATGAAATACTTGACTCTTCTGTTATGAGCTGCCGAAAACTGCGTGAATTTATTGCCTTACAGCTTAAAGACGCAAAAGATAAGGATATTCTGTTTTCGGTTCATCTAAAAGCTACAATGATGAAGGTTTCTGATCCTATAATATTCGGTCATATTTTTTCAATCTTCTTTGAGAGTCTTTTTTCAAAATACGGCAGCAGGCTTGGTTCAATTGGTGTTGATCCAAGGCTTGGAATGGGCGATCTTCTCACAAAACTTGAAGCATTAAACGAAAAAGAAAGGGCTGAGATCCTTTCTGAGATAGAGGCTTGCTATGCTGCAGGACCCAAGCTTGCGATGGTTAACCCGGATAAGGGAATTACGAACCTCCATGTTTTAAGTGATGTAATTATAGATGCCTCAATGCCTGCGGCAATCAGGGCGTCGGGTAAAATGTGGGGTCCTGATGGAAAACTGGAAGATACAAAGGCTGTTATTCCTGACCGCTGTTATGCGGGAATCTATCAGGAAACAATTGACTTCTGTAAAGAGCATGGTGCCTTTGATCCGTCAACAATGGGTAATGTTTCAAATGTGGGTTTGATGGCCCAGAAGGCCGAGGAATACGGCTCACATGATAAAACATTTGAAATAAGTCATGCGGGTACGATCTTTGTTAAAGATTCTGACGGCAGAATTCTTATGGAGCAGAAGGTCGAGTCAGGTGATATTTTCAGGATGTGCCAGCTTAAGGATGAGCCGGTAAGAAACTGGGTACAATTGGCTATAAAGAGGGCAAGGGCAACAGGAACTCCGGCAGTTTTTTGGCTGGATCCTGAGCGCGAACATGATCGGAGAGTAACCGAAAAGGTTAAAGAATATCTTAAGCCCGATGATACAAAGGATCTTGATATCAGAATTTTACCACCCAAAGAGGCAGCAAGATTTTCTATGGATCGTATTATAAAAGGTCTTGATACAATCTCGGTTACCGGAAACGTACTGCGGGATTATCTTACAGATCTTTTCCCAATCCTTGAACTGGGAACAAGTGCAAAGATGCTTTCAATAGTTCCTCTTATGAATGGGGGGGGGCTTTTTGAGACAGGGGCCGGCGGCTCTGCGCCAAAGCATGTTCAGCAGTTTATGGAAGAAGGACATCTGCGCTGGGAATCTCTTGGGGAGTTTCTGGCTCTGACAGTATCTCTTGAACATCTTGGATCAACTTTTAATAATTCAAAGGCGCTCGTTCTTTCAGAAGCACTTGATTATGCAATTGAGCAATATCTTGAAAATAATAAATCACCCTCACGTAAGGTAAATGAGATTGATAACCGGGGCAGCCATTTTTACCTTGCCTTATACTGGGCAGAGGCCCTTGCCGGGCAGGATAAGGATCCGGAACTAAAGACCTTTTTTACTCCTATAGCTGAGTCTTTTAGGGAATATGAAAGCCGGATAAACGATGAACTGCTTTCTGCCCAGGGCAAAAAGATGGATCTTGGCGGGTACTACCTTCCTGAAGAAGAGTTTCTTTTAAAGATAATGAGGCCAAGCGAAACATTTAACAGCTTAATAGAACAAATATATAATAATTCCGAATGGTAGTTTTCTTCGCGCTGTTGTCAGCAATAAGCTATGGAGCAGGAGACTTTTTCGGAGGTCTCTCATCAAGAAGAAATTCAGCAATG